>Ga0206131_10005217_pt1 | contig 13846 bp, 10 predicted proteins | sample Helgoland_Spring_FD_148636 | JGI IMG/M metagenome (GOLD analysis project Ga0206131, IMG submission 148636) | Pelagic subsurface seawater microbial communities from Kabeltonne, Helgoland, North Sea - Helgoland_Spring_Bloom_20160517_1 | ecosystem: Environmental > Aquatic > Marine > Epipelagic ...
AGCAGGAATTTTTAATTTATGCCATTGAACAAACTGAAAACTCCATCTATCTGCAAGAATTTACTTACAATCTAGAAAAAATAGCGCTTGTATTTGGCAATGAAGTTGATGGTGTAGGTCAAAATGTTATCAATCTATCAAAAAGCAGTATCGAAATACCTCAATTTGGGACTAAACACTCTTTAAATGTTTCAATTAGCTTTGGAGTCGTTCTTTGGCATTTGGTAAGCCAAAGCCTCAAGGGTTTATAAAACAGAGAGTTCCGTGATGTTTCAAGCTGGCGGCTTTTTTTCTACGTTAAAAAAAAAGCAACTTTTTTCAAAAAGTTTCGTTTTTACAATGATTACACTATATTTGTCGGTACTTATAACATGAAAATGTCAAAACACATAGCAGTTTTTATTAGCCTATTTTTCATCGTAGATGCTTCTGGTCAAGGGTTTTATAACCGCGGCGTTTGGAAAAAGCATCGGGTTGAATGGAGCGGAGGTCTTGGAGCTTCTAATTTTCTTGGAGATTTGGGAGGAAGAGATAGGGTAGGTTCAGATTTCATTTACGATCTAGAGCCAACTAAAACGAATTTTGCAGCTCAGTTCAATCACCTTTTTTATGTAAGTAGAAAGATTGGGCTAAGGTCAAATATTACTTACGCCAAACTTTCTGCGGATGATAAACTGACCAAAGAGCCCTCTAGGAACAATAGAAATTTGAATTTTCAGTCGCACATTTGGGAGGCGTCTGTGGTTTTGGAGTTTCAAGTTAAAAAGGAACGACGCGGAAATATTTACAACCTAAGAAGTTCTGCAGGAAGGAGATTAGGGCTAAAGTCGTCTGGAGTAGGAATTTATGGCGTGGCTGGAATCGGAGTTGTTCGCTTCAACCCCAAATCACGAGATGAAAACGGAGAGATGACTGCGTTAAAACCTCTGCATACTGAGGGTCAAGGGTTAACCTATAACCACCCTTTGTTGGGTGTTGTAGAGGGGCCGAAACAATATTCAGGGGTAAGTGTTGTCTTGCCAATTGGGGGTGGAGTAAAAATACCAATCAATAGGGACGTTGGCCTAAAAGTTGAGTTAAAGTACCGATTTACATTCACTGATTATATTGACGATGTTAGTGGGGTTTACTTTCAAAACAATGTTATAGCAGAAAATTACGGTACTACGGCGTCTTATTTTGCCGATCCTGCAATTATCGGTCACGCGACGCATGGCCCCGAAGATGGAGACGTGAATGGAACAGAATCATTTTTAGCGCAAACATTTGCTGGCCAAATAAGAGGAGACGCTACAGACAAAGATGGATACATGATTGCCATGCTTTCTGTTTACAAAAAAATCTATACTGCTAAAAGGTATAGAAGACGGAAGACCATAAGAAGAGTTAAGGCATCATTCTAAGTTAATTCAAGTTCATCTCACTTTTTGTTTTATAAACCCTCTTAGGAAATGAAGAGTCTTCTGCTAGTTATAAATTTAGTGCTTGTAGGCACCTCTGTTGATGCCCAAAACCCAAAGGGTTTTGACGGGGAATGCAAAAAGCACATTTCCGGAACAGTTCCATTAGCTTATGCAAATGAATTGTATAAGGCAATGAATAGGGCCAATATAATTATATTAGATGCGCGCGAGGAAAATGAATATGAAATTAGTCATCTCCCAAAAGCTCAACACATTGGTTTCGCTATTTTTGACAGTAAATTGTTGAGCTCATATCATAATCATTTATAAAGAGTTGAAAAATAGTATTAGTTAGATAAATAAATAAAGCTTATCCTTTAGTTCACAATGAGTTTAACAGAAAACAATAACATCAAGTATCTTTCTGATAATTCGTAATATATGTTGCCTTTTAAAAACATATCGAAAAGCTCCATTCTGTCTATAATTACAATTGTACTAAGCCCCTATTTTTATGCACAAAATATCCTTCAAAATGGAGGTTTTGAAGATGGACAGGGTGATTGGTCTACCTATTTTGACTCTGGTTTGGGTTATAACGGAAATCTTTCCATGTCATCTTCTAATGCACATAGCGGAGATAAAGCTGCCAAGATTTCAGTAACACAGGTTCCTACTAATCCCCAAGTGTTGAAAGCACAGTTAAAAAACAATCTTTTTCATATTGAATCTGGGCATTCCTATCATGTTTCATTATGGTTGAAAGCATCGCAAAATATTGATGTTCAACTAATCTTAACGCAAAATAATACTCCCTGGACCTGGTTGGGAGCCAAAACAGTTACTTTATCAAGTTCCTATCAGCTGTTCGACCTTTATGTCAATTCTGCTCCTTTTACAACCGATGATGATGTGAGGTTTGCCATAAGATGTGGCAATGCAATAGCGGATATTTATGTAGATGATGTTGTAATTACAGATTGCACATCACCCATAAATTATTATAGTTTGCATACCTCTGTTACGGGAAAAGGAACGGTGAATATCAGCCACGCTTTAGGGGTTCAAAGTTGTATTGAAGCTTGTAGTGACCAATTTGAAAACGGAGAGGTAATCAATCTGGCAGCAACGCCAGAGGAAGGTTATACCTTTGAAGGTTGGTCAGGAGCATGTTCAGGAAACGGAAGCTGTTCCGTTACTATGGATCAAGTTAAATATGTTGGCGCTCACTTTACGGAAACAGGAGCTGATAATTCCTGCATTAATTATAGGAATAGAACAGATTGGACAAATGCTGGCTATGAAGGGGTTATTCCTTATGATGGAAATATCATTGATATGACTCAGCCACCCTATAATTGTATCGGTAACGGCAGCCATAACAATTACCAAGCATTATTAGATGTATTAGATGATGTTAAAACTATCTCTGGTTTTAATATAATTTATTTCCCTTCAGGTACTTATTATATTGAAGGTCAGGAGAGCTTTTTTATACCAGACAACACTGTAATAAGGGGTAATTGTTCCAGTAATACTACATTAGAGGTCAACTCTATTGTAGGAGTTGACCCCTTAGACAATAATAAAATTTTTAGAATAGAAAAAATAGGCGGCCAATCTACAAAATTTGGTCCTGAGACTCCATTGTTAGCCGGATACCACATTGGCAGCAATTCTCTTGTGATTGAAGATTCAGCTGTAATAGATATTGGTGATTTCGTTGAAATCCGCCAGCACAACGATACAGTTAAAATGCACAGTGAAAGAGTACCTTCAGAAATACCTAGTTCTACTTGGAACAATGCCTATACGGGATCTGCCTGGGATGCTGTTGGAGAAATCTCAAAAGTTATTGGCAAAAATGGAAATAAACTAATACTTGATAGGGGACTGCATTACACATATGATCCTAAATTATTTCCCATGATCAAAAGAATTGGCTTAGTTGAAAATGCTGGAATAGAAAATATTAAGATCTATAGACCCAATGGAAATAAGGACAATATGAACATAGCTATAGAAAGAGCCTATAATTGCTGGGTAAGGAATGTTGAAAGCTCATGGGCCATGAAATGTCATGTTTCATTAGTTAGGTCTTATCATTGTGAAATAAGAGACAATTACATACACCATGCTTATGACTATGGCGGTGGTGGTCATGGATATGGGGTGTCTATTAATCATAGGGCGACTAGCTGCTTGTTAGAGCACAATACTTTCAATACACTTAGGCACGCCATGGTTCTGAGTTATGGGCCCATTGGGAATGTATGTGGCTATAATTACAGTAGGGTAAGCTATGACCCATGTGGAACTACAGTTCCCATCACCGGAACTTGTATTGGTGATGTAAAAGCAGATATTTCATTACATGGATTTTACCCATTAATGAATTTATTTGAAGGAAATATAATTGAATACATTCACTCTTCAGATTGGTGGGGCCCTAGTGGTCCGGGAAATACTTTTTTTAGAAACAGGGCAACTGAACAGGAGTTGTACATCAGCGATAATTCTCATTATCAAAATGTTATTGGTAACGAATTAACTTATAACTCTACTGGATGGTCGGATAATTTTGAGATAGACGGAAGTATAGAGCATACCACCAAGCATAGCAACAATGACCTTGGCGTTATCGATGTGGATAAAATAAACACGCTGCCACCTAGTCTTTACAAAACAAACCCCAATTTCAACTATGGTTTTCCTGTTCCTAATATTGGGCCGGTTTCTGGTATTAATCCGTCGGGCGACTATCCTTATGCAATGCACGATAATAAAGCAAAATATAGATATGACAACAATACCTATAAAGCACCCTGTATTTCCACATGTTCCACAGATATCATTGATGAGCATAGTGCTTGCGCTTCTAGTTTGGATTTGCTAGCTCCTGCAGAAAACACCACAAAGATTCTATATGGAATTATTATAGAAGATATTCCCAATACTTATGGAGGCGGAACTGAAGGAGATCCTGAGGTTTATATTAAAATCTATAACAATGCAGGCACCTTAGTTTTTTCCAGTGAAAATAGCTTTATAAGCGCTATTCCTGATATTTACATTTCATGTGGTTCTCTACCTATTGATGATAATGAGACATATCATGTTGATGTGTATGAAGATGATGGAGCAATTAACCCTGATGATTTCTTAGGAACAATATCTTTTCAAGGCTCAAGTAATTCAAACTTTTTCTTTGATTATATTTCGGGAGAACTACTTCAAATACAGCTTAATAAAGAGTCTTATAATACGCAATATCAATGGAACAATGGAAGTAATTCTAACCCATTAACAGCCAGCCAAAGTGGTACTTATTCTGTAATTGCGACTAATAATATTGGGTGTGAAAGCATTGCTAGTTCTACTGTTACTCTTGCTCCTGCTCCTCAGATTACATCCCAAAATCTAAATTTACAAGAGGTTTGCTTAGGAAATAGCATTAACCCTTTATCGATTAATACATCTGGTGGAATTAACCTTTCTTATCAATGGTTCACCAACAACATCAATGACACTTCTGGTGGCGACTCTGTCAATGGAGCAATCAATTCTTCCTATTTGCCTAATGTTACAGCGGCAGGTTCCTATTATTATTATTGTGTGGTAAGTGACACTAATACTGGTTGCAATGATCTTTTTTCAAGTGTTGCCACCCTTCAGGTCAATGAACCTTTGTCAATATTTACTCATCCTTCATTAAGTCAGACAACCTGCGAAAATGGGGTAATTGATTCCATCAGCATTAGTACAAATGGTGGTGGAATGATTTCTTATCAATGGTATATAAATTCAACTAACAGTAATTCTGGGGGGTCAGCAATTCCCGGTGCCAATTCTTCTAGTTTTATTCCTTCTGTGCAATCTGTTGGAAATCAATATTATTATTGTGAAGTTAATTCAACGGGATCAGGGTGTAATTCAATTACTTCAAACACCGCAGAGGTCATTATTATTGACCCCATTAATATAAATTCTCAACCAATTGCAAGTCAGCTCATTTGCTTAGGTGATTCTCTGAATAATCTGATGGTTAGTGCCAATAGTAACTCTAACCTCAGCTATCAATGGTATTTGAACAATATTAACTTAAATAATGGTGGTTCAATAATTGTTGGAGCTAATACAGCTAATTATTTACCACCTTCCAATAATGCAGGTGCCGATTATTATTATTGCCAAATAAACTCATCAGTAGCTGGTTGTAATCCAATAATCTCAGACATTGCAGAAATTTCTATACAATCCCCTATTTCAATTACCCAGCAGCCTTCTTTATTTGATGAGGTTTGTATCTACGACACCAATTCTTATGTCCAAATTTTATCTTCAGGAAACAGTCTCTATCAGTGGCACCAAAGTTCAATAAATTCTTATTTTAATTCAAGTGCAATTAATGGAGCAATAAGTAATAGCTACTCTCTCTTCTCTAACAGTCCAGATACCTCATATTATTTCTGCATTATCTCAGATTCAAATGCCACCTGCCCTGAAGATACATCAAACATAAGTGCAATTTATTATTTAGGCTATCCTACTGCAGCATTTATTTATTCTGATTCTGATTTATTGGTTTCATTTACAAATAATAGCATGAATGGCAATCTATATGAATGGAATTTTGGAGACGGGACCTCAAGTAGTTCCATCGATCCGATTCATCAATATGTAAATTCTGGAACATATACGATTTACTTGATTGCTGAAAACAACTGTAATACTGATACTACATATCAAACTATCACATTAAATATGACAAGTACAGAAGAAATAGAAAATGCAGGACTTTTTATATATCCTAACCCTACGGATGGACAATGTATAATTGATATAAAAACGAATGAACCTCCTGACGGCTCAATACAACTGCTTGACTTGAATGGAAAATTAATTATGGAACGATTAGTTAATAAAAATAGAACAGAACTTAATTTGAGAAAATTAGAAAGGGGAGAGTATATGATTCTTTATAAATCAAAAGAACAATCAGTCATCAAGAAAATTATCTTACATTAATTCAATGTTTTGAGGAGAAAGCTCGCATTGACTAGCGGTGTTTAAATAACTATCATTTTCCCTTTGTAATTTGTCTCGAATCCATGTAGCTAGTTATTTAATAAAAATGATTATTCACTGCTTATTTTTGATAATAGCAATCTCGAATTTCTATTTTTGATCATAAGACTAAATACTTTAATGGAGAATTTTTATTGTTCAATATTACTTTCATCATGAAAATGTTGCAACTATTTTGTATCTTTATGTTTCCTTAGGAAAAGACATAGGAATTATGTGCATAATAACGGGATATATATTTAAAAAAAAATCAGAGCTGAAAAGAAATCCTGAATGATTCTTTTGTGTCTATACCCCTCTATTTTTTACTTTTCTACTACAGTAGAAAACCATCAATTTATACTAAATACATCATATGTCAAGATATCATTCTTTGGGGTCAATACCCCCTAAAAGACACACTACTTTTGAAAAACCTGAGGGAGGCCTTTATCAAGAGGAACTTTTTGGAACAGCAGGTTTTGTTGGTATGTCCTCTTTAATTTATCATATCCATCCGCCAACCGTGGTTAGTGAAGTGCGCAAAGTTAAAGACCTAACCGCAAAAATTGGGATTGAAAAAAACATGAAAGCACTCAGCTTTAAGGGGTTTTCACTACCGCAAATTGACGATTATATTGAAAGCCGGAAAATACTTTTTGTTAATAATGATTTGAAAATTGGGTTAGCCGCACCAAAATCATTTTCAAAGGATTATTTCTACAGAAATAGCGATTCAGACGAAATGCTATTTATTCATATTGGGTCAGGTAAACTGCGTACAATGTATGGGAACATTGATTTTAAATACGGAGACTATTTGATTATTCCAAAAGGAACTACTTATCAAATTGATTTTGACACGAAGGATAACAGAATCCTCTTTATCGAATCCGCAAGCGCCATTACAACACCGAAAAGGTATAGAAATAACTACGGTCAATTATTAGAGCATTCTCCTTTTTGTGAAAGAGATATTAGGCTCCCAAAAGAGTTGAAAACACACGACGAAAAAGGACAGTTTAAGGTACTTTCTAAAAAACAAGATGTTCTTTGGGAGTATACCCATGAAAACCATCCATTTGATGTTGTTGGGTGGGATGGGTTTAATTATCCATATGCATTTTCTATACATGATTTTGAACCAATTACAGGTCGTATTCATATGCCTCCTCCGATCCATCAGACATGGGAAGCTGCGGGTTTTGTAGTTTGTTCTTTTGTGCCACGAATGTATGATTACCATCCTAAATCGGTGCCGTCTCCCTATCATCATAGTAATATAGATTCTGAGGAGTTGTTGTATTATGTAGATGGAGATTTTATGAGTCGAAATAATATTGAAAAAGGACAATTGACCTTGCACCCAGGTGGTATACCGCATGGCCCTCACCCTGGAGCAATTGAAAGAAGTGTTGGGAAAAAAGAAACAGGAGAACTGGCTGTAATGATAGACCCATTTTCTCCATTAATGATAACAGAAGAGGCAATGAACTTGCAAGTTGATGATTATTACAAATCATGGATGATTGATTAAAAAATAAAAATTATGTCAGATATAAAGAATGTAAATTACGGGTTAGAAAAAATATTTAAGGATGCAAAGGATTTTCTTCCTTTGTTAGGAACAGATTATATTGAGTTCTATGTTGGAAACGCTAAGCAAGCTGCGCATTATTACAAAACAGCTTTTGGCTATCAGTCTGCAGCCTACAAGGGTTTAGAAACAGGATGTAAGGAATATGCTTCATATGTTTTAAAACAGGATAAAATCAGAATTGTATTGACTACGCCATTAAGTTCAAGCTCACCGATTAATCAGCATCTCGCTAAGCATGGTGATGGAGTAAAAATTGTAGCATTATGGGTAGAAGATGCAAAGAAATCATGGGAAGAAACAACCAAACGTGGAGCAAAATCTTTTATGGAGCCAACGGTTGAAAAAGATGAGCATGGCGAAGTCGTTAGGGCTGGAATTTATACATATGGAGAAACGGTTCATATGTTTGTTGAGCGAAAAAACTACAATGGGGTCTTTTTACCGGGCTATGAAAAATGGGAATCGGATTATAACCCAAGTCCAGTGGGACTAAAGTTTGTGGATCATATGGTAGGAAACGTTGGTTGGAATGAGATGAATACATGGGTGAAATGGTATGAGGATGTTATGGGATTTGTGAATTTTCTTTCTTTTGATGATAAACAAATACACACGGAATATTCAGCCTTAATGAGTAAGGTAATGAGTAATGGTAATGGACGGATAAAATTCCCTATAAATGAACCTGCAGAAGGGAAAAAACGCTCGCAGATTGAAGAATATTTAGATTATTATGAAGGCCCTGGAGTGCAGCATATTGCTGTGGCTACCGATGACATAATTAAGACAGTAACGGAGTTAAGAGCAAGAGGAATAGAATTTTTATCTACTCCTCCCGAAGAATATTATAAAGCTGCTCCTGGAAGGCTAGAAGAATACAACCATGAATTACAGGAAGATTTAAAAGTTTTAAGGAGTCTTGGAATTATGATAGATGCCGATGAAGAAGGTTATTTGTTGCAAATTTTCACCAAACCGGTAGAAGATAGACCGACTTTGTTTTTTGAAGTAATTCAAAGAATGGGGGCTAAAGGATTCGGTGCAGGTAATTTCAAGGCACTTTTTGAATCGATTGAAAGAGAGCAAGCAAAAAGAGGAACTCTTTAAATTCAAGTTTCATGGAAAGGGAAGAGATATTGCAAAAAATAGAGTTAAAATATCAGGATTTGGGTATCCCGGTAGATACAATGCTGGAAGGACTTTTATATAGTAAACCGATGGTTTATTGGGATTATATTCAGACAGATGCCTTGTTGGGATTACAAACACAAAGAACAACTCTTCCTGACGAAATGATCTTTATTATGTACCATCAGGTAAATGAATTATTGTTTAAAATGATTCTCCTAGAAATTGAGCAAATAGCGAAGTATGAATCTCTAAATGCGGAGTTATTTACTAAACACCTAATGCGAATTAGTAGATATTTTGATATGTTATCCTCTTCATTTGATATTATGGGAGATGGAATGGATAAGGATCAATATATGAAGTTCCGAAATACACTTGCTCCAGCTAGTGGTTTTCAGAGTGCACAGTATAGAATGATTGAATTTGCATCTACAGAGCTTATAAACTTGATTGATATAAGATTTCGTTCCACAATTGATCGAAATACTCCTTTTGAGCATGCTTATGAGCATTTGTATTGGCAGGCTGCTGGAAAAAATTACAATACAGGTCAAAAATCAACGTTATTAGATAAGTTTGAGAAGAAATATATGGGAGACTTTATTGATTTCATGAAAGATTATAATACCACAAACATCTCAATGAAGTTCAAATCGCTTCCAGAATCTGTTAGGAATAACTTAGACTTAGTGAACACAATGAGGCATTATGATCATACTGTAAACGTTAAGTGGGTGATGTCCCATTACAAAGCTGCAGCAAAGTATATTGGTGGTGGGGCAGCAACAGGCGGAAGTGATTGGACAAAGTATATGTTACCAAAGTATCAAAAAAGAATTTTTTATCCCGACCTTTGGAGCAAAGAAGAAATAGAGAATTGGGGAATTACAAACCTCGAATCCTACAAAGTATTAACTGAAGTATAAACACAACTGATATGGAAAATGCTAAAAATCTGGAAGAGTTTCAAGCTAAAATTGATGCTGAAATCAAAATTGAACCAAAAGATTGGATGCCGGAGGAATACCGTCAACACTTAATCCGACAAATGTCGCAACATGCACATTCGGAGGTTATCGGAATGCAACCGGAAGGAAATTGGATTACTCGTTCTCCTAGTTTGAGAGCAAGAAAAATCCTTATGGCAAAGGTTCAAGACGAAGGAGGTCATGGACTCTATTTATATTGTGCAACAGAAACGTTGGGAGTTAGTAGAGAGCAGCTAATCAAGTGGCTGCATGAAGGTAAAGCAAAATATGCTAGTGTATTTAACTACCCTTCTCCAACATGGGCAGATATGGGTGCAATTGGTTGGCTTGTTGATGGTGCTGCAATAGTTAATCAGGTTTCGCTTCAAAGGACTTCTTATGGGCCATATTCTAGGGCAATGGTAAGAATATGTAAAGAAGAAAGCTTTCATCAAAGACAAGGTTATGAGGTTATGGCCACCTTGATGGAGGGTACGGCAGAACAGAAAAAAATGGCACAAGAAGCGTTTGAAAGATGGTGGTGGCCTTCATTAATGATGTTTGGTCCACATGACGGTGATTCTCCTAGGAGTTCTAACGCTATGAAATGGAAGATTAAAAGGGAAACTAACGATGATTTGCGTCAGCAGTTTATTGATAAAACAATCCCTCAAGCTGAATTAATAGGGTTAAAAATTCCAGATGCTAACTATAAATTACTAGAAAACGGTTCGTATGAAACCTCTGAGATTGACTGGGATGAATTTTGGAATGTAATAAAAGGAAACGGACCATGTAATACCCAAAGGATTAAACATCATGCTGCAGCTCACGATAATGGTCAGTGGGTTAGGGAGGCAGCAATCGCCTACAATGAGAAGAAGGAACAGAAGTTAAAATCAGCTTAATAATATAAATACAATGAGTACAGATAATCAAGGCCCTATTTGGGAAGTATTTGTTCAGTCAAAACCAGGTAAGCCCTACAAGCATGTTGGTAGCTTGCATGCTTATGATAAGGAAATGGCTATCGAGAATGCTAGAGATCTATACACGAGAAGAAATGAAGGCACTGGACTTTGGCTTGTTAAAGCGGAAGAAATTGTTTCTGTTAAGTCTGGAGATGAGGAGTCGTATTTCGAGCCAGCAGATGATAAAATATATCGGCACCCTACTTTTTATAACATGCCAGAAGGCTCTAAGCATATTTAATCATGGAGAGTAATTTGTATAAATTCTGCTTAAGGTTAGCAGATACGAGTTTTATATTAAGTTATCGTTTAGGCGAATATGTAAGCCATGGGCCTTTTCTAGAAGAGGATCTTTCCATAACAAATGTAGGCCTAGATCTAATGGGCCAAGCAGAAAGTCTTTTTAAATATGCAGCTGAAATAAAAGGAGGAAACGTCACCGATGATGACATTGCGTATAAACGTGAGGAAAGTGAGTATCTAAATTTCCATTTGGTGGAGTACCCTAATGAGGACTTTGCATTTATAACAGTTCGACAATTTTTTATGGATGTCTATAATTATTATTTATTTACTGCTTTAAAAAACAGCTCGGATCCTACAATTGCAGCCGTTGCAGCTAAATCAATAAAAGAAGTCAACTACCACTTAAAAAGAAGTCGAAAATGGATGTTACGTCTTGGTGATGGAACGGAAGAAAGCCATAATAAAATACAGTATGCCGTAAATGAATTATGGAAGTATACAGATGAACTTTTTGACATGGATGTTATTCACAGAAGCCTTATTGATGAAGGGGTTGCATTTGACTTAAAGGAAGTTGAAAAAAACTGGATAAAAGAGGTGGAAGACACATTAAGTGAAGCTACAGTGAGCAAACCAGAGCACGTAAAGCATTCTTTAGTTTATGGTAAAAATGGCGGACACACAGATTTCATGGGGTATATCTTAACGGATTTACAATATTTAACGAATCGCTATCCAGATGCTACTTGGTAGGCAATAGGTTTTCTCAATATTTAATCACTCGTTTTTCTTAGCAGATCGGAATACATTTCTAAGTATTGTTCAGCGGCTTTTTGCCAACTGAAAAAAGATGCTCTTTCCTTTAGTAATTTTTGACGTTCAGGTGTATGATTCGTTATTGAAATTTCGATTTTATTTGCTATTTCTTCGGGTAAAAAATTATCTAGGTAGGTAGCCTCATCTCCTCCAATTTCTGGCAGAGAAGTTAGTTTAGAAAGAATAACAGGTTTTCCAAAATGCATGGCCTCAACAACGGGTAATCCAAAACCCTCATTCAATGATGGGAAAACAAAAGCTTTACAGTTTTGATACATCCAATTTTTCTCAGCCTCAGAAATTTCTCCAGTAAGAAAAATGCGTTTTTCTAGATTATGTTTTTTAATTAAAGTTCTTATTTTATCTGCATACTTTGAGCTGGCGTTTCCGCATAAATAAAGGTTTAAATCTGGAAGGTTTTTCATCGCTTCAATGAGAACATGAAAATTTTTCTTTTCCCCAATAATTCCGATTGAAAAAAGAAAAGCTTTACTGTCGTCAACAAATTCAGGTTTTATTGGATTTGCATTTGAAACCGAAACGCCGTTGTAAATAACTTTTTGCAAGACATTTGTTAACTCTAGGTTTTGTTCGGCAATCTTTTTGGTGAACTCCGATATGTATGCAATACCACTGGCTTTATTTACTAGCTTTTGAAGATTCTTTAACTTTCTTTCTTTTTTAGCACCTGTATATTTCTCCAAAAAATTCAAATCATGAATTGTCAGCAGAATTTTTGTTGCGTTATCTTTCGGAAAATATTTAGCTTCCTGATGCATGCAGTGCCATAAGTCTGCCTTAACTGATACTCCAAAGTATTGATGGCTTCTTTTCCAAAGAACGGTGTTTTTAGTTTCAAAAAAAGTGAGATGTTCTTCATCTACATAGACGCCAATTTCTTCTTCTGCAGTTGCTTCAATTGCTTTGCCAATGTGAGCACAGAATTGACCTAACCCACTATTAGGAGTCTTCAGTTTTTCCATGTCCAAAAAAAATATTGACATCTAATTCTCTTTTTGAAGTTCTCGTATTTTAGAATATTTTAGGAAAGTTGCATGAGCAGAATTTTTACTAATAATCCAACCATAGTAGCCATCTAATATTCCAAGCTTCAAAAAGTATGTTTTGAAAAACATAAATTTCGCGCTCGCAAAGACCTTGAACAAACTTGGTTTAGCCCCTTTTTGGACATATGCTTTTGCAGCAATATCTGTAAAATAGTTAATCTGCTTTATATGTTCTTCGATTGTGTAATAGCTATAGTGCAATAAATCACCGGTTAAATGAATAGGCTTTATTCCTTTTTCCATTTCAAAACAATCGTGCGGGTTTACTCCCTTCCAAGTTCCTTTTCTCCTATCCCAAAGTCTCAATTTTATGTCTGGATACCACCCACAGTGCTTGATCCATTTACCACAATAACTGGTTAAACGATTAAACGCGTAACCATCTTTTTTCCAATTATTTTTAACAGCGAGGATACTTTTTTTCAATTCCTCAGATAATGCTTCATCCGCATCCAGAGACAAAACATGGTTATTTTTGGCTTGCGTGTAAGCCCAGTTTTTTTGTTCAATATGACCTTTAAACGCGTGTTGAATAAACACAACGCCATGGGTTAAACAGATTTCTTTGGTTTTGTCT
>Ga0206131_10005218_pt1 | contig 13842 bp, 6 predicted proteins | sample Helgoland_Spring_FD_148636 | JGI IMG/M metagenome (GOLD analysis project Ga0206131, IMG submission 148636) | Pelagic subsurface seawater microbial communities from Kabeltonne, Helgoland, North Sea - Helgoland_Spring_Bloom_20160517_1 | ecosystem: Environmental > Aquatic > Marine > Epipelagic ...
GGCCCAGTCAGGCTCTGCGGCGCTGGCTTGTTCCAGAACGGTAATGGCAAGTGATAGCTGCTCGTTGGTGCCGCCAGCAATCAGGGCTCGCCCCAGACTGACGCTGATTTGCGGGCTGCTTGGTGCAATCTTTAGCGCATTCTGGTAGGCGATAACGCTTGCGTCAATATCGCCTGCCGAAAGCGCAATATCTCCGGCAAATTCATGAAAATAAGTATCATTGGGATAGCTATCTATCACTGTGTTTATTTCGTCTTGCGCACGCTCAAGGTCTCCCCTGCGATAATAGGCAATAGCGCGCGCATAACCTGCTAGTTTTTCACGTCCTTGCGTGCCCGCCCACGACTGTTTCACAGGCTTTTGAAGAATAATAAGAGGGTCAATGGCAAAGGCGCGTGTTTTGGTGACAAGCCGTAGCATTTTCATCTCCACCTCGAGGGGCAAGAGCGCGCCGCGCACAGGAGATGTTGACAGATGGTCTTCAAACAAAGCAACCCGGTCATTTGCACCCGGATGGCTTCGGTAATAGCTGGCTTGTCTTGTTTCTGGAAGAGCGCGCTGGCTTGCCATACGGCGCATCAGGTTTGCCAAACCAGAGCTGGAAATGCCGGCATGGTCAAGAAGCTTCACAGCCCAGCCATCTGCAACCGCTTCATCATTACGCGACGCAGATAGATAGAGGCGTTTTGTCTGGTCTGTGCCGCCTATCAGAACACCCAAAGCCGCATCAGAGGATCCGGCTGCAGCAACAGCAGCAGCAGCAATGGCTGTGAGCGCATTTGCAACACCAGCATTTTTAATATCTTCGGAGCGAAGTGGGACATGGCCAGCGGCAAGGTGGCCGATTTCATGTGCAATAACCCCAAGAATTTCCTCAGCAGACCGCGCCTCCAGCAGCAGGCCTGAATGGACATAGATAGTTTTCCCTCCCGCAACAAACGCATTATAGCGATTATCCATAACAAGCCTAATCTCAACCCCATCAGGAAAGCCGGCTTTAGCCGCCATCTCCTTAACCAGTTCAGAAAAGCCATGTTCTAATTCGGTATCACGGATGAGGCCTGCCGAAGCTTGTTTTGCAGAAATTGTGAGAGAAAAGCTCGTACAAAGAAAAAAAAGCGCTAAAAAGCAAAGAAACCGTAGGCGTTGCGGCAGTTTCGCTATCATTTCACGTAAAAAACTCATCAATACAGAATAAAATTCGAAAAAAATGGAAAATACAGAATTAAGTTGCATATTTATTATTTGACTTTTCCTTTGTCGAATGATGTTGTCCGCTACGAGTTTGTTTCTGGGCATTATTTTTAACTGATAGACTGACGATTTACACGATGATAAAGAGCAGGCCGATAAAAATGATCATAGAGGCAAATACTCCTTAACAGTGCTTCATACCTACATAGTAGGTCTGTAGAGAGATTTGACGAACCACGCGTTACAACAGCTAATCCTAAAGTTAGAGTAAATGATGACTGCATATTCTACAACAGCCAAACGAGCAACAACAGCCATTCCAGCGCCAACAGCGCCGCTTGCTTTAGCGCCTCGTCTGCGCCCAGCTGGGCGCGCGCTCAAAGTCTCTCAGCGCAGCCAGCTCCCGCCCTTTCTTGCGCTGGACGTATTGCGGACTGCAAGCGAGCTTCAGGCGGCTGGTCAGGATATTGTGCATCTTGAGATTGGCCAGCCCTCTACATCAGCCCCGCAACAGGTAAATGATGCGCTGGTTGCCTCATTATCAGCAACAGCGACCCATGGATATACGCTTGCCTTTGGTGTGCCTGTTCTGCGTGAACGCATCGCCCGTCATTATAGTGACTGGTATGGCGTAACACCCGAAACAGATAGAATTGCTGTCACTGTCGGTTCGTCCACAGCGTTTGCGATTGCCTTTATGGCGGCGTTTGATGAAGGTGACCGGATTGCTATTCCAACGCCTGGGTATCCTGCCTACAGGAACTTGATGATGGGACTTGGACTGACGCCTGTTGCGGTGCGTGCAGGAGCCGAGCAGAACTGGAAGCTCAATCTTGCTGAAATGGATAGCTGGGATGAATTGCCGGACGGGCTCATGATTGCAAGCCCGTCAAATCCAACGGGCGTTGTCATGGATGATAGCGAGCTTGCCGAAATATGCCGGTGGTGTGATGCCCGCGGTGTGCGCCTGATTTCAGACGAAATCTATCATGGCCTAACATTCGGTGTACGCTGTGATTCAGCTCTCAATTATACTAAGAACGCGATTATCGTGAACAGCTTATCGAAATATTTCTCAATGACGGGCTGGCGTATTGGCTGGATGATTTTGCCAGAAGATTTAATTTCATCTTCAGAAAAGATTGCCCAGAACCTGTTTATCTCAGCGCCAACACCAAACCAGATTGCTGCGGTATCTGCGTTTGACTGCGAAGCTGAACTTGATAGCCATGTGAGCCGCTATGCTGTGAATAGAGATATTCTTCTGTCTGGATTGGCACCTGAATTCACGGGTAATTCAGCGCCTTGTCGCGGGGCATTCTATCTCTATGCTGATATTAGCGCCGTGAGCGAGAATTCAGCTGAGTTCGCCAAACAGCTGTTGCTTTCAGAAGGCGTGGCAACAACCCCGGGTATTGATTTTGATCCCGACCAAGGGCATCGCTATTTGCGCTTGTCTTTTGCAGGCAGTCAGCAGGATATGAGCGAAGCTGTTATCCGCATTAACAGGTTTGTGTCTGGGCGCTAACGCCCAAAGAGCATTATACACCCATATTGTTTGTCGGAAGTATAACGACGCTTCTTTTGTTAATTTCCGTCCTCATGCGATTTCGCATCAGGACGGAAATAAGATAGCAGAGCTGGTTAGGAGCGTGACCACCAGCCGCGTTTTTTCTTCTCTGGTGCTGCTTCGCTCACATTCACAACATCGACCTCTGCCGAGCTGATAGGGGCACGTGCAGCAGCAGGCGTTTCACTAGCAGGGCTGGCTTCACCTTTTGGCACTCCTGCTTTTGCTGCTTTCTTGCGTGCTGGCTTTTTGGCAGCTGTGCTTGTTTTCGCAGGCGCTTTTTCTTTCACTATGGGTGATGCCTCTGCTGTATCAGCGGTATCACTGTTAGTGCTTACCTTTTTTGCGGCGCGTTTACCTGAAGAAGCGCGGGCAGCTTTCTTTGCTTTTGGCGCAGTTTTTTCTGGTGCCTCTGGCTGAACAGCATCACCGGCTGGTGGGCTTGTCTTCGCCGGTGCAGCAGTCTCGCTCGCAGTGTCAGTATCGCTAGCTTTGCTATCTGATGCAGCGTCTGTTCCTGTCACAGTTGCTGTATCATCAGCCCCTCTTGCAGGACGGCGACGACCACGAGACCGTGTCTTTTTGGCAGGCTTTTCTGCGTTATCATCAGATGCTGGCGCATCGCCTGTTGCAGCCGTGCCATTCTCAGTCGTACCAGTAGAAGGCGCGCTTGCCGCGTCAGGCGTATTACCTGTATCACCTGTTTCAGATGCTGAGATTTCCTGCGGATTTCCCTCTTCGCCATTACGGTTTTTCCGCCGGCGTCCGCCTCTGCGGCCTCTGCGCCGACGTTTTGGCTGCTCGTCATCTTCTGTATTATCGTTATCAGAGGGCTGTTCTACCTCGCGGGCTTTGCTTTCCGCAGGTTCTGCCTGTTGTGGACGCGGCCGCCGGTTTTGTTTACTGGCAGGACGCGCTTCTGGCTGGTCATCTTTCCGCCCAATACGATAATCTTGTGGGCTGAGGCTGGCATCAGCTTCTAAGAAGACTGATAAGCCAAGCTGAGATTCAAGAGCGGCAAGACTGGCTCGCTTCTGATTGAGGACATACAGCGCGACTTCTGGATGAATGAAGACCGTCATCTCTTTGGCCTGATGGCGTGCTGCTTCTTCTTCGATAACCCGCAAAATATGCAAGGCAGATGAATTAATGGATCTGATACGGCCTGTGCCAGCACAATGCGGGCAGGCTTGTGAGACAGATTCAACTAGTGATGCACGAAGTCTTTGGCGCGACATTTCAAGCAAACCAAAGTGGCTGATAGAGCCAATTTGAATGCGGGCCCGGTCATTGCGTAAGGAATCTTTTAGTTTGCGCTCAACAGCATGCTGATTACGGTTTTCTTCCATATCGATGAAATCTATGACGATCAGACCGGATAAATCACGGAGCCGGAGTTGTCTTCCGACTTCTTCAGCTGCTTCCAGATTCGTTTTCAGCGCTGTTTCTTCGATGTTGCGCTCACGTGTCGCCTTACCAGAATTGACATCAATGGCGACAAGCGCTTCGGTCTGATTGAGAACCAGATAGCCGCCTGACTTCAGTGTTACTTCGCCCTGATGGATAGTATCAAGCTGAGGCTCGACATTTTGGGTCTGGAATAGATGGGTTGGCTCATCATGTTTTATCACACGCTTTGCATGGCTCGGGATAAGCATCTTCATCTGGTTTTTGGCTGTTTTATAAGCCTCATCACCCTCGACAAGCACGCTTTCTACATCATTGGTATAAATATCGCGAATAGCGCGTTTTACCAAAGAGCCTTCTTCATGGATAATAGCCGGCGCTTCTGACTGAAGCGTTGTTGCGCGAATATCATTCCAGAGTTTTGAGAGATAGGCATAATCGCGTTTAATTTCTGTCTTTGTGCGTTTTGAGCCTGCCGTGCGGACAATCACAGCCATGCCATCAGGAACCTCAAGGTCATTGACAACAGATTTGAGCCGCTTCCGGTCAGCAACATTGGTAATTTTACGTGATACGCCGCCGCCACGATTGCTGTTTGGCATCAGCACACAATAGCGTCCAGCAAGCGACAGGTAAGTTGTCAGGGCAGCGCCTTTATTGCCGCGCTCTTCTTTGACAACCTGAATCAGCAGGATTTGTTTGCGAACGATAACTTCCTGAATTTTATACCGGCGCAACAACGCTGTAGATGATGAGCGTGAACGTTGCTCTTCATCATCACCGCCTAATGTTTCAGGCGTGTCATTATCTTTATCAGTCGCGTTTGCGGCATCATCATCAGAGGCGTCTTCCTCGCTCTCTTGCTGATTATCTTTTTCCAGCGCTTCACGGTCTTCGATAGGAATGCGATAATAGTCTGGGTGGATTTCACTAAACGCAAGAAAGCCTTGCCTGTTTCCCCCATATTCAACAAAGGCTGCCTGCAAAGAAGGCTCAACACGTGTAACACGTGCCAGATATACATTGCCTTTTAGTTGTTTAAAGTTGTTATTTTCGTAGTCAAACTCTTCAATTTTATTTCCGTTGAGAAGCACAACCCGTGTTTCTTCGGGCTGATGCGCATCGATCAGCATCTTTTTGGTCATTGTAACTGCTTTCTGGGGCTGCGGCAGACAATCTGTCTGGCAGCAAACATCTAAAGGAGGCCATCACTGTGGCGTAAAATAATGACAATAAGGAGGCAAGACTGGCTCCGCTAACGACAGGGCGCACCATAGGTGTCGAGGATGGATTTTTATAACCTCGTACATCTGCTATAATGGTTGTCATTGTTGTCATCTCGTTATATCTGCCGTGCTACTCTCTTTCATCGGAGAGCGACTAAAAAAAGGCTCTCTTTGGAAAAGAGGGTCGTAGACCCGGCACTTTGATTGAAGGTTTTGTTAGATAGGGTCCCTGTTTTGGGTCATGAACGAGCCGTTTCTGTGCCGTCATCCCTTGTCTAAACAAGCCTCAAAGCAAAATTCTAACTTTATCTCTATACGTGTTAGCTAAGGAGTGCAATTCATTTCTCTGCCCCCTAAATTATACCTCTTTACCTGTTTTATCCGTAGGATAGAGCAATGAATTGCCGGCAGAGACGACTGATGATTAGGCCTGGCGGAACAGATACTGTTAGGACTGGTGCCAGTTTTTAAAAGACGCTACTGTCTGCGGCATAAGAGGTTCGATAGGCGGGTCCTTACTAGGGAATATGACAGGCAGATGATGAAGATGTCAGATAACCGCATCTTATGCTTTTTTAGCGGGCTGGCAGATGTTGTTATGAGCTGTTTGCTCATTTTGGGCCTGCTGGGCGGGACTCTTGGCATGGTTTCAGGACCGGCTGCTGCCCAACAGGCATCAGCGTCAAACGCAATAACAGGCCTGCGGCTCGGACAAGTAGATGTTCACGGGCAGTCAGGCTTGCGGATTGTGGTTGAAATGAACGCCCGGCCGCAGACACGGCTTCTTCTTCTGGATAGCCCATGGCGGCTGGCTATTGATAGCCCCTCAACGGACTGGGAGTCGCGTCTTCTGCCTGCAGGAGACCTTGCAAGAGCGCCAGCAAGCGGATACCGGTTTGGGCACCCGACGCCTGATATTGGCAGGCTGGTGATTGAACTGGACACTCCTGCTGCGCCGGTGCGTGCCTTTATTTTGCAACCTGCAGAAGATGGCAGTGTTGGCTATCGCTTTGTTGTGGATTTGATTGATGGCGGGCCAACACGCTTTGCTGTTGCGCGTCAGGCACTTGCAAAATCTCGTTTCCAGCCAGAAGAACGCCCAGCAACGCCAGAAACCCTAGAAACGCCAGCAACGCCAGCAACTATATCGCCGCTCGCATCTGTTGCACTGCCTGCATCGCGGCCAGATAGGGCGCTTCAGTCTGGGCCTAAAGCTGCCCCGGACCAGCGCCCCAAGACATTTATTGTTGCAATTGATGCAGGGCATGGCGGCAAGGATCCGGGCGCGCTGGGAAAAAGGGGAACGCGTGAGAAGGATATCACCCTGAAAGCAGCCAAGATGCTGGCAGAGGAGCTACGGAAAAGCGCGCATATTACCCCTATTCTTATTCGTGATTCTGACCGGTTCTATAAATTGCGCACCCGTATCAAGCGCGCCCGGGACAAACAGGCAGATATTTTTGTCTCTCTTCATGCTGATTCCGCACCAAACACCAAAGCGCGTGGCATCTCAGTCTTTTCTCTGTCGGATACAGCATCTGATAAAGAAGCTGCTTATTTGGCTAAGCGGGAAAATAAAGCAGATTTAATAGGTGGTCCTGACCTTGGTGGTGAGGACCCGGTGGCGGCTAATGCACTTCTTCGGATGTTTCAGCGGGAATCGATGAATGAGTCTGCTAAGCTTGCCACTGTGATATTATCAAACATTAAGGATCTGCCGGGCGGTGATAAGCGTGGCCACCGGTTTGCTGGGTTTGCGGTGCTTAAATCACCTGATATTCCCTCAATTCTGGTAGAGATGGGATTTTTATCTAATCGGCAGGATGAGAAGAATCTACGAAATGATTCATATCTAAGAGGGCTGAGCAAACGGCTTGCGCGCGCTATTTCACGCTATCTTGAAAATGCGGCATCATGACCGATATAAAAACTACCATTCGGCACAATGCGATCTGTATTATATCGCGCGATGTGCCATATATCGGCCGTAATGTTAGGGCAGTAGTTGCATCATGATGAAATGGTTTTGGTCCTTGATAGGTGTTATGGTTCTTGGGCTGGTAGGTATTATCGTCGGCGTGCTCTGGGTATTTTGGACATATGGTCAGGAACTCCCTGACTATTCACAGCTTGCCCGCTATGAGCCGCCAGTCGCAACAAGAATTCATGCTGGCAACGGTGCGTTACTTGCAGAGTTCGCAACCCAAAAACGCGTCTTTGTACCAACTAAAGCAATCCCCCCTATGTTGATTGAAGCTTTTTTGTCAGCAGAAGATAAATCATTTTATTCGCATGTTGGCGTTGATCCGGTTGCCTTGGCACGCGCAGTTGCAACAAATATTGCTGCGATAGGCAGTGGTCGGCGGCTGATTGGGGCATCCACTATTACACAACAGGTTGCCAAGAATTTTTTATTGACCAACGAAGTATCGATAGACCGGAAAATAAAAGAAGCCATTCTTGCTATCCGGATGGAACGTGCTTTCTCCAAAGACCAGATACTTGCACTTTACTTGAATGAAATTTATCTGGGGTCTGGCAGTTATGGCGTTGCGGCGGCGGCTCTTAATTATTTTGATAAGGCGCTTGGCCAGCTCGATCTCCATGAAGTTGCTTATCTAGCCGCATTGCCAAAAGCGCCGTCCAATTACCACCCTGTGCGCCGCACCAAAGCTGCGATTGCCCGGCGAAACTGGGTACTGCTTCAGATGACAAGAAACGGTTATATTACGCAAGATGAAGCTGCTGCCGCCAAGGCAAAGCCATTGGATGTTCGCCGGCAAACCGGCTTTGATAGCGCGAGTGCACCTTATTTCACCGAAGAAGTCCGGCGCTATCTTGTCGATGAATTTGGTACAGACGCGTTATATGGCGGGGGGCTGTCAGTGCGGACAACCCTTGATCCGGTTTTGCAGGAAAAAGCAGAGCGCGCCCTTCGTGAAGGCCTTGAAGCTCTTGATAGACGTCAGGGCTGGCGCGGCCCGCTTGCAAAAATTGATAACGCTCAGCCGCTTGACCAGCAGCTTGATAGGCTAACAGAAAAACTACCAAAGAACCGGTTTGCGGCTCTGGTAATGGATGTCGATGCTAAAGAAGCGCGTATCTATATAAAAGGCAGTGCAGCGCGGCTTCCTGTTGAGCTGGCAAAATGGGCCTACCCACCGCGAAAAGATGATGGCAAAAGACCGCCGCCTTTGATTGCCTTAACCGAGGCTATTTCTGTTGGTGATGTGATTATTGTACAACGCCCAAATGAAGCGCCTGACCTTCTCAAAGAGGGTTTTGTGCCACAGCCAACTGATTATGCGCTTGGTCAGCGCCCCGCTGTTGAAGGTGCTATTGTGGCGCTTGACCCGCATACAGGCAGATTGCTGGCAATGTCGGGCGGGTATGATCACCGGGTGTCTGAATTTAACCGCGCCAGTCAGGCAAACCGGCAGCCAGGCTCTGCGTTTAAGCCTTTTGTCTATCTTGCGGCTCTTGATGCCGGATATGCGCCGACGACACGTATTCTGGATGCGCCGCTGGTGGTCGACCAAGGGGAGGGCAAGCCAAAATGGAAGCCAGCAAACTATACAAAACGGTTTTATGGTCCCTCTATCATGCGGGTTGGCATTGAAAAGTCACGCAACTTGATGACAGCGCGTCTGGCGATTGAAATTGGGATGGATTCAATTCAAGATTATGCGCTGCGCTTTGGTATTAATGACAACCTGCCGCCATACCTGTCTATGTCACTTGGGGCTGGGGAGACGACTTTGGTTAAACTTACAGCTGCCTATGGTCAGCTGGTGAATGGTGGCAAGAAAATATCACCGAGCCTGATTGACCGCATCCAAGATAGATATGGCCGCACCATAATGCGCCATGATAATAGGAGCTGTTCGTCCTGCCTTGCTGCAGAGGGCTGGAACAATCAGTCTGTTCCGGCCATTGAAGGGGGGCGTGAGCAGCTTACAGAGCCTGCCTCAGCTTATCAGATGATTTCGATGCTTGAGGGTGTTATCAGCCGCGGAACAGGCCGTAGAATGAAAAAATCTGGACTGGTGCTTGCCGGCAAGACAGGAACAACAAATGATAATACCAATGCCTGGTTTGTTGGGTTTTCGCCTGACCTTGTTGCTGGTGTTTATATTGGCTATGATACCCCGCGACCGCTTGGTAAACGTGAAACCGGTTCGACAGCGGCTGTTCCTGTTTTCCATCAATTTATGGTGGATGCCTTGGAAGGCGCGCCCGTTATTCCGTTTCGCAGGCCAGGCGGTATTACGATGGTGCCCGTTCACGCTGAAACCGGAGAGCGCGTATCGCCGTCCCACAAGATGGCTGTGATGGAGGTGTTTAAGCCCGGGCAGCGTCCAAAGACAGGCACTGTGATTGATTTTCCCGGTAGTTCTGGGCAGCAATCTGTTGACGTGCCCGCCTTGTATTGATACTCCGGCCACCTACCTATTTATTGTCTGATAGATGATAAGACCCTACCTTTAAGATGTGGAACAAACCAGATGACCCCCGAAACGCACGCCGCTGTTGAAATAATTAAAACGGCTGTGATTTTGCTGAAACGGCATGTTGACTGGGAACGCGCGCTTAAAACATTAAGCCGTCTTGAGAGTGAAATCTCACAGCCCTCTTTCTGGGATAATCAGGAAAATGCGCAAAAAGTAATGCGTGAGAAAACGCATCTGGATTCTCAGGTGACAGCTATTCGTCATCTGGAAGAGACGCTTACAGACCAAATAGATATGGTTAGTCTTGCCACTGAAGAAGGTGATGAGGAGATGGTTGCCGAAGCTGAGGCAGCTATCGGTGAGCTGGCTGTATTAGCTGGTAAGAAACAGCTGGAATCGCTGCTGTCCGGTGAAGCAGATGCCAATAATTGCTTCCTTGAAATTCATCCCGGTGCCGGCGGTACCGAAGCACAGGATTGGGCGGCTATGCTCTTGCGCATGTATGCAAGATGGGCGGATGCACGCGGCTTTAAAACAGAGACAATCGAAGAAAGTTCAGGTGAAGAAGCTGGCATTAAATCAGCCACCTTGCGTGTGATGGGCACAAATGCATATGGCTGGCTGAAAACAGAATCTGGTGTTCATCGCCTTGTTCGTATCTCGCCTTATGATAGCTCAGCACGCCGTCATACTAGTTTCGCCTCAGTGTGGATCTACCCTGAAGTCGACGATAATATTGATATTGAGTTAGAGGAAAAAGATCTGCGGGTTGATACATACCGCGCCTCAGGGGCGGGAGGACAGCATGTTAACACAACTGACTCAGCCATTCGGATTACCCATATTCCAACAAACATCGTCGTGCAATGTCAGTCAGATCGAAGCCAGCACCGTAACCGCGCAACCGCGCTTACCATGCTAAAGGCCCGTTTATACGAAGCTGAACTTCAAAAGCGAGAACAGGCAGCGATGGATGATGCTGCCAGTAAAACAGATATTGGCTGGGGCAATCAGATCCGTTCTTATGTGTTGCATCCCTACCAGATGGTCAAAGATTTGCGCACAAACGTTGAAACAGGCAATACCGGGGCAGTGCTTGATGGCGCTATTGATGATTTCATCGAAGCCAGTCTTGCAGCGCGTGTTGGCGCCCAAAACGAAAAAGACGAGTGAGCCCTAATATCAGCCTCTCAGCAGAGCCATTATCCGCCGGCTTGCAGGCACTCAAGAACGTCTTCAGCATGGCCCGGAACTTTGACCTTTGGCCAAATGTGACTGAGCGCACCATCAGGGCCAATCAAGAAGGTTGCTCTTTGAATGCCCATATATTTGCGGCCATACATTGATTTTTCAACCCAGACACCAAAAGCCTCACAAACTGTGCCATCCACATCAGCGCCAAGCAGGCATGTAAGGCCATGCTTATCGCGGAATTTCGCCTGTTTTTTTGCATCATCTTTGGAAATGCCAATAACAATGGTGTTCGCAGCTTCAAACTCGGCATGCAGGCTTGAAAAAGCAATCGCTTCTTTGGTGCAGCCAGATGTGTCAGCTTTGGGAAAGAAAAACACAACCACATTTTTGCCGTGATGCTCAGCAAGGCTAAAAGGGCTTGTATCGGTATCAAGAGAGAAATCAGGGGCTTGTTGTCCGGTTTCAAGCATAAAAAAGGCTCCTTTTAGACGGGAAAGAAAAGGCTGTAAGCCATATGGTGCGGGGCTGAGATAGCCTCACGGGGGAGACGGTTGGTAAAAATATGAGGAATATTACCCTAAATCTTCACATCCCTTACTTAGCAAGTACGATAGCAAAAACAAGTCGACAAAACAAATGATGACAGCCCCATTTACAGATGAGGTATCCATGGTACCTAGAATGCGAGACATTTTATTGCTTATGCGGTAAACTCCTGCCAAAAGAGCGGAACGCCAAACGGCCATTAAAGGACTGATACCTGTGACACAAACCAGCACTTCTCATACAGCCTCTTTTTTCGGGCGTGTTGTTGTTGCATCTCTGGTTAGTCTGTCCATTTTGCTCGCTATCCTGCTGGCATCCATAGCAGGGTTTATCTATTACGCAACGCAGACATCACATGTAACTGACTGGCTTGAAACGCAGCTTTCGGACCCTGAAAAAGGGTTTTCTGTTGAAGTAGGTAGCCTTTCTTTTCGTATTCATGACGCGATGAGCCCGTTTGAGATAAGCGGGAATGATCTGCATATCTCATCGAATAATCATCAGCTAGATATACCAGAAGTAAGGCTTGCTTTTGGCCCTAGTATGCTGGTCTCAGGAATGCCTGATAAAGTATCTGTTGAAGCCCGCTCACTTACGTTGGTAAGAGCTGATGATGGCTGGAAGTTTTCACAAGATCAGGCATGGCTGAATGCACATTTAAAAGAGCGCGTATCGGCGTTTATGGTTTTTCCGGCGCTGTTGGCCACGTTGATGCCAGACCGCCTAATGCAAGATCGCCAAATGGCTGAGAGGCAGGCGTCTGAGGAGCAGGCGTCCAAGAGGCAGGCAATATCGCCATTGCCCTATTGGCCAGATGGATTGCGCCACTTATCCGTGCGGGCAAAGTCAGCAAATATTTTCTTGCAGGGCGATACAGTAATGCCCACAGCACTCTTCAATAATATTGAAGTTTCTGCCGCGATATCAGGAAAAAAAGGGTCTGAAGACGGGCTGTCTATGACGCTACAGTTTGACCAACCAAAATCTGTTGCACAGACACAAACTGAAAATACTGGCCAAATTGCCATTAATGCTACATCTCACCTGCTATCAGGCCTGACGACATTCTCAGCGCGGCTCACAGACGTCACTCTAGAGCCACTCATTGCTCTTGTGATAAATTCTGGTGCGCTGCCGTCTGGTATATTGGCTGAGAGTCCTGAACAGCTTGTTGTTGATGGTCGAATATCAGCGACCCTCGATGGCACAATCGATAATGAGAAAATTCACCTTTTATCTGGTACGATTGGCTCTTCTCGCGGTGATGTTACGCTGCCCTTTGGACAAATAAGAGATGTTCGTTATTCAGATTTTGATGCTGATTTTGCCTATAGCCGTGACGATAATCTGTTTACTGTTAAGCAGACATCAATCCTGCTTAATGAGCAGCATCGCCTGTCCCTGTCAGGTCAGGTGCTTGGTGTGCATGCCGCCTTACCGCGCATGAATATGACTGTTCTGGCAGAAGAAGTTCTGGTGAGCGAGCTCATGACATTCTGGCCGGATGAGTGGGCGTCAGATAAAAAAGCACAGCTTCAGCAGACAATCTCAGGCGGGCGATTTAGAACCGCTACACTGGCCCTTAAAGGCCAGTTTGATACGAGCAAATCCGCCCTTTTACTGTCATCAGCCCAGCTTCAGGGTGATTTTTCCAGTGTTCGTCTTGATGCCCAATTACCCCAATATCAGCGGATAGTCGGAACCTTGCAGGGTGCTGTTGACATCGAATTACAGCAATCTGGGCAGGTGGCACGCGCTATGATTGATACAAAGATGCAAAATGGATTCCTGTCACTTGACCAATTTGATACGCCTGTTCGTATTCCTGAAGCCGCTGTGAGACTGCGATATGAGCCGGGTCAGTTGCAGATATCTCACGCATCAATTGATTTTGGCGAGAACGGCATGCTGGGTGCAACAGTAAATGCCCATTTAGGCGAGCTATTAAGCGTACGGGACATGACGGCTGAGATGTCCATCACGGCGAATGATATTCCTGTTAATTTCTTTCATGTTCTCTGGCCCCGCAGTTGGGCGCCAAAGGCCTTCCCATGGATACGCTCACATATATCTGATGGTATAATCTCAAACGCATCAGTTGATATGACCTTAGATGGCTCAGAAGACCCGTCTTCTGTGGTTACACAAGTTACCGGCACGGTTGATCTCGAAAATTCAAGTTTCCAGCTTTATGAGACGATGCGTCCTGTTCAGCAGATTGATGCAACGCTGACATTTGCTGATAATGTGCTTA
>Ga0206131_10005221_pt1 | contig 13835 bp, 12 predicted proteins | sample Helgoland_Spring_FD_148636 | JGI IMG/M metagenome (GOLD analysis project Ga0206131, IMG submission 148636) | Pelagic subsurface seawater microbial communities from Kabeltonne, Helgoland, North Sea - Helgoland_Spring_Bloom_20160517_1 | ecosystem: Environmental > Aquatic > Marine > Epipelagic ...
AATTTGGATTTATGCTGGGTAAGAATATTCAGTGTAGTGCAGTTTCAAGCGGGACCGCTGCAATGCATTTAGCATTTATGGCATTAGGAATAAAACAGAATGATGAAGTCATAATTCCAGCATTAACTTTTGTATCTGATGCAAACTGCGTCAAGCTAATGAATGCAAAGCCTGTATTAGCAGATTGTGGATCAATAGATAATTGGAACGTAACAGCAGAATCAATAAGTAAAGTGATTACTAAAAAAACTCGTGCAGTCGTTGTTGTGCATTATGCTGGCTATCCTTGTGATATGCAGTCCATTGTTGATCTATGTAAGAAAAAAAATATTTATTTAATAGAAGATTGTGCACACGCTCCTGGAGCTTCAATTAATGGAAAATTTTGTGGATCTTGGGGAGATATTGGTTGTTTCTCATTCTTTACTAATAAAAACTTATCTGTGGGTGAAGGGGGCATGACTTCAACAAAAGACCCTGATATTGCTAAAAAATTAGCATCTTTAAGGTCTCATGGCATGACTTCTTTAACATTAGATAGACATAAAGGGAGATCATCAACTTATGATGTAAGCGAGCCAGGCATTAATTACAGAATGGACGAAATGCGAGCTGCACTTGGCCTTGTCCAATTAAGCAAGTTAAAAAAAGCAAATTTAGCACGACAAAAATTAACAACTAGATATCGAAAAAATTTTAGTAAAACCACTATTAAGGTTCCATACGCAAATATTTCCAGTCAAGATTCATTATCTGCTTTCCATATTCTGCCTATATTACTTCCAAAAAATCTAGATCGAAATAATGTTATGACTTATTTAAAAGAAAAGGGCATTCAATCGAGTATTCATTATCCAGCTTTTTGGGACTTTTCTGCATATAAAGGTAATTTTAATAAGCAAAAAAATCCAGTAGCTTTAAAAATTATTCCCCAACAATTAACTTTACCACTTTATCCTACTATGACTTTTTCTGAGGTTGATAAAGTAACTAATGCTGTTCTAGAGTCTATAAAGTGAGTATAGAAGAACAAATGCTTAGAATGATTGGTAGAAAGTCCGCACTATTCCAAGAAGATATTAAAAATTTAGATGATAAAATTAAATATCTAGTTGGCAAATCAAATTTTTTAGTTATTGGGGGTGCGGGTTCGATAGGGCAAGCAGTCTCAAAAGAAATTTTTAAGAGAAATCCTAATAAATTACATATAGTTGATATAAGTGAAAATAATATGGTCGAACTTGTAAGGGATATTAGGAGCACTATAGGATATATAGATGGTGACTTTAGAACATTCTCAATTGATTGCGGAGGATTGGAGTTTGAGGCATTGATGAAAACAGAAGGTTCCTATGACTATGTTTTTAATTTGTCTGCCTTGAAACATGTTCGTAGTGAAAAAGATCCATTCACATTGATGAGGATGCTGACTGTAAATATATTTAATACAATAAAAACATTAAGGCTAGCTCGTGAAAATGGAGCAAAAAAATATTTTTGCGTTTCGACAGATAAAGCAGCTAATCCCGTGAATATGATGGGAGCTAGTAAACGTATTATGGAAATGTTTTTAATGCGAGAGAGTAAGGCTATGAATATTTCTATGGCTAGATTTGCAAATGTTGCCTTTTCTGATGGTTCTTTGTTGCATGGATTTAATCAACGTTTCAACAAGAGGCAGCCATTTTCTGCTCCTAATGATGTTCGTAGATACTTTGTAACCCCTCAAGAGTCCGGGGAGTTATGTCTTTTATCTGGTCTTCTTGGAAAAAATAGAGATATTTTTTTCCCCAAGTTAAGTGAAAATCTTCATCTAATCACATTTTCTGATATTGCAAGAAGATATTTGCAGGAGATGGGTTATGAGCCAATTCAATGCTCTTCTGAGGAAGAGGCCCGAGATAAAGCCATAAAGTTGATATCAAATAAGCAGTGGCCATGTTATTTCTTTAAAAGTGACACCACCGGTGAAAAAGATTTTGAAGAGTTTTTCACAGAAAAAGAAGATTTAATAATGGATAGTTTTTCTGGAATTGGCATCATAAAAAATAGTCCATCCTATGATGAAAATAAGCTCAATAAATTTACTTTGGATGTAGAAAACCTCATTAAACTTGGCTCATGGAACAAACAGTCATTAGTAAAAGTATTTTTTGATCTGCTACCCGAGTTTGCTCATAAAGAAACTGGTAAATACCTCGATGAAAGGATGTGATCTTGATAAGATTTTTTGATTTATTTTTTTCAGCATTAGCAATAATATTTTTAATGCCATTAATTTTACCGATAATGTTAATATTAAAGTTTTCTGGAGAGGGAGAAGTTTTTTTCCTGCAAGAACGTGTTGGAAAAAATAAAAAAATGTTTCACCTTATCAAGTTTGCGACCATGCTTAAAAATAGTCCAAATATGGGTACTGGAACCGTAACAATGAAAAATGATCCCAGAATACTTCCAGCAGGTAATTTTTTAAGAAAAACTAAAATTAATGAACTTCCACAATTACTCAATATATTTTTTGGACATATGAGCATAATAGGGCCAAGACCTCAGACCCCAAGATGTTTTGATGCATTTCCTAAATCTTCACAAGATATTATTATTCAAGTTAAACCCGGTTTGTCTGGAATTGGGCCTATAATATTTAGAGATGAAGAAGATATTTTAGAAGGCCATTCTGGTACCCTAGACTTTTATGATAATGTAATCAGTCCATACAAGGGAAAGGTTGAGGCTTGGTACAGAGATAAACTAAATTTACCAACCTATTTTATTCTTATATTAATGACAATATGGGTAGTCTTATTTCCAAAATCTAATTTAATTTGGTCAATATTTAAAGATTTGCCAATACCCCCAGACGAACTTAAATTTAATTTAAATTATCCTTATTGATGGGGGTTATCGAAGTTTTTATCCATCATGAATATTTATTTTGTATACAATCTAGGGCGCATCTCCCTAATACTTTAATATAGTTATATGATAGATTTTATAAATATGAGTCTTGAAACTCCTTATATTAAACTTAAAGAAAAATATAATAGCGCTATTTTGGCAAATCAAAAATTAGTTGAAGCTATTTCCATCTCTTCACTTTCCTTAAATACTCTTGAAGTAGATTCAAGATTCGTTAATCTAAAGATTGTTGATAATACAGAATTTATTTTCTTTACAAATTATAATTCACCAAAAGCAATTCAGTTTGATTCACATAATCAAATAGCTGTTGCAATATACTGGCAAAGCATAAATGTTCAAATTAGAATGAAAGCAAAAATAAGCAAAACTTCTATAGACTTTAACAATAAATATTTTTCAGAAAGAGCGGTTGAAAAAAATGCATTAGCTATAAGTTCTGATCAATCTAATGAAATTGATTCATATAACTCTGTTCAAAATAAATATAATAGAGTTCTTGATAACTATAACTTAAAGAAATGTCCTGAATACTGGGGAGGGTTTAGTTTTACTCCTTTTATATTTGAATTTTGGGAAGGCCATGATTTAAGATTAAACAAAAGAGATGTTTACAAGAAAGATGATAAAGACTGGAAGCATTCTATTTTAGAACCTTAATAAAAAAATTTATTTGCCAATTAAAGTAATTAGTATAAAATCACCACTAAATGACATTATCCTTATTTACACAAACTATTAATTGTCTTTTTGACGATCATTTATGTTCGTAAATATTTACATATTTTCCGAGTAAACTCTCATAGCTTCTTCCAAGAAAAACACTACTCCTATTAATGAGAAAATAAAAGCTCATGAAGTTATGTTGATTGATGCTGAGGGAAATAAAAAAGGTTTAATGAGCTCTGACTTGGCCCTAAACGAAGCAAAAGCTTTATCTCTTGATCTTGTTCAAGTATCTCCTTCTGATGCAAACCCTGTTGTGTGTAAGCTCTTGGATTATGGAAAATATATCTTTGATAAGAAAAAAAGTCTTTCTTCATCAAAAGTTAAGGTTAAACGAAATACAGTTAAAGAAATTAAATTTAGACCTTCTACCGATATTGGCGATTATAATATTAAATTTAAAAAGATAAAAAGCTTTATTCTTGACGGAGATAAGACTAAAATAAGCGTCCGTTTTAGAGGTAGAGAAATTTTAAATAGTGATATAGGCCTTAACCTTTTAAATAAGTTAAGGGATCAACTGAGTGATATATCTCAGGTTGATCAAGAGCCATCACTTGAAGGAAGACAATTACTTATGGTTTTGTCTCCTCTTAAGAAGAGATAAATAAATAAATTTGAATTATGGGATATAAGTTAAAAACACATTCAGGCGCAGCCAAAAGATTTAAAAAAACTGGTTCGTCTGTTAAAAGTAAAAGCGCTAATAGGAATCATATTCTAACAAAGCAGTCTACGAAAAGAAAAAGACATAACAGAGGTCTAAATAAGCTTTCAGGTATTGTGCTTAAAATGGCTTCAAAATTAATAAGAAGATAAATTATGCCAAGAACTACTAAATCAGTAACAGCTAAAGCAAAACATAAAAAAGTATTAAGTGCTACCAAAGGTCACTATGGAGCTAGAAGTAGACTATATAGAACAGCAAAGCAATCAAACATTAAGTCTTTACAATATGCATTTAGAGATAGAAAGAATAAGAAAAGAGCTTTCAGGGCTCTTTGGATAGCAAGGATTAATGCTGGTGCAAGGGACTTAGGAGTATCATATTCAAAGTTTATTAATGCCTTGTCTTCTAAAGATATTATTCTAGATAGAAAGATACTCTCAGATGTAGCAATTTCTGATAGCGCAACATTTGAAAAGATTGTAAAAACTGCTATTGGCTAATAGTTCAGTATATGCCATCTTCAAAAGATATTAACCTGCCTGAGTTAGTATTTGAATATGGTACTAACCATCCCATTAATATAATGAAAGATTCAATAATGAATTTATTATTATCTTTTGGCTTTGAGTTAGCAGAAGGCCCAGAAATTGAGACAGAAAAGTTTAATTTCGATATGCTTAATATCAAAAAAACACATCCTGCAAGACAAATGCATGATACTTTTTATCTTAATAGCAAATCACATCTTTTGAGAACTCACACTTCACCAGTTCAGATAAGAGGTATGCTTGAGAAAAAGCCACCTATGGCATTCATTTCTGGCGGAAAAGTTTATCGTAAGGATGATGACTCAACTCATCTTCCAATGTTCCATCAGGTTGAGGGAATATATGTTAATGAGGATGTTTCTTTTACTGAATTAAAAGATTTAATTTACAAAATTATTCATTCTCTTTTTGGTGAAGAGATAGAATTAAGATTTAGACCATCATATTTCCCATTTACAGAGCCTTCAGCTGAAGTAGATATTTTATCTGAAGATGGTAAATGGCTTGAGATATTAGGGTGCGGAATTGTTAATCCTCAGGTTATTATAAATTGCAATATTGATCCAAAGAGATATAGAGGATTGGCATTTGGTTTGGGCATTGAAAGGATTGCAATGCTTAAATATGGTGTAAATGATATAAGAGAGTTCTATAAATCAAATCTAGATTTTTTAAGTCAATTTAAATGAAGATAGCATATCAACATATTCTTAAAAATTTAAAAGAAAAACCAAGTATTGATGAAATTTCTGAAAAATTATTCCAGCTTGGGCATGAGCATGAAATTTTTGGTAATGTTTTTCATATGGAATTTACTCCTAACAGAGGTGATTGCCTTTCTGTCTTAGGGTTATGTAGAGATTTATCAGTTTTTTATAAAACTGAACTTAATTATGATATTTATAAAGGACAACTGAGTCCTTTAAAAATTGATTTTATTAATAATGCAGAAAAATCGTGCCCACATATCTCCTTTTTAAAAATAGAAATAGGAGAAAATATTAAGTCATATAATAAAGATCTAGAGAGCTATTTTTCTGAAATGGATATTAAGAAGAATAATTTTTTTACAGATATATCAAATTATGTTTCATATGAGATTGGTCATCCAACACATTGTTATGATGCTTCAAAAATAAACTCTTCGATATACATAGAAAAAAGAAAAGATACTGGTATTTTTAAAACATTATTAGATACCGAATTAAAATTAACTGGGCCTAATCTAGTTTTTTATACTGAAGATGAGATTATTAACTTAGCTGGCATTGTAGGCAGCAAAAGTACTGCTTGTTCTGAAACAACAAATTCTGTTCTAGTAGAATGTGCCTATTTTAATCCAGAAGAAATCATTGGTAAATCAGTTAAGTATGACATTCAATCTGAAGCTGCTTATAAATTTGAACGCGGGGTGGATCCTTTATCACAGGAACAAGTTTTAAGAAGGTTTCTAAAAATTGTTTCAGAACATACAGATATCTTAAGCGTAAGTTATTTTTCTAAAAATTATTCTGCGTATAAATATCCCTCAGTGGATAATAATTTAAGAGAAATAAATAAAATTTTAGGAATTAATTTATCTGTGAATGAGTTTGAGCATTACCTTGAAAGTCTTAATTTTAAAATTGATGATAAAAATATAACACCACCCTCGTACAGAAGTGACATCTATTCTTGCAATGATATAGCAGAAGAAATTGCTAGGATTATTGGCTACGATAATATACCTAGAAAAGAATTTCAATTACCTAAAAAAGCATTAAGTAAAAAATATAACTCTGAAGAAAATATAAAGAATTTACTTATAGATAATGGTTTTTACGAGGTCATTAATAATCCATTCGTTCCAAAAAGTAAGAGTGAATTAATGATAAAAGTTGATAACCCCTTAGATTCAAACAGAGAATATTTGAGGCTCGATTTAAAAGATTCATTAGTTAATAATTTGTTATACAATGAAAGAAGGCAGCAAGATTCTATTAAACTTTTTGAGATCTCAGATATTTATTTGCAAATAGAGGGAATCCAAAAAAAAAGAATATTAGGCATAATTGCTAGCGGCAGAGTTGGAAAAAATTACGAAGATTTTTCTAAGAAAATAAATATTAATTATCTAGAAAAAATTTTCGAATCAGTAAACCTTAATATCAAATCAGATATTATAAATATATCAAGAGATAACTTAGACACTAAACTAAAAACACCTATTATATACACCGAATTAGAGTTTGATGAAGATTCCTTAAACCTAAGAAAATATAATCAGCTCAATAAACCCTCCACATTATTTAAAAGATATGTCCCAATTTCTGAATATCCTTCATCTTCAAGAGATTTATCATTTGCAATAAAAGATTTTAATCAATTAAAAGAACTGGAAAGGCAGCTTTTTAATTTTGAACATGAGTTACTAAAGGATTTATATATATTTGACTATTATAAAAATGAAGATGTTCAAGAGATTAAAATTGGTTTTAGGTTTGTTATCCAGTCATCAAAAAGAACAATTACTGATGATGATGTCGCAAATGTTATGAATGATATAATCAAGTTGGCTTTAAAATTAAATGGTATAACAATACCTGGTTTAAAAATATGAGCACAAAAGCTTCAATATCAAAAACTCTTTCTAGAGAGCTTAATTTATCACCTAATACAAGTAAAAAGCTTCTAGATATATTTATCAATACAATAGTAAAGAACTCAAATAAAAAAAATATAAAGATAGGTAATTTTGGGTCATTTAAAATGAATATTACACCTCAGCGTCTAGGAAGAAACCCAAAAACTAAAGAATCATATATAATATGTGCAAGAAAAAAACTAACTTTTTTTGCTTCAAAAAAAATAAAAGAGGTATTAAATTAACAATGAATAAAATAATCTTAGCTGCATTTATATTATTACCTTTTTACATTGTTTCACAAGATTTAAATGAAGCATATCTAGCAAGCCTCCCAGAGGAAGTTAGGCTAGATGTTGAAGAAAAAATTAAAGCGAGAGAAAAGTCAGAAGAGCCTGTTTATAGAAGAGCTTCATCTATGATAGACAAGGATGAAATTAATAATTCAGATAGATTTGGATCAAATATTTTTGATATGATGCAATCTTCATTCATGCCAATCAATGAACCTAATTTTGATAGTTCTTATGTCTTGGATTTTGGAGATACCATACTAGTTCAATTAACAGGTCAAAAAAAATCAATAGATAGATTGAGAATTGAGAGAGATGGCTCTATAAATATTCCTGAATTTGGGAAGCTATTTGTTTCGGGGCTTTCGCTAGAGTCTGCAAATGAATTGATTAAAAATAAAGTTCAAAATGCATTGATAGGCACTAAAGTCTATACAAGTCTTGTGGCAGTTAGAGATATCCAGATAATAATAGCGGGTATGGCATTCAACCCTGGAATTTATACATTAAATGGAAATTCAAATGCCTTGCATGCCATATCTATGGCTGGCGGCATCCAAGAAGATGGCTCTTATAGATCAATTGAGATTATAAGAGACGGCAAGGTAATCTTTAATCTTGATATTTATGATTTATTTATAAATGGAACTACTAATTTTGGACCAAATCTTAGAACTGGAGATAGTATATTTGTTAGGCCACATCATGCTTTAGTTAATGCAGCAAGTGGGGTTAAAAGACCTGCAGTATACGAATTAACTCTAGGCGAAAGTTTTGATAATTTAATAACTTATGCTAATGGTATTTCAAGAAGTGCAGATATCTCTTCTATTGCTGTCGAAAGGCTTAACAAAGATAAAGTTGAGCTTATTAGGTTTAAAAATCTAGATGATTTAGCAAAAACTGGTATCAAAGATGGGGACTCGTTATATATTAAAGAATTTAATTATAGGTCTGTTTCAATATCAGGAGCTATTCAGATACCTGGAACTTATTTTATTGAAGAGGGTGAGAAATTATCAAGTTTGATTAAAAGAGCCGGTGGTTATAAAGATTCTGCATATCCTTTTGGAGGATTCCTTAACAATAATGAGGCATTCCAACGTAATGAAGCTGCTAGAGATAAGCTATATAAAGAGTTTCTTGAAAATATCATTTCTGATTCATCAAGCCAAACAGATGAAGGCCTTCCTATCATTCTCGAACAAATTAGAAATACGCCTATTAGTGGCAGGGTAATGGCAGAATTTGATATAGACTTCATTAAAAATAATCCTGATTTAGACACCACTCTAGATGACGGAGATGAGCTCATTATTCCATTTGTAACACAGCAAGTTTATATATTTGGAGAAGTTAATACATCAGGAACAATAAGGCATAAATCAGGTGAAGGAATTAACTACTATTTAAATAATGCTGGTGGTATTTTAGAAACATCTGACAAACATAACATCTATGTGGTTCACCCAAACGGAAGGACTCAAAGATTAAAAGCCTCTAATAATCTCTCATTTCTTAATAGTCAAAATAATAATATACCAGTTTATCCAGGATCAATAATTTATGTCCCAAGAAAATCTTCATTAAATAGTTCTTTTAAAACCGCATCAATATGGGCGCCTATTGTTAGCAGTATTGCTTTAAGCATGGCTTCTATATCTGCAATTAATAATTAATAAAATGAGATTTTTTTTTTCTCTTTTTTAGTCAATGTATTAATATTTAGTAACATTGTTTTTGCAAGTTCATATAACTCATTTGGACAGACTGGATTAATACAAACACCCTCAGCGGAATCAAAACCTGAAGGCAGTGTCTATATGACATTAAACAAAAACGATATATGGAAAATAGGGTCACTAACGGTATCCCCATTTGATTGGTTAGAAGCAAGTTACTTTTATTATAGACCATCAGATTTAGCTTGGACTAGTGGCGATAATAAAAAAGGTCATTATTTAGATAAAGGATTTAATGTTAAGTTTAGTTTTGATTCAGAAAAATGGTATCTTCCAAAGATTGCGCTAGGATTAGATGATTTTGCTGGAACTGGATATTTCTCTAGAGAATATCTTGTATCAACCTACACTATAAATAAAACAAAAATTACATCAGGTTTAGGATGGGGTAAGTTTACTGGGCAAAATTCATTTAACAACCCTTTAAGATATTTAGATGAAGCCTTTGAGATAAGGCCACTTTCATCAAGCAATTATAAACAAGGAGGCTCACCCTCATATGATAAGTGGTTTAGGGGTGATATCGGTATTTTTGGGGGTATAGAGCATAAATTTTCATTTATAAAAGATTTAAAATTTATGATTGAATATGATCCGTTCGATTATTTTGATTTTTCAGGAGCTAGAAGACAGGACGCATCCAGAGAATTAAGAAAAAAAGATTCAAATATTAATTTCGGTTTTACATTGCCTATAAGAAATTATGGAGATCTAGGCATTTCTTTTATAAAAGGAAATACTATTAACTTTACTTTTAGTTTTGGCCAAACTTATAACAGCAAAACTGTTACTAAAGAAAAAATTCAACCTAAATTAGAAAAATATAGACAAAATATTAAAAAAGTTGATTTTTACGAAGATTTATTAATTAACCTTAATAAAAATAGCTTCTTTCTTCAAACTGCTAATCTTGAGGAGAGCAAGTTAGATATTGCTATAGCTGTGCCTCAACATAGAAATCATATCAGATCAGCATCATATGCTGGATTCATTGCTAACGAAGTTGCCAAAAATCACGATTTAGATATAAGTGAATATAAAATAACTCACTTAAATGCAGGTGTCGAATTAAATAAGATTGGATTTCTTACAAAGCACATTGAAAATTCTAAAAAAACAGATATTGAGTTTGTAAAATACTATACAAAACTTGAGCCTGGCAAAGGCCAAAGCTTTTTAAATAATGAGTTTGTTCCTGAATTAAAATTACCTGCTATTTTTTCTACTACTGCTCCAACACTCCTAAATCATATAGGTGCTCCTGAAAAATTTTATTTCGGAGGGCTTGTTATTCAGAATTCATCTGAAATTTTATTTAAAAGAAATCTTATACTTACCTCAGAGCTTAATTTAATGATAGCTGATAATTTTCAACCTACAATATCAGGATCAAACTCAGTGTTGCCTCATGTTCGAACAGATATTATGTCATATTTAATTGAAGGCAATCGTGCTATTTCAAGGTTGCAGCTTGATTATATATGGTCCCCAAAAGAACAAATATATTCAAGAATTAGCGGTGGTATTTTTGAATCAATGTATGGCGGTATTGGTGGAGAGATTTTATATAAACCATTTAAGGAAGACTTTTATATTGGATTTGAAAGTTTCTGGGTTAAGAAGAGAGCTTTTAATCAAAGATTTGAATTCCTTGATTACTCGACTATAACTTCGCATATAACTTTTAATTATCTATTTTCTCAACCAAGAATTGATGCAAATATTAGTTTTGGTAAATATTTAGCAAAAGATGTTGGTTTTACAGTTGATCTTTCAAGGACAACTAAAGATGGATTTAAGGCAGGTATTTATTTTACAAGAACTAATGTCTCTGCTGAGGAGTTTGGAGAAGGTAGTTTTGATAAAGGCTTTTACTTTGAAATACCTTTTGACTTATTTTCCGATGAGTATAGCGGAAAACGAACTAGTTTAAGGTTATCTCCGCTTACAAGAGACGGAGGTCAAAAACTTCAGTATTCAAAAGACTTAATAGGATTAATACATAACTCAAGCTTTAATAGCCTTAATCAGCAATGGAATGGTTTTTTTAATAATTAAAATATAACTTTTAATAATAACTGTAATATTTTGAAATAAAAAAAAGCGGCTTAAGCCGCTTTTTTTATAAATTACTCAATGTTATTTGCCACCACCAGAAGTAGTTCCTGTAGCAGTTCCACCAATTGTTACAGTAGCAGTTTCAGTTGTTGTCATAGTCGCAGTTGCTGTAGCAGTTTCTGTACTAGTGTTCGTCCCTGTACCTGTTTCAATTACAACTTCAATTTCAGTTTCAGTTTCAGTAACTACATCAGTTTCAGTTTCAGTAACTATATCTATCTCAGTCTCAGTTACTGGTGCTGGACTAGGTGAAGGACTAGGACTAGGTGAAGGACTAGGACTTGGACTAGGTGAAGGACTAGGACTAGGGCTTGGACTAGGCGAAGGACTAGGACTAGGGCTTGGACTAGGTGAAGGACTAGGCGAAGGACTAGGACTAGGCGCTGGTGCTGGTGCAGGAGCAGCAGCAGAATCGTTATCAGAAGCAGCAATCAAAGCAGCCGCAGCAGCAACAGCAGCTGCAATAGCTCCTGGATCTAATGCTTCATCTTTCTTAACTTCTTCAGTCTTATCTTCTGAGTTATCGTCATTTGCTTCTTGTGAAGTTGCTTCTAAAGAGAATATACCTGCAAAAAAAGTAAAAATGGTGCTCCAAAGAACTCTGAATTTTGATTTTATAAACTTGGCCATAGTTATTTCCTATTAATTCCTATACTAAAAATTGTGAAATGATTATATGCAATCAATACACATTTTTCATCTTATTCGAATTATATATCAATAAATACATATAAGTACAACAAAAAAAGTACATTTATATTTAATTAATACACATATCATGTTTTTAAATACATATTTTATCATGTTTTTAAATACATATTTATAGAAACTTTAGACCTTAATTAAATTACAACTATATTTAGTTTTTATATATACTTGATTATTATTATTTGGTCGGGATGGCCGGATTTGAACCGACGACCACTACACCCCCAGTGTAGTGCGCTACCAGGCTGCGCTACATCCCGAAATTATTTTGTTATTATATTCTTTAATTGGTATTAAATATGAAATATAAGCTTTTGATGTGTTTAGCTATTCTAGCAAACTCTCCCTATACTTACTCGAATGAAAACATAGTCAAAACTGATTCGGGCATAACCTACGGGTATGTAAAAAGTGGAACAATTAATTGGGATGATATTCCTTATGCTCTACCACCAATCAATGATCTTAGATGGAAAGCTCCAAGAAAAATTAAATCAAGCTCAAAAATAATAAAACAAAAAGAAAATAATTTTTGTGTACAGCAACCAAGTGGAATGGGAGGTGCAGAAGGGAAGGGCTCTTTTTCTGGAAACGAAGATTGCCTATATCTTGATATCAAGGCTCCAAATTCAAACAATATAAATAATTTGCCAGTAATGTTTTGGATACATGGAGGCGGAAATACTTCAGGTCTAAAAGATTTATACGATTTTTCTTCAATGGTAAAGAGGCATGACGTAATCGTAGTAACTATGAATTACAGACTTGGTCCATTTGGTTGGTTTTATCATCCTTCTATCCAAAATAATCAGAATGAGTTAGACAAAACCTCTAATTTTGGCACATTGGATATAATTGCAGCATTAGAATGGGTTCAGCAAAATATTTCTAAATTTGGAGGCAATCCAAATAATGTTACTATTTTTGGAGAGTCAGCAGGAGGGCATAATGTATTGTCCTTGCTAGTTTCTAATCAGGCCAAAGGCTTATTCCACAAAGCCATATCTCAGTCTGGCTACACAACATCATATTCAATTAATGAAATGTATAAGCAGATAAAAGATTCTTCAACTTCAAGACATACAAGTTGGAATGTTGTAAAAAATATTTTAAAAGATAATGAATTAAAATTTGTACAAACCAAAGAGTATGAATTAGAGATTAGAAAGCTTCTTAAGAATTTAACTGCTGAAGAATTTTTTAACTATTATTCTAATAGACCATCAAATGAAGAATTACCTTTACTCACAGCCGATGGTATTGTTATACCAAAAATTGGACTTAGAACAGCATTATCAAAAAATGAATATGTCAATTTAGTGCCAACAATTGCCGGCTCAAATAGAGATGAAGTTAAGTTATGGTTGGCTTCTGCTGAATATTTTGTTGATTTAGATTATTCATTTTTAGGATCAATACTTGGAGTTCCTAAAGTAGTACTTAATGACAAAAAAGCATTCAATATATTTAACTCATATAGAAGCAGGG
>Ga0206131_10005223_pt1 | contig 13830 bp, 12 predicted proteins | sample Helgoland_Spring_FD_148636 | JGI IMG/M metagenome (GOLD analysis project Ga0206131, IMG submission 148636) | Pelagic subsurface seawater microbial communities from Kabeltonne, Helgoland, North Sea - Helgoland_Spring_Bloom_20160517_1 | ecosystem: Environmental > Aquatic > Marine > Epipelagic ...
AGCGTAATGCTGGTCAAGGTACAAAAGCAATGCAAGACATTGTTGACAGAATGGATAGAGAAGGTGCTATTATCGCACTAACACCAGACGATGCGTTTGGTGGAAACAAGAATAGATTAATCAAATTTTATAAGCGTTTTGGTTTTGTACCAAACAAAGGTCGCAACAAAGACTTTCGTTTTAGAGAAACAATGATACGTTATCCACAAAGTAACGAAAGTGTTAATGAAGTATCAAAAGAAGAGTTTGATGCTATTCGGAATGGATACGTTGATATTGAGTTTGATAAGAAATGGTGGCCACTAAACGATGATTATCCACTGGTCAAACATATCGGTAAAGCAATTGGCGCAACTAGTTGGACTAGTTGGGGTAAAGTTGGTGTCCCATGGTCAGAAACAGAAATGATCGGCGGGGGCGGTACATATATGCTTAAAGGAGACTTTGGACATATACTGTTAGATACTGCAAAGAGTTATCGCCCAGATAAAATCGTAATGTCGCAAATATCAACGTCCAAACGAGGCGGTGGCATTGGTGCTAAAGTTATGAATGCAATAAAATCATATTCAGATCAAAACAAATTGCCATTAACAATATATAAAGTAACTAATCAGAAGTTTTTTGACAAGTTTGAATGGTTAGAAAAGACAGGCGTTGATACATACGAATATAGTTCCAATGAAGTTAAAGAATCTGCTGGCGTTGGTCGTGTCGTAAAAGGCGTAAATACAACTGTTGATGTAGGCGTAGATGAAATCATCAACCAAGTCAAAAAGTTTGGCAATGATGTTGATAGAGATGGAAAACCAAAAAAGAATTTAAGAAATAAATGATGTATAAAATCAACGAACACAAAGGAGCAATGAAATGCCATTAAGTTTACCAACTCATCCAATGGATGGAAAAGAAATAAAAGTAGGCAATAGAACATTGCGATGGAATCAAAGTAAAAACAGATGGGAAATGGTATAATTGTCATAAATGATAAATACTATTATGAAAATAAATGAGATCATATCTGAAAACTTTGCCGGAGCATTTGCTAGTGTTCCCATGGGATTGGGTGCGGGTGATCCAAATGCAAGTGTGTATGCAAAAAAGCCTGCCACTAAAAAGAAAAAGAAATCAAAGATGGGCTATAGTGCAGATGTAGGCAACCTTGCTTACACAACTCCAGTAAAAAGCCCAATGATTAAACGATAAGGTAGATTAAAATGAAACTGTCACAACTAACTGAATCTTTTGTAATCTCTAATGATGAATTTGAAGATTATTTAAATAGAGCAACTGAACAACTAGTATCAGAATTATCATCAGGCAAAAATCCACGTGATGCAGTTCATGATTTAGCATTAACTTTTGCAGATCAACACAATAAATCTTATGATGCATACCAACGTATGGCAGACTCACTTGCGGCGCGGATGCACACGTTGGAAATGAATAGTCCTACCGATATGATGAACGGGCCAGAAGATGATATGGGAATGGGCAGTGTTGATGATCCAGAAATGATGAGTGATCCAATGGGCAACATGGAAATGAATACACCAGCAAGTTCTGAAATGCCAAGTGATAGTGACATGGAAGATTATTCAGCAGTAATGGACAATAAATCAGAAGTTGAAGAATCTATTAACGAAGATTCAGATGAAGAAAAAGCGCGCCAACGTGCACTTGCTAAAGCAGATGAACCAGAGCGTGGCGAAGAGAGAAAGAAAGTATCTCTAAAGAAAGCACCATGGGAAGAATCAATAAAAGAAGAAGAAGAAGAATGCAAATATTGCGGCGGTGATTGCCCTAATGATGAAGAACACGCTTGTGACGGCTACTTGGGCGACATTGATGGACTATATGAAGCACCTTGGGAAGAGTCAGTAAATGAAAAATACCGTCAGTCAACACAAGCGGAAATTGATGCAGATGAGAAAAAAGACCGTAAATCTGCAGGTAAAAAACGTCCAAGCATATCACCCAAATCTATTGACAAAAATATGTACAATAACATGAAAGGCAAACTGAAAGAAGGTGATAAAGAACAAGTTAAAGTAATCTTTAGAAAATTTCCCGAGGGCGATGTGATTGCATTGTTCCCAGAAGATGGCCAGGGTCGTGGTCTGATTGGTTCATACATGACAATTGGCCAGCATGGTGACGCAGCAAAGTCATTGATTACTGACTTAGAACCAGCGTCAAAAGAAGAATATGCAAAACTAGCCGCTGAACTAGAACGTATTGGTTATGATATTGTTATAGCTGAGTCAGTTAATGAATTAACTATTGCTGATGTGAAAGCGGCTACAGAAAAAGCAAAAAAGCGCCAAGAAAAAGAAAGAAAAGATACAGGAAAGAGTAGTGTATCTACTACTGATCTTGCTTCACGACTTAAAGAAGCAAAAGCAATGGATACAATTCGTAAAATTGCAGATGAAAAAAGTGCAATGAAAGTTAAATTTGATAATGGTCAAATGATGGTCGATATGTTTACTGCATCTGCAATTAAATCAGTATATGATAACGTAAATGATGCAAATAAAGAAAAACTAGACAACCTAATGAAAACAAAAGACGGCATGATGAAAGTGGCAAATCTTTCAATGAAAATGCTGAAAGAAGGCAAAATTGGCGATCTTGCAAGTAAAGGCATCGGCGCAGCCAAAAGAGGCATTAGCGCATTATCTGATAAAAATAAAGATATGAAAAATATGTCTATTGCTAAAAAACAAGATATCGCAAATAAAGGTATGGCAATTTCAAAGAAAGCGGCAGATGTTACTGGGAAAGTAAGTTCACGTTTACAATCTGTTGGTAAAGTAGCAAAAGGTATAGGATCAGCAATCGCAGCGCAGCCGGAATTTGGTTTAGGTGGCAGTTCATATTCGGGCAGAAGAGAATCAATCGAATCAATCACAGATAAAATCATGAATGAATCGATCAAAAAGGCAAACAAAGAAAAATAATCTATTGACAACCTAACAATACTATGCTATATTAAATGGAGTTCTTAGAGAGCTCCATTTTTTATATCTAATTAGGAGATTATTATATGTCACTAGATTCAGTTACAAGCGAAGAAAAAGCAAAATTAAAACAATTGGTAGATGAAGGGTGTTCTGTTCTACAGGAAGTTGACGACCTAAAGGGTGGACTGCGCGATACTGTAAAAGCAATTGCAGAAGAATTAGATATTAAACCTGCAGTACTTAATAAGGCTATTTCACTAGCACATAAAGCAAATCTACAGGGAGCAAAGCAAGACTTTGAAGATGTAGAGACCGTACTTGAAACTGTGGGACGCACACTATAAATGAGTTATGTAGATGCATACTACAACAAAGACAAAGATATTGTAAATGTCGTTGAACGAAAAGACGGCAAACGTATATATCAAGATTATCCAGCGTGGCGTACATTTTATGTGCGCGATGATAGAGGATCACATACTAGTATTCATGGTGAAAAAGTTCGTCAGGTAAAGGTAAAACGATTAAAAGACATGCACAAAGAATTGCGTATGAATTCTGATAAAAAAATATATGAGAGTGATATAAAACCTGAGGTTAGATGTCTTGCTGAAAACTATCTGAATTTAGATTCACCAAAATTAAATGTTGCATTCTTCGATATTGAAGTTGACTTTGACGCTGATAAAGGATTTGCGCCACCTGAAGATCCTTTTATGCCAATTACTGCTATTACAGTACACTTACAATGGACAGACCAACTTGTGACGTTTGTTATGCCGCCAGAGCATATGAGAGATGGTGAAGGTCTAATAGAAGCACAGCGTCTATGCGATAAATTCCCAGATACATTTCTATATCTAAGCGAAGCAGACATGTTAAACGACTTCTTAACATTGATAGAAGATGCAGACGTTCTTAGCGGATGGAATAGCGAAGGCTTTGATATTCCATATACAGTAAATCGTATTGTTAAAGTTTTAAGTAAATCACATACTCGTAAATTATGTTTATGGGATCTTCTTCCAAAAGCAAAGACTATTATTAAATATGGTAAGGAACAAGTTAGTTATGTATTGAGTGGACGCATTCATCTAGATTATCTAGAATTGTATCGTAAGTATACATATCATGAAATGCATTCATACTCACTTGATGCTATTGGCGAGTATGAACTTAATGAACGTAAAATTGCATATGAAGGTACACTAGACCAACTATATAATCAAGATTTTTATAAGTTTATAGAATACAATAGACAAGATGTTGCGTTACTTGATAATCTAGATAAAAAACTTCGATTTATCGATCTGGCAAATGAAATTGCACACGATAATACTGTTAATATTCAGACTACAATGGGTGCTGTTGCTGTTACTGAACAAGCAATTATTAATGAAGCACACAGACGAGGAATGGTTGTTCCTGACAGGAAAAAACGTAGTTGGGATGTCGAAGATGAAGATTACGAACCAACACTAGAGGAAGAAGCGGCTGCAGAATCACAAAAAGCAGCAGGTGCATTTGTTGCGAATCCACAAACTGGTATACAAAAATGGGTTGCAGGTATTGATATTAATTCACTATATCCCAGTATTATTCGTGCATTGAATATGTCGCCCGAAACTATTACCGCACAACTCAGACCAGATTACACAGAAGAAATGATACAAAATCGTATCAGGGCTGGGCGCGGCAGTAAGAACAAAGGCTTTGGTGCAGCACAGGCTTGGGAGGATACATTTTCAACCGAAGAGTTTCGCTTTCTTAATGAAAAAGATAAAGCAAATATTATGAACTTAGATATGGAAAATGGCGAAGTACACGAAGTATCAGGTGCGGAGGCATTCGATTTAGTGTATAACTCAGGTCTTCCATGGGCTATAAGCGCGAATGGCACAGTTTTTAAACAAGATGTTCAAGGCATTATTCCCAGTCTATTAGAACGTTGGTATGCTGAACGTAAAGTTCTTCAAAAAAATATGCGTGAAGTTAGAGAAAATGGTGGCACAGACGAAGAGATTGCGTTCTGGGACAAACGACAATTAGTTAAAAAAATTAACTTGAATAGTTTGTACGGTGCGATTCTAAATCAAGGTTGTCGATTTTATGACAAACGTATCGGACAATCAACTACACTATCTGGTCGTTGTATCACACGACATATGGGCGCAAAAACTAATGAAGTTATTGACGGCACATATGATTACAAAGGCAAGTCTGTAATTTATGGCGATACCGACTCTATATACTATTCAATGTATCCATCATATCAAAAAGAGATTGATAATGGAGAGATCGAATGGAACAAAGAAATTGCCCTTACGATGTATGATGAAATCGCTAATCAAGTTAATGCCAGTTTTCCAGATTTTATGAAAGAGTTCTTTAATTGTCCTCGTAATCAAGGTGAAATCATTGCTGCTGGTCGTGAGAACTTGGCAACTATGGCTATCTTTATTAAGAAGAAAAGATATGCTATGCTTATATATGACGATGACGGCGTACGGCGTGATATCAATGGCAAACCCGGCAAAGTAAAAGCAATGGGACTTGACTTGAAGCGGAGTGACACTCCTGATTACATGCAAAACTTCCTTAGCGAATGTCTTGTTAAAGTTCTAACAGGCGGTGTACAAGATGATATTGTTAACATGGTTAAAGAATTCAAAAAAGAGTTCCGTGGAAAGCCTGGTTGGGAAAAAGGTACTCCCAAGCGTGTCAATAACTTAACTAAGTTTAAGAATGATGTTGCCAAATACAAACGTGCAAAAAATGCAGATTTCAAATTACGAAGTTCAGAAAATAAACTGGAAAAGCCACGTTTGCCAGGTCATGTCAGTGCAGCATTAAATTGGAATACGCTACGTGAAATGAATAGCGATAGATATTCAGTTGAGATAACAGATGGCATGAAAACTATCGTATGCAAACTCCGTGATAATCCAATGAAAATGACGAGCATCGCATATCCTATTGATGAACCTCGCATCCCACAATGGTTTCAGGATCTGCCGTTTGACCATGAACTAATGGAAGTGGCAATCATTGATAAAAAAATTGATAACTTGATTGGTGTTTTAAAGTGGGATTTGAGTGCTGCAAATGCTAGTGAACAATTTGAAAGTTTATTTTCATTCTAATGGAGAATTACAATGGCTAAAAAGACACACTTAGAATTAGTAAGAAATTTAGGCAGAAACGCTGCATCAGATGAATGTTATACTCCACCTGATAGCGTAGAACCATTATTGAGATACTTAGACAAAGATGCGACTTACTATGAGGCAACAAGCGGAAAGTCAGGCCTTATCGTAGAAGGATTTACCAAGTTTGGTTATAACATTAAGCCAAGTAACGGCAGAGATTTCTTTGATTGTGCTACAAGCGATGTTTATGATGGAGTAATCACAAATCCTCCCTACTCCATAAAAGATAAGTTTATTAGACATTGTTATGATTTGGGTAAACCATTTGCATTATTCTTGCCTGTTGCAAGTTTTCAAGGAGCGGGAAGAGGTAAAATGTTTATGGAGTACGGCATGTCAGCACTAGTATATAATAATCGTGTTGATTTTACGGGAGGCGGTTCCCCACCATTTGGAAACGCTTGGTTTATGCATGGATTTTTACCACCGAATACAATCTATTGGGTTGATAATCCATCTACAGCAAATCCAAGAAAAACAAAAGAACAACAATCATCTCAATTCAATATTTTATTTGAATAAAACACTTGACATTATATAATCAACCTGCTATAAACGAATCATAAGTTATATTCGTAACTAGTATAGGAAAAATATAAATGTCAATGTCTATAAGTAATCAACTTAAAGTAACATTACCAAGTGCAACATTATCACTTTTGTTAGGCACAACTGCAATTGCAGATACAAGCTTTATGCAACTGGATAATGATGGAATATTACAGAATGAATCTGTGAAGGTTGGTATCAATCGGCAAACAGGCTCATTTGGTAGTGGCAAGAGTAATTCACCAGGTATATTGTTCGATCCAGATGGCGGCGGTTCATTTAATACATCATATGATTTTTTAACTCCAGGTGTTGCATTTGATGGGCAATCTATCAAAATTGATGGTACAAATTACAGAAATAATAATGCATATTCTAGAACCGATATCACGGCAAGTAGTGATTTAGCAAATGAACTTAATACGCTTACATGGAATGGAAGTCTAGTAAACGACTCATCTACTTGGTTACTAAAAAATACGTTTAAATTAGATTCCGGAAATACATTCGTTGATGTAACTACAACTATCACAGCAGGTGCTGATGCAGATACAGTCTATTATAGTAAGCATACTGATCCTGACTCACAAGGAGATCCAGGAGATAGTAATTTAACTGATAATGTTATTGGCTATTCAGGTGTACCAGATACTAATATTGCAATCGGGGAAGCAACTGTTTCAGGTTACGCTATCGGTATATCTACAACTGATACTAACACAACAGCAGGTATTCAAAATTGGTCTACCCAAGCAGATGCATATGACGGTACAATTTATACTGACGATGATGGAAATTCCTTGAACTATGGAAATGGAGATAATACGATTGGTCTCAGTTGGTTATGGACTGATGTAAAGGAGGGCGATACTCTTACCGCCAATTACGCATATATTTTAGGTGAATCTATCTTTGATGCTATTGAAGATTCAGAAGGTTCCGGTGGGGGCGCTGATAATGATTGGACAGTAGAAGATATTGGTTCTGCAACAGAGGCGGCAATCGCAGCGCCAGAACGTGAGGCGGCGGCGGAAGAAGCAGCACGTATTGCAGCCGAAGAGGCAGAAGCAGCACGTATTGCAGCCGAAGAGGAAGCAGCGCGGGTGGCAGCGGCAGAAGCAGAAGCAGCACGTATTGCAGCCGAAGAGGAAGCAGCGCGGGTGGCAGCGGCAGAAGCAGAAGCAGCACGTATTGCAGCCGAAGAGGAAGCAGCGCGGGTGGCAGCGGCAGAAGCAGAAGCAGCACGTATTGCAGCCGAAGAGGAAGCAGCGCGGGTAGCAGCGGCAGAAGCAGAAGCAGCACGTATTGCAGCCGAAGAGGAAGCAGCGCGGGTAGCAGCGGCAGAAGCAGAAGCAGTACGTATCGCAGCCGCAGAAGAAGCGGCGCGTGTAGCGGCGGCGGAAGAAGCAGCACGTTTAGCAGCCGAAGAAGAAGCGGCGCGTGTAGCGGCGGCGGAAGAAGCAGCACGTTTAGCAGCATCGGAAGAGGCAGCGCGTGTAGCAGCCGAAGAGGTTGTGAAAGTTGATGAAGAGAAGGCTGTAACTTCTGAACCTATGGTACTGGGATTTAGTTTTCAACGTGCGGTTTTGATTGCGCCTTCGGTAATGGATACATCTAATGAAACTATTACATCAACAACTGAAACACAAAGTACAACTTTACCAGTATTAACATCAAATGTTGTAAAATATGATTCTACGGTTGATAACAACTTACAAACTATCTCTAAAGAAAAATTCACTCTAGTAACAACACCAATGGACATTACAACAGAGACATTTGTTCGTACTACAGAAACATACAATGATGGTTCAGAGGTAGTAACAGATGGAGATACAACTACCACAACAATCGTGCGAAATGATATTGTCAGAACATCTAGTGATATTGAATCGGTTGTTGGTAGAGTTGACCAGGTAGAACAATTGTTAGGCATTGACATTCATAGAAATATGGATATTAATAATGGCATCACTCTTACAAAAACAGATCATGAGATGAATAATGGCTATAATGCAAATACGAATGTGTATAGCATTGGAATTGAAGATATTTCAAGTAATGATAATATGTTGATTGGCGTGGAGTACAATGAAGTTAATACCACTATAACAGGAAGTGATAGTAATGGTAGTATGAAAACACACGCATATAAAATTGATATTGGTAAATCATTTGATAACAATGATGCAAAATTAACCACATCATTTAATCATACAACATCTGATATTTCATATTTTAGAACAGTTGGCGACTATGCAGCATCCGGCGAAACTACATCAATTGACAATTATGCAAGTTTTATGTTAGAAAAAGAAACTGGCAATGTTCGTCCGTTCTTTGGTTACACACTCGGACACAGGAAAACACAAGGTTATACCGAAACTGGTAATGCACTCGCAGTTCTAGATTATAAAACTAAGAGTGATGTATATAATTATGCAACACTTGGTTTTAACATTGACTATGACGAAATCAAAGTAAGTGTACGTAAAGACTTTGATGAATATGATACTACCAGGATTGACTTGGATATTAATAAATCTATCAACGATAAATTAAATTTAATGGTAGGATTTAATCGAAGTATATCAAACTATGATACAAGTAATTCGGTAACTGCTGGTGTATCATGGACTTTCTAAGAACAGTAGGTGAACACCAATTCAACTCTTGACAAAACACTAGCAAATATGATATATTCGAATCACTGAACATAGAAAGGTAAAAAATGACACTACGATTAATACAAAAAAATTCAATAGGAGGATAATACTATGGCTCGGATGCCAACGAATAAAGAACTTGATCTTTATGATTACATTGATGTACTTACTGGTAAAGAACAAGTAGAAACAAATGACGGTGATATTGTAGGTAGACACCTTGAAGAAGTGTTAGCAGACAAACTAGATGCTACACTAGATAAGTTTGAAGAGCCAGACTTACCAGAACTAGGTGTTAATATTAAAAGTGGAGGATTAAAAGCGGCACAAAATACCATTGGTTCAATTTCATACAAAAAGTTTAAAAATATGAATGATATGCTTCGTTATGAATGGTTTAAATCTCATACAGAACATTGGCATTACATTCCTAGATGTGACGAAATTGGTATGACAGGTGGTTCATATAATATTAATATGTCAGAAGGAACGCATGGCGGTCTATTGCTTCTGAAGCAATTTGAAGAAATCTGCAATAAGATAGATAATTTTGTACTTGCATACGAGGATAAGAATTGGCCATCATGTAAATCAGACGATAAGGGTATGTGGGCAGAATACAATCGTGAAACGAATTCTTGGAAGTTCCGCATAAGTAAGAAAAATAGAAGAAAAATCGAATCACGTGATAATATGTTTGACAACATGTTTGAATTGTGATATAGTAAGAGTAATAAAATAATACAGGAGAACGCAATGCGCGACATTTTAAAAGATATTGTAAAACACACACACTCACTTGGTATCATCCAAGCAGTAAAAGTAACAACAGATGATACAAGTACCACGCTAGATGCTATGGATGACGACCGAACAGTTGTACTTCGTGCTAAAATGCACAAACGTGTGGACGAATTTAATGGTAAATTTGGTATGGGACGTTTGGGTGTTCTTAATGGTTATCTGTCATATGAGAATCAAGATGAAAATGGTGATCGTATTGGCGCTGATATCACAGTGGGAACCACAGAACGCAATGGAGAAGTAGTTCCATCTGAACTAGGGTTTTCAATGAAAGGAGTATTTGATTCAACTTATCGTGTTATTGTAAGTGAATTAGTTGATGCTCAAATCAAAACAGCAAACTTTAAAGGTGCAAAATGGGATGTTGAGGTGATGCCTTCATCTAAAGCGGTTAAAGATTTACAAACATTTGCAGGTATTCTAGGTGCATACGATCCATTGTTTACAGTAAAAACTGAAGGTAATGACTTGATGTTTCATATCGGCGATGCATCAACCGATAAATTAAGTTTGAAGTTTGCCGCAAATGTAGAAGGTGAACTTAGCACAGGTTGGAGTTTTCCACTATCAACAGTTCTAACAATTTTAAAACTAGGTGATACTTCGTCTATGAGTATTAAAATTTCAGATCAAGGAGCAATGGCAATTCATGTAGATTCTGGTATGGGACTATATGAATACATCTTACCAGCGAAATCAGGCAATTAATAAAAATGGTTAAAGATTTAGGCAAAAACAATATTAGTAGTGGATATGCAGTTTTCTTACCTGCTATCTCTAGCTTCTATGTTCGTAAAATTTCACAACATTATTGTGAAACAACAGATATGTTTCCGCCCGAGCGTATACCGCAAGGGTTTGAACACGGACTAGAGGGCTTAAATATTTTTGACAAAGATAAAGGCTATGTGTATTATTCACATGGTCTTTATTCTGCTGGTCATGCTGAATTAGATTTAGAAAAATCTAAAATTGAAGATGGTATGGTTGTTAACAGAGACCGAGATACAACAATTCTAGTAGGAGATTCTGGTGGGTATCAAATTGGTACAGGTGCTTGGAAACTTGACTGGACTACTTTCTATGACAAAGAAGGTGATTGGGCTGATACTAGGCACAGAATTATGCGTTGGCTAGAAGAATATTGTGATTACTCTATGACACTTGATGTTCCGGGATGGAGTTGTCTCCCACAATATCGTGAAAAGAATGGTATTAAAAACTGGGATGAATGTGTAGAAAAAACTATTTTTAATCATGAATACTTTATTAATAATAGAATTCCAGGAAAGACAAAATTTCTGAATACGTTGCACGGAAGTAGTTGGGATACCAGTGAAAAGTGGTACCAACAAGTTAAACACTTCAATGACAAATCGGTATACGGTGATAGAGCCTTCGAAGGATTTGCTATGGCTGGTGACCACGCAGGTGATGCAGAACTACTATTACGCAGATTAATTCGTTTGCGCGATGACGGGCTTCTTGGGCAAGAAGACCAATCAGATGTTTGGATTCATACTCTTGGTATCAGTGTTCTCCCGTGGGGTGCAATGTTGACTGCAATTCAACGGCAACTACGAAAACATGTTAATTCAAATCTAACTATATCCTTTGATGCGGCGTCACCATATATTACAGCGGCAAAGGGATTAGCGTATGATTATCCCGACTTGAATTCAAATGCGTGGAGTTATAAAACTAAGAAGTTAAACTGGCGCCAAGATATTACTGATGAAGCCCAGCCCTGGTTGTATGAAGGGGAAATTGGTTCTAGACTGAATATGAGAGATATTAATTATATGCAGGCTGGAATGTTGAATCGTAATAAAAAAGAAGCAAAATCAAGTTGGGATACCCTTTCATATATTCTTATTCAAGCACATAATGCAGAATATCATATACGTGGTATGCAAGATGCAATTCGTAGATTCGACCATGAGTATGAAATGCTAAGGGACAAGATTGATATTAACACAATGAATTTGGGAAAAACAAATACACTATCAGATGTAGTTCCGGATAGAGTTTTATATTTTGCAAAGTTTGTTGAAGTATTATTTGACCCTAATACAAAAGATCCAATGAATATGCTTACTAATTATAAAGCATTCCTACGTAAGTGTGAAGGGTCGCGTGTTCAAAATATCTCAACTACTCCAGACTTTATGGAGTTTGAAGAGGCTGGAGTCAAAACAGAAGAATATGTAGAGGCCGTCAAAGGAAAGAAAAAAGAGTACGATACTCCGGTAGGGGTTACGGAACTATTCAGATAAGGAGGATTATAATGACACCCGAAAAGAAACAAGCAAGATTAGATGCATTGCGAATTAGGCATAGAAAACTTGACAACCGTATCATAGACGAGTATAAATTGCATATGGATGTTTCTCGACTGAAAGCAGAAAAACTTAAAATGAAACAAGAAATATATGAGTTAGAGCGGGAACTTGGAGACAATGGGTAGTTACTATAATTATATGCTGGACGAAACAAGGAAAGTAAACATGACAGAACGACAGAAAAATCAAAAAGCAACAGCCAATCGTTGGATTTGGGTAACCTTTCAAAAAGAAGGTATCCATTGCTATCCAGCCGCGGCGGATGATCCCAATCTTGCAACTGGTGGATGGGATGATGTGTCATTCTTAGGAGTTCCACACCGTCATATCTTCCATTTTCGTGTAGCAATAAAAGTAACACACAACGATAGAGATATTGAATTTATTCAATTCAAACGTTGGCTTGAAAGACTATATAGCCTAGAAGTACTTTCACTAGATTATAAATCTTGTGAAATGATGGCAGATGATTTATTCGATAATATTTCCGAAAAATATCCAGAACGAGATATAAAAATTGAAATCTCTGAAGATGGTGAAAACGGAGCATTGATTGAATACAACATCTAAACGAATTCCATTACCAAATTTGGTAATGGATAGTGGTATCTGGTTTGGATACTAGTACTAGAATATCTGAACATTCATTAAAAGGGCAAAAAGAATGTTATATCTTATAGATTTGGAGAGTGTCGAAACACGCTACACTAAGCAGTGGAAAACACATCTTCCCACTTTGTTACGAAGCAACAGCATTGATGTTACTGTGATTGAAGGTCCAACTGATATCCCAGCAGCAACTACGCCTGGTGCATTTCTTAACTTTGGTGGTACAAATATCTATAAGAGCGCACAGTTAGAACAAATAGCGAAATTGTTCTGTGATGGTAAAATCCGCGATGGTGATTACTTTCTTTATACCGATGCGTGGAATCCCACTGTTATCCAGTTGAAATATATGGCAGAATTACTTGGGATAAAAATCCGTATAGGTGGATTATGGCATGCTGGTAGCTATGATCCCCAAGATTTTCTAGGTCGCTTAATTGGTGATGCCTCATGGGTTCGAAAAGCAGAGATGTCAATGTATGATTGTTACAATGATAACTTCTTTGCTACTCGCTTTCATATTGATCTCTTTACAAATACGTTTTGGGATAATGATCGTGACATCGACAGGCAACTCCTTCACTCAATTAGACAAGTGGGTTGGCCGATGGAGTATATCGAAACTGATCTTGGTGCATATAAAAATAATAAAGCGAAAGAGGACATAATACTATTTCCACATCGT
>Ga0206131_10005231_pt1 | contig 13821 bp, 9 predicted proteins | sample Helgoland_Spring_FD_148636 | JGI IMG/M metagenome (GOLD analysis project Ga0206131, IMG submission 148636) | Pelagic subsurface seawater microbial communities from Kabeltonne, Helgoland, North Sea - Helgoland_Spring_Bloom_20160517_1 | ecosystem: Environmental > Aquatic > Marine > Epipelagic ...
GCCGCTTTCTGAAACGCTGTTCTCACGAAAGGACGACGGTTTTTCTCGAGCGCGAAAACAGAGGCGAGAGAGAGAGAGAGAGAGAGAGAGAGAAAGAGAGAGATCGTCTCCGAATTAGAATTATATTCGCTTTGTTGGCGTTTCGGTTTCTTCTCTCTCGTTGTGCAAGAGCATGAGTGCCTCCTCGCCCTGCTGCGCGTGGTCTTCTCGCGTTGGTCTCGTCGAACGAAGGAGAGAGAGTGCGCAGAGGAGGAGGAGAACGATTTCAAAAACAAACGCGATGATACCGAACATCGACTTTGACTTCCCGGATAGCGCGTACGTGAATTCGTTCAGGAACGAAAACTACCACCAAGTAAAAGGCGAAAGCTTGAAGAACAAAACGAAGCGAGGGGAGGTGTCGATTAATTTTCCGAAAAATATCTTAGAAAATGATAAAGCGGATGGCACGAGCGAGGAGAATAGCATCTTCGAGGGAAGGGGAGTGTTGCCGGAAATTCCTTTCGAGAGTTTACCGGAGATTGGATTCGCGCTCGGGTTGTCCGTTTTCTCGGGCTTTTGGGCGCTGTGGGAAGCGTTCGGGAAGAAGGCAGTGTTTGGAGATCAAGAAGAGGAAGAGGAAGACGTATTATTCTTAGAAGGTGATGAGTACGACGACGACGACGAGAGTAGTAGCGATATCAGAAGGATATCTGCGAAACGAAAACGCGAACGACACGTCGTCCAAGGCGTGGACGTGACGCTGTTCCCCATATTCAAAGACGAAGTCGTCTTGAAAGCGGTCAAGTTTGCCGAGGAGAAGCACAAAGGGCAAAGTCGGAAAACGGGCGAACCGTACGTGACGCATTTAGTGGAAGCGGCGAGAATATTAGCTGCGGCGTTACCTGAACCCAGAGATCAGAACAAATTCGGCTCGACAACGCGAGAGAAATTGCGAGAAACTATCAGCGCGTGCCTGTTAGTGGCGACCCTGGACGATCCAAACTCGAAGAGCAGCAATTTATTGAAAGGCGAAACGAACGATAGGATAAAAGATGAGCTGAAGGAAAATTTTGGAGACGCGACGGCTGAGCTCGTTCTGCAAGCGGCGAGGATGGGTAAATTGATGGCGGGTGTCCGAAGACGACAGCGGAGGAAAAGAAGAGAAAATAGCATGATGAGTAGCAGCGCGAATAATAGCACCACATCATCATCGGAAGAAGAAATAGAAGCACAAAAGGAAGAACAGGAAGAAGAAATCGACGATAACGAAAAGTTGGAAGAGTTACTCTTGGACGTCGTGAAAGATCCGAGAGTATTTTTGATTAAAATCGCAGAGAGATTGCACAACATGCGAACGTTGTACGCCTTGGACCCGCGAAAGGCGGAGACCGTCGCGGATGAAACTCTGCGCGTTTGGTGTTCATTTGCTGAAAAATTGGGCATTTGGACCGTGAAATCTGAATTGGAGGACATGTGTTTCGCAGTTTTGGAACCGGAACGGTTCGAGGAAATCGTGCAAAGCAGAGACGACTTTTGGTTAGAGGAATCGAAGCGGGGACGGTTTCGAGGGAAGAATTTTAGAGGCACGATTGCTCCAGAGTTACAAGAAGAGAGAAACGAGAAAGAAAAGGCGGAGAAGGAGGCTTTGGCATTCAAAACGAACCAAAACAAAAATAATTACGTGATGATGGATGCTTTAGACGAAACCGAACGTGACCCTTCTTGGACGAGATTGAACGAAACGCAAAGAGCTTTACGAAGGCGTTTGCAGTGCGTGCAGCCGTTTGAAGCGTTGACGACGCGGGACGGAGGAGCCATGCGTATCGACGAAAAGGTTTTACGTGAGTCGCCGATGCGTCCAGCGACGAAAAAATCCTTAGAAGCACTCGCCCAATGGCAGAATAAGATGTTTCAAGCGTTGCGGCTGGACGGCGTCGTTTTGAACGTGAACGTGCGAATGTCTTCTCGACTGAAGAGTTTATTCTCGACGAGCGAGAAGATGAAGAGAAAGAACGTTCCGTTCAGCGAAGTGTACGACGGACGCGCGACGAGAATCATAATTGGCGATCCAGTATCGGCGTCAACGATGACTTCTGACGGTGAAGGTAGTGCATCGGAATTTTTCGATAAAGATAAACTCGATTCTGGTTTACCGAGCGAAATTGAAGCGTGCTACGCACTATTGAACGCGGTACATAAGATTAACCGTCCCATCAATGGTGAGTACGATGATTACATCACAAAGCCAAAAAAGTCTGGGTATAAAAGTTTGCACACGGCAGTTTTAGGCGACGATGGAAAACCGCTAGAGGTTCAAATTCGGACGCGAGGTATGCACGATGCCGCGGAGTGGGGCGTCGCCGCGCACTGGCTTTACAAAACGAGAACGGAGAATAAGTCCTCAAAAAAATCATCAAAGAAAGGTCAAAAGAACGAGGGCAACGAGGGAGAAAAAGATACGACGCCACGACTTGGGCAGGTCGTGCAACTTATTTCACCGACCAGTCGCGCCGGCGGCGGCGTTGTTGTCGGTGTCGAATCGGCTGGTCGGTGCACGGTTGCGAAACCGACTTCGTCTCGACGGGGCGCTCATACGCCAGACGCGTCCGAATGGGCGCTCGAGTTGAACGGGCACGAAAACTTACTTAATGAAGTGAAGAAGAAGAAGTTAAAAGGTGCACGTCAAGAAACAAAAGAATACTACATTCTTGAATTTTGTTTATACGAAGACGGTCGATGGCACGAGCAAGATCAACTCGGGAAGGCTGGAATGATTACCATGGAACTGTTGGACATTTTCGCTCAATTGGACGATGAAAAAGGAGAGAAAAAGATTGAGAGCCGAGACAAACAGATAGTCAAGAAACAGAAACAGGCGCCCGATCGTATGAAACGCATAATTATGAAATGGCAGAAAACAAATCAGCCTCTTGGTATCATACGGTCCCAAGGTTTACGCGATGAGTTTGATGAGAAAATGAGCAACACCGATATCGACAAAGAAGCTTATTTATCCGGATCGCAAGGATGGAATCAAGCGCTCGCAAGGTCGCAGCCGCCGGCTCCGGGACCTTATTTTGATCCACAACAACCTACTTCTCCTAGTGAAGTGCAATTCACGCGAGCGGAAGCCGCGAAACTCGAAGCTGAACTCGCGCTTTCCACCAAACGCAACGGCAAAAGCGGAGCGCTCCAATCCGCCACGGTCGATTTAACCTCCAAAGGTTTGCTCGTCGTCACGTGGGACGATTCCACTCCAGCGCTTCGCGCGTTCCAACCCGGTACCACAGCCGGTACAGTTCGTAACCAAATGGCTTTGGAAGCCTCCTCCTCCTCCTCTTCCTCCTCATCCTCCTCCTCCTCCGGCGACGATGAGAAGAAAGCGAAAAAAGGACTCGTCGTCGACTCCAAATACGTCAACGTGAATTCAGTGATGGTCAGCGCGGACACGCAACTCCAAGACGCCGATTGCGTCTTCTTGGACGATTTGGCCGTGTATTAGGAAATACTGAAAATTGTATATCAGATCAGAAAGAAAGAGAGAAAGAGAGAGAACAAACATTGTTGCACACATGTCGTGAGTTTAATCAGACCTTTCTTCACTTTGAAGCGCATCATGCTTTTACACGCGAAAAACTCACCAATACCTAATCCAAACGCGCACATCATTCAACGCAGACTCTCGTCTTCATCTTCGCGCGGCGCGTTTGCTCCTCCACGAGCCAAAACATAGTCGAATGGATATCTTCGGTCACGTCCGACCCGTGCGAGAGCAGAGTAAACATCGAAACGAATGCGTTTGGGGTGAGAGGTCTCGTCTCGCAAAAACAACTCTCCCCCGGGGAAGTTATCTTCGAGATTCCATTTCGGTATTGTTTCCAGGACGATTACGAGAACGAGTCCTCTTTAAGTTGGTCGGCGAGGATGGGGATGAAGTTATTGGAGGAGAGAGCGAAAGGAGAAAAGTCGGAGAGGTATGAAAAATGGATCGAGAGTTTACCGGTGGATGCACCGTTTCTACCCGGGCTTGCAATGACAGAGGAGGAGATTCAGAGACTGATTCGATACCCTCCGTGCGTGATGAACGCTTTGAAGGATAAAGAGCGACACGAAGAGAGTAAGCGGCTCTTGAACGAGCGATTAGCGAACATAGGGTGTAGTGAGGCAGATTTAGATTGGGCGGCTGGGTTGATGGAATCGAGATGTTTCAAACAGGGCGGCGTTCGTGTGACTGCTCCCGGCATCGATTTGTGTAACCACGCGGGGGATAAAGCGAACTGTATCGTCCGGTTCGTCTCGGAGGTTCCTAAAGATAACGACGACTTGGCAAAAAAGGAAACGAAAATGAAATTGCAAGTGTCGCCAGATCGATTTAAACCAATCGAGAAAGGAGAGGAGATTACCATTTCGTACGGATATCAATCGAACGACATCTACTTTTCGTATTTCGGCTTTGTTCCTTTCGACAACGATAACGACACCGCGGTGCTATTTGAATCCGTGGAGGATTTATCCGAGTTCTTAAAGCTCGCCGGTGAAGAGATCCAAAGCGATCTGTGTCGAAACGAAACCACCGACAATTTAGCCGCTCGCATCCTCTCGTCCACCTCCTCCTCATCCTCTTCGCAATCCTTCTCCATCGCGGCCAACGGGAAAATCGAATCGAACCTCTCCAAAGCGTTCGACGCGTGCGAGTTGAACCAATCGCAACGAGCGATCGTCATCCAAAAGCGATGCCACGAAATATTAACCAACGGGCCATTCGTTGGCACGACGGTGAGGGAAGATTTACGCATAGCCGAATCGGAGGAGGAAGAGGAGAAGCACAGAGTCTGCGCGCGATATCGCGTCGCGAAGAAAGAGATTTACGCGTTTCCTTTGAAGAAGAAACGCTAATAGATTAGTAGTAGCGGTAGCTCGTCGCAGAAATGATTTTGCGTTTAGTTTTACACAGATTGCCTTGAAGTTTCATACGTGTCATCTCTCATTTGTCTATATGTCTTACAGTCTTAGCGCTCACATCCTCACAACTTACGTAGGGGAAATACGACGGTTTTACAACAAGAATACAATCAATGCCAAACAGACCGAAGAATAAGTTCAATCGCATACCGAAACTTACCAAAGATGGTAAACTCGACCCGTCTGAGTTTCAACCGCACGCCTTCATGCCGCTTTGGTCGCTCACATTGAGCGTGTTATTCCTCTCTTTGGTGATTGGATTTTACGCGCGAAATCCCCCAATCGCGCAAGAGAGTTTACCGCTCGAACGCGTGTTAGCGAAAGCGCATCAATACTTATCGGATCCCGAGGGAGTTATCATCGGTAGGAAACTTGGTGGAAATCAGAACAGATTCGACGTTGGCGTGGTCTTAGGCGCGCGATTAAACGAGACGGATTTTCAGCCTTCTTTGCGCTTGCAGTCACGAGTGAGACACGCGGTTGATGGTTTCTGCTACGGTGAAGTGGAACATTTGATATTTAGCGGCGCTTCTGGAAAGAAAGTCGTCGGGGATGGTAGAAAAAGGCCGAGTGAAGCGGCTGCGATGTTTGAATTTGCTTTGGCAACGGTCGAAAGAGCGCCGAAAATGAGTGGAAGGAAAGCGGAAGAGTATCGCTGTCCGATTGAACGCGAACGGTTTAGCGAGGCGAAAAGAGACGAAAACGGGAACGCGTATTACGTCGGTGAAGATAAAAACGGGGATCAGTTCACGTGGGTGTTGGAAGAGAAGAGTTTCTCGACGAAGGAAAACGCAGAGTTGAGTTTGAATGCGATTTTGACGAGAGAATGGAACTCTGTCGCGGTGAGTACGAGTCACTTTCATCAGTTTCGATCGAAACGCGTCTTCCTAAAAGCCATCGAGACGAGGAGATTGAGCAAAGTAAAGGTGAAAATGTTGAAGCAAGTGCAAGAATCGAGTTACTCGAGGCATAAGGATGGGAGAGAGCGAACGAGAGAGTTTGCGATTGGACAGTTTGATTTTGTGAGAGAGTTGCTCGCCATTTGCTATTACAAAATAAGGCGATGGATTTAAGAAAATGACATGTTACCTAAACCTTTGATTAATCTGCCGCCGTGTGCTTCGTAGTACATTCCTAATACTATTACTCTTACGATGCGAGATTCTTAATCCGTAATTGATTGAACCTCGATATTTCCGTCTCTTTCACCGTCGCTTCGGCGATAACGCCGCTATCGTTCCAATCGCACGCCTCGGGAACCGATATCGAACACAGGATGAGTTTCTTGTTCACTTGGACGCACAATCGACTGAGCGACTGCAACTCGTACCATTTCGGAAACGATTTCGTGAGTTCGCCTCTGTTGTTTTCTTTCAAGGATGACTCCGACGCGTTACCCTCACTAAACACATCGAACGATTTTCTCGCGCCGTTGTTTTCTGGCAAAACTAACGCGCAGCAATCCGAGTGCACCAACGACGGATGTCGACGATACAAAACTAAATCCGCGCCGTATTGCAAACCGGATCTCGGCAACCATCCTTGCAACCGAAAGTGACACGTAGCTACGCACTTTAAACCGAACGCAGCACCGGCGGTCTCGCGCAACAGCGTCCAAAACTGCTCACGAGAAAGCTCCACGTGTCGTCCACCTTTGTTATTGTTGTTGTTGTTGTTGTCGTTGTTATCATTCTTGTCGTCGCTATTGCTATTTACTACGCTCTCCTCGTACGCGTACACGACCAAACACCCAACCACGGCGTGTAAATAAAACGCATCTTCTGGTGATAATCTCAACGCCACTACATCTCGATGCACAAAAGGCACGTCCCTCGCGACGCACTCTCGCACTCTTCTCCCTATGTTCAACTGATCGAACAAACTCGCCACGCGTCTCGGGCACGAAACCCACACGCTCTCTCGATGAAACGCGCCGCGAAAGACGCAGTTCGCGAGTTCAGAAATTATAGACTCTGGATTTCGACTCTCTCGCGCTTGTCGGTGCTTCCCTCGTTTCCATTTGATTCGCGCGTTCAAGTTTATCGATGGCATACTATTTGTCGTCGCTGTCGTTGTTTTGCTCTTTAATTGTATACCAACTCTACACGCTTTAGGAGCCTCCTTTGCTCTTCTTCGTCCTCCTCCTCTCTCCTTCCTCGAGAGCCTCTGCCGATGATGTCACTCTCTCCTGCAACGCTCGCTCTTCGATTTTCAGCTCGTTCACTTTGTTCTGCAAAAACTCTCGCAACTCTCGCAGACTTTTTATTCTCGTCCTGAGTAACAAAAGGATCCGGTCTCTCGTTTTCCCCGTGGTGGAACTCCTCGACGTTAACGGGAGTAAACCTTCTTTACGTTTCTTTGTGTCTTGGTCTTCTTTAACTGCGTCGTCGATATCGAAATCGAGGTTCCCGCGAGGAGGGAAAGAGGTTTTCTCGGTTCTGGTGGTGCGCTTCTTTTGCACGCGCGTCATGTATGATTCCTAAATGTGGGGGATTGAAACGAAGGAAGAGGAGACCAATTGAAGAAAAGAACAGAAGCGCTCGTCGATGAACGTATTGATTCTTGTGGTTCGTAGTAGTATTAAAAATGGTTTACTGTTTGCGTGTTTATCTTGTTGTTTATGTTGTTTTTATTATTCGTCGTCGTCGTCGTCGTCGTCGTCGTCGTCGTCTTCCTCGTCTTCGTACTCTTCGTCGTCGTTCGCTCCTCTTCCTCCTCCTCCTCCTCCTACGGCTGCCGCGCTCCCGCCGAAGGAGATCGAGCTGCTCCCACTACTCCCGAGTCTCCTCGCAGGTTCCTCCCCTGGAAAGTACCCGTATTTATTTTTAAAAGCCTTCTCGTACCGCGCGCGTTGCTGGTCGATTTTCGTTTGCGGGTTCAAACTCCCGCCCGGTCTTTTGTATTCCCACAACGCCCAGGCGCCGGCGACGAGGAGGATGCCGAGACCCATCGTGCTCGGTTCGCCTTCGCCTCCTGGATTCCACCCGTCGTCGTAGTCGCCGTCCTCGCCGTCATCGCCGTCGTCACCGTTACCACCTCCGCCCATGCCGCCGTCGTCGCCGCCGTACCCGAGTTTTCGTTGCTCCTGCGTTTCCATCCGGAGCGGCGCCGAACCGGGGCCGCGACCTTTGTCGGACGAGGAACCGCCGCCGCCGCTGTTGTTATCATCATCGTACGAAGAAGGAACGAAAAACGAAGGTCAGTAAAAAAGATCGAAAGAGAGAGAAAAGAAAACAGTCGTCGTCGTCCTCTCGCTCTCTCACGAACAAACAAACAAACAAATGGACGCATCGTCCTCTCGAGTCGCTTCGAAGGCATCACAAGGAGGTTTTGGGGGAAACGAACGCATTTTGTCTCTCAATCTCATCTCCGAGAAGAAGTCACAGAAGAAGAAGAAGGAATAGAATCGCACCTCTTGGGAAACCCGAACCCTTCCGGTGCGTCGTTGTTCGAGCCGCTCTTTCCTCCTTTCTTCGCCATCGCTTTTATACTCATCGTTTGTGTCCTCTTCTTGTTGGTCGTTCGTTGGTGTTTCCTCGACTGCTTTTTGTGCTGCCCGTTGTGTCTTTGCGGGCAAAGACTGACGGTGGTGGTGTTGCGACTCGTCGTAAACATCATCTCTCTCTTGTTCTCTCTCCTTCTCTCTCTCTCTCTGTGTCTGTGTGTATCTGTGACTTTTAACGGAAGACAAAAGTTGTTTCTCTCTCTTTCCGAAAGCACGTTCACTCTCCCGGTGACTCTGAGGTTTTTTCCATTTTATCCGAAATTTCCTCATTGAGAGACACACGACAACGAGTATGTTTACGATATCAGCCGCATCGTCGATGGTCTCCTCGTCTGGTGCGTCTCATTCGAGCGAGAGTAATACGAGCACGAGCAGAGGTACTGCTCGTGGGAGTCTTCTTCTTCGAGGAGGAGGAGGACCAAGAAGAAGGGAAAAGAGCAAAAGCCTTTGCACGACGGCAACACGCGCACCAACGAGAGAAGAAGAACGAGACGAGTTTGAAGAGGAGAGGAAGATAAAGAAGGGAGAACAACAACGACGAATAATTGGAAACGAGATGATGACATCACTGTCAACGGCTGCGGCGTTTTGGATGACGACACAAAACATCGCGATGGCAAACGCGGCGGAAACGTTTGATGACGCAGAGGCGGCGAGAGCATCATCAAATCTCGTGGAAACGATGATGATGGAAACGACGACGAGTTCATCCGGCAACGCGGGGTTAGAATCTGTCCGCCTCGTCGTCGCGGTGAGCGCCATCGCGCTGATTCTCTTCCAAGGCCCAAAAGGGGACGGGGTGGTGAACAAGCTGAGCGAGAAGCGAGTGTTTTCCTCCGCGAAGAACGCGAAGAGCGCGGTGGATTACGTGACGTACGCGTTGATTGGAGGGTTTATAGTGTTGAGCGCGGTGTTAGCGGTGGGATGATGAGAGGTTTATGTACGCCGCGCGTGTGCTTTAGAGCGCTTTGAAACGTATTTGATGTTTACTATTTTTGTTATCCGCAAGAGCGGGCGCGCCCGCGCGCGATTCGCTTGGTTTTCACCAGCGTTTTTGCGCGTTTGTCTATTTACTACTCTATTTACTATTATTGTTTCTTCTTCTGTTTCTTCTTGGCCACCGTTTTCTTCTTAGGGGCGAGTGCCAAAGGTTTCTCGTTTGTCTTCTTCGGCGCCGCGGCGGTTTTCTTCTTCCTCTTCGGCGGCGCGGCGGCGAGTTGTAACGGCGACGGGACCGGTTCTGTTACTGCATTTTCGTCGTCACTCTCTTCTTCTTCTTTGTCTTCTTCACCTTCCCTATTCTCGTCTACCGCGGTCTCCTTTTTCTTTACATTCTTCTTTCTTGTCGTCGTCGACTTCTTCTTCGATCCGGGTTGTTTATCCGGAAACACGATGCTCGCGTCAAAATCTTCTCCTTTTAAATCCGCGACTGCCAGCGCCAAACGCTTACTCTTAATTTTCGTAAAACCGTCGGACTTTTGCACCAAACTCTCGTAGTAATCCTGCATCGTCCTTTGCTTGTACTTTTCGTTGCGTTCTTTGATTTTATCGTACATCGGCTTGAGCGTATCTGAGGTGAAATCCTCGGGCCAGTTTAACCGCTCGCGAAAGAAATCGAGAATGTCGCGTTCCAAAGGCGTTTGGTCCCAAACGAATTTTTCCTCGGACGGATCGACTTTAGGTTCAGCGTATGCCGCTCGAACCGCGTCGTCCGGAAAAGATGGTGGAAACTTCCACGTTGTTTTCTTCGTTTGGTGTTCTTGGTAGAAGCGCTTGCGCGCCGCGCTGGCAGTTTCGGGGGCGGTTTCCGCCGGATTGTCGTCTTGCTTCTTCTTCTCTGCTTCGCATTCATCATCGTCTGGGACGACGACGAGAGCGACTGAATCTCCGTTGTCATCGATCTGCATCTTCACCTTCTCTTCCTCGATTTTAATCTTCTCTAAGTGCTTCCTCACTTTCGCGCCTTTCGCGCCCGGTAAACTCAGCGTCTGATTTTCCGTCCACTTCTTGAACTGTTTCAATCCTTCTAAACTTTCCGCGCCGTTTTCTTTGTCCGCGTCTGAAAACCCGGCCAAAACTTCCATCGCGTTGACGATACCAATACCATCGATACCAACGGTGTAATCCGATCCCAGCAACATCGCTAATTGAATCATTCGTTCGCGATTCAATCCTAACTGTTTCTCGATGCGCGAAGATTTGTACATTTGAATCGCTTTCGTATTCTCGAAGGCGTTGCGAAAGACTAAAGTGGCGCCGAATAAGAAAACGTCACTATCGTTCGTGAAGACGCCGTCGACTTTACCAGTTCTGTTGAGATGCGCGCACTCGGCTTCAGCTTCTTCCGGAGCAACCACGTATGGAATGCCCAAGAGCATCAAGAGTTCTTGCACCTCGCGATACATCTGCGGCGTCGGTTGTTCGCCGTAGATTTTTTGCGCTTTCTTCCGCTTCTCTTCTAGAATCTGCCGTTCCTTCTCGTTCTCTTCAATCATGGTGTTGATTTTTTTCCTTCGCTCGTGGTCTTCCATCTCCTTTGCAGCGTTCGCAAATAGGTCGTCATCTTGCGCCATTTCTCGTTCGATTTCATCTTCCACGTCCGATTTGATGCGGAAATTTTTGAAAAACTCATTCTCCGGAGTATCGGTTTGGAACGAGGACGGTTGGTACGAGGTCGGCGGCGGAGGCGGAGGCGGGGGCGGAGCCGACGATGGTTTTTGAAGAATCTTTTCTTCTTCTACCACTTCTTCTCCTTCCTCTTCCAAAAACGTCACCATCTTTTGCTTCTCCTTTTTCTTCCCCTCGGCTTTTTCCCGAGACGCCTTTTCAGCAGCCTCTTCGTCTTCCTTTTTCTCTTCGCTTAGAATCTTTGCCTCGTCCGCCGCTTTCTTCATGTCTTCGTACGTGTCGCGTTCATCGTCGTTACCTTTTGGACGGTTCCGCAATCCTCGACCGACGCGACCGGGGTTGTCTCGTTCGAGCGAAAGGAAAATTGCGCGTTGTAAAGCGCCCTCATCGTCTTCGCTATCGACGTCGATGTTGTTGTATTCTTCGTCGTCGTCGTCGTCGTCGTCGTCGTCGCTCAAATATTTCGCTTCGTACGCTTTTTTTATATCGACGTTGTCGACTTTATCCTCGTCGTCCGACGACGATGACGACAATGGAATTTTGATGCGCTCTTCTTCTTTGTCTTTTTCTTCCCGTTTCTCCTCTTCTTCTCTCGCGTTTACATCCATCGTTGGTGGTGCCGGTAATGCTTTCGTGCGTTCCTCTTCTTCTTCTTCTTCTTCTTCTTCACCTTCTTCTCCTTCTTTCTCTTCGTCGCTTTGCCACTCTTCTAAGCTTTTCCCGCGAACGAATCCGTGCGTCATGGAGTACACATCTTTCCTCGATTTCATCGCGCTTCCTCCTCCTCCATCGCCGCTGGCGGGTGCTTCTTCTTCAACGTCTTCGCACTCTTCTTCGCCTTTGAACACTTTCTTCTTCTGCTCGGACTTTTCTTCGAGCACGCGCTCGACAATTTTCAAGTGTCTCGCATCTTCGTCGTCTTCGACATCTTCCCACTCCTCCTCCTCCTCCTCTTCTTCTTCTTCTTCTTCTTTGATTACTTCGCCTTCCTCCGCAAACAGTGGGTCGACCGTTTTTATATCCTCGAGCTCTTTTTTCGATATCTGGATCCGCACTTCCGATGATAAGTGTTCCTGTTTACTCGAATCTTGATTCTTACTATTTCTGTGCGGCATTTCCGCCACCGATCTCGCAATTGTCGGTCCCGGCAAGTGTTCGTTCAACGCCGAGGAAATGATTAAATCCGATCGAGGCGCGGATAAATCTTGTTGCCCTTTCCGACGCTTCTTCTCTTGGTAAAACGATTGCACCTGCGGACGGTTGTTGAGCAGTGTCGTCTGGCCCGCTTGGAACGAGGCGAAGCCTCGGTAGGAATCCTCCAGCATATCTCTCGTTTGGCCGTTTGGGAAGATCTTATTGCCAGTAGTGTTTCCTCCTCCTCCTCCTCCTCCTCCTCCTGACTTGCTGTGAGTACCCAAGCCACTTCCTTTACCGCCACCATCACTTTCTCCTTTATGGTACACGTACTCCAAACCGTCGTGCGCGGCAATCTTCTTGGACACGTCCCCTGCGTTATTGTTCCCGCTACTCTTCGCCCCGTTCTGCCTCATGGTCCGATCCATTTCTTTCCTCAACTTTGTGCTCTCTAAATACTTCTCTATTTGTAACTGCGAAAAGCTCATCGAATCTTTCTCTACCGCTTGAAACTGCGACCGATTCTTCCCTACGTTTTCGTCTCGGATCCGTTTCATCATCTCCAGTTGCATCGAAACCGGCAACGCGCCGAGCACGGTCGGGTCAATCTTACCGTCTTCATCCGTCGGGAGTTCCACATCCCAGGCCGAGAAATCCTCGTCCGGGTCCGTCTCGCTCTCTTCCGTCTCTTTGTTTTCTTTTGCGTGTTCTTCTGCTTGTTCATCATCATCATCATCATCATCATCCGGATCGATTATAAACTTCCGCTTCTTCTTCTTCTTCTCCTTTCCCGCGTCGTCGTCGTCGTCAAACATCATCATCTCCCCGAACATTTTCTCCTTAAAAAACCGTTCATCTTTATCCATATCTCTCTCCACGCGCTTTTCTAGTTGTTTCTCCAAAATCTCCCTCTCGATCGCGTTCATCAAGATCGTTTCCGCCGCTTTCCTCAGCGTCAACTTCGCCTCCAAACTCTTCCTCTTCCTTTCCCGCACGCACGCTCGTTTAATCCCCGGCGTTTTCCCGTCGAACACGAACACCGGAAACACTCGTAAATGGAGTAACTTTATGATTCTTTTCAGAAAGCCTAATATGTGTGCGTTTGCGATCGGTTCCCCTCGGTCGTCTCGCATCGCTTTCAGGAATTGCATCATCCAGATGGATGCGTCCACGGCGATGGTTTTCCCGGTTAAGGCGTCTAAATTGACGCGCTCCGCGGACGGTTCCAGGATCGTCCACAGGTCTTTCACGCCCATTTTTTTACTTTAAATTCTTCGCGTTATTATTCAAGTGTCTCGCATCTTCTTCTTCTTTTAAGTCCACTCGCACATGGTGGTTTTTATCAAAGCTTTAACGTTGTTCTTTCTCTGCGCTTTTTCTAAAACGTCAGTCTTGTGGAGATTTCTTCTGACTCATCACACTTCTGCGTAGCAGTAGTATTTATACTACTCTTTTCTTAGACAGAGATGAAGACGCAAACGAGTAGTAAAAATGTCGTCCAACACGAACGAACGGACTCGTACCAGCGAATGAAACGCGCGATGGAAAGTTTCAACATCGAAGAGAGCATGGTAAGCGTGGTTTTTTACTCTCGCATTGGAAATGTAACG
>Ga0206131_10005233_pt1 | contig 13816 bp, 11 predicted proteins | sample Helgoland_Spring_FD_148636 | JGI IMG/M metagenome (GOLD analysis project Ga0206131, IMG submission 148636) | Pelagic subsurface seawater microbial communities from Kabeltonne, Helgoland, North Sea - Helgoland_Spring_Bloom_20160517_1 | ecosystem: Environmental > Aquatic > Marine > Epipelagic ...
GCGCCTGTAGCTCAGCTGGATAGAGTACCTGACTACGAATCAGGGTGTCGGAGGTTCGAATCCTTCCAGGCGCGCCATATAATACAAAAAGGATCAACAGCTTAGGGCGTTGGTCCTTTTTTGTGTCTGAGGGTTACGGCGCTCGCGGGTTAATGGCGGGTTAATAGGGTGTTAAAACCACCTGCACCGGATCTGAGTTTGAAGCTGGTCGTTCGGAGGTGGCACCCCCGTACCCCTGGGGGCGTACCAAAACGCCGCCACCGAAATACTCACAGACCTCGGCATAAAATTTTAATGGCTGTTTTAGCTATTTCACGCAGCCGCTGGCAATTAGGTTGAAGAATTGCTGTAGCTTAGAGCTGGCTTGCAGCACCTCATTGGCATCCCATTAAAGCAGCTGGGAAACGGTCTCTCCAACAAGTTTGTCACCATTACTCCACTTAGACAGATTAAAATTATTTGGCACTTTGCCCTCGGCATAGCCAACTTGCACGTGCTCGGTCGTATATATTGTCACACGCAGCTCATGCAAAAATTCCCCGAGGTCCCATTCAACTAAACCGCCATAAACCAAATAGATGTCACAACCCAAGTCTTTCGAAACACCTGGTCCAGATATGGGTAAAGATTCATATCCTCGGCTGGTGATGTATGAATTTATTTGACCTTGAACGCTGATGGGAAGGTCGTTGTTGTTAACGACACAAACGGTGCTAATGTCTTGGTCATTAACCGCTATCGGAGTTGCCATATAGCTCGGGCCAGAACAGCCAATAAGAGAGCTCGCAATACCTACTAACGTCATAGATTTAAGATTCATCGTTTTTATCCTCTTCAATAAATTTAATACCGCAATTGTTTTTCGCGGATGCCATTTGAATCGCTTCAAATTCCCCCTTAAGCACCGCATACTGGGATTCCTTTCCTGCGTCAGATCCAATAAAAAATGCCGCGGGCCAAAATACGATAAGGGTCGCGGTCATTAGTGCTGCATCGGTATACGCATCTGATCTTGTATCGCCATAGAGGGCAGAGATTTTTTGGTTTAGTGCTTGCGCCTCAAGGTTCAGATCGTTGCAACTTAGGTTCTGATATTTTCTTGGCGAGACGTAGTAGCCCTGAATGTCGTCTGGGTGGGTCGCACAACCTGTGATGATCAACGACACTGTCAGATGCAAATTCAATACTAATTTCCGCATTTTGAGTTCCTCATAAGAGCATCGCCGTCTGTGGCTTTTCTCTGATACTTGATGCGATCAGTATCTGAATTTCGCGTTCATATTGATTTACAATTCGCGCCAACAGGTTGGCCGACCCCGCCAATAAGCGATTCATACGTGACATGTTGCTCTTCCCAGAGACCCACAATACAGATTGGTATAAACGCCTTGTCGAGGCTGCTGAGGCGGCTACGCAGGCTGAGCTTATTGCCAAAGGCTGCATCGAACCGCAGTGATTGCGTGGGGCTAATTAGGCTCCCCTTTAATTTTTTCTTTTATCTTCGGCGGCTTCTGCACACAGGTTGGCGTGATACGCACAGCCAATAAGCGCAATGCCGTGCAGACTGGTTACATGAAGTAGCCAGATAATTCTAAGGAGATAGGAAATTATGAGAGCCATTTTTATAGCGAGCTTGTTGCTGACTGTTATCGCCGTCCCAGCTAAAGCAGCTAACTATTCCTTGATGAAGTTGGCTCATAAGCTAGTAGGCGGAACCTTATCGGTTGAAGCATTTGTCAATTACCCCCCGCATGAATTGATTACACTGCGGTCTGCTGCTGATTGCACTCCAGAGGGCGCGGCAGAGGTAGATGGAATGATAAATTTAGGAATGCCTCTACACCTCCGAGCATTGAATGATTATCACAACGGAATCACTACTTGGAATCGAAAAACACCGGAGGGCAAAGAAGCAGTAGAGATGTCTTTCGAGTGGTCTGACGTATATATCTCTTGGACTAAAAGCTCTGAGCTAAAGCAATTGATTAACCATTGCAGAATACAGAGAGGCTATGGCGTTGATGTCATGAGTACCAAGGGCGCTATCAACTGGACCAAAGACCGAATTAATGAGTACAAGCTTTATCTGCCTCGCGTCTGGTGTAATAAAGAAGTGCGTGACTGGATGGCAGCTAATGATGCTGAAGCTAAGCGGGTTCTGCCTAAGCTGGAGGCGGCAAGGGATGCGGGGGTTGTGTCTCACTATGAGTTCTCGCCTCTTGATAACCCCATGTATACCGAATACAAGAACTTAGAAGCCATGCACCAAGACGTCTATGACGACGAAGGGCATGTCTTTAGGTCAGCGGCAGATCGTTGCGACAAGATGGGGCCACCGCCACAGACTCTTACTGGCAGTGGCATGGACATATCCAAGGAAGATCTTTGGGCTGCCATAAATGCGCTAGATGAGGTTACTTGGGCGCATGAAACGAATTGGTACAAGCGGCTGGTGAACGCAGCAAAAACTGCTAGCGATGCGGAGCGCTAATACTAAAGACCGTCTCATAAGAAGCGTTATTTACGCACCGTGGGGCCAAGCGGCAGGATTGGCTGCAAGGTAGCCATAGCGCCTGTGCAGCTTTCTACCCGATAGCGTTATTCCCAACATCATAGACGTCCATATATAATCGTCGGCTACTGCACATAGGTTGGCGTGATACGCACAGCCGATAAGCGCAAGGCGATGCAGACTGGTTACATGAAGTAATCAGAAATACTCAGGGAGAGTTTTATGAAAAAAGTCATTTCACTAAGTTTGAGCTTACTAGTCATGAATTTCGCGGGCTGCGTAAGCTATATCACTGAAGCCGACTGCTGATAAAAAGCGAATACTTATGGCAGAATATAATGAGAAACAATTTGTCGTTGGGTAAGTACGGTAAGTAACCTCCCACCATCAGAGATTTAAAGGGAATTTGCTGTGGCATACCGTATCGGGTTCGACGTGGGTGGGACATTCACTGATTTCAGCATCATTGATGACAAGAGTGGTGCGGTGGATTACTTCAAAGTCCCGTCCACACCCGATGACCCTTCGCGAGCAATTGAGCAAGGCTTGGTTGGCCTGCTCCAAAAGCTATCAATCGATGCGTCATCGGTTTCCCATCTCGGTCATGGCACGACGGTCGCGACCAATATGGCGATCGAGCGAAGAGGCGCGCGAACAGGGCTAATTACTACGAAGGGATTTCGCGATGTGCTGGAGATAGGTCGCCAGACGCGTCCTCATCTCTATAATTATCGTGTTAAACGCCCGGAACCCTTGATTCCCCGTCATCTACGTTTGGAAGTTAACGAACGAATGATGGCAGATGGGGCTGTACGGGTGGCGTTGGATGAGGCTGAACTGAGATTGGCAGCTGAAAAGCTCAGAGACGAGAAAGTCGAAGCCATCGTCATTTGCTTCCTGCACAGTTACCGTAATCCGAGCCATGAAAAACGCGCCCGAGAGATTGTGCTCTCAGTTCTTCCCGATGTTTATGTGAGTATTTCCAGTTCGATACTGCCTGAGTTTCGAGAGTTCGAGCGACTCTCAACAACTGTTCTCAATGCCTATATGGGGCCGCGGATGGATCGGTATCTGGAGCGACTTATTGGCAGGGTTCACGATATCGGCATTGATGCCAATTTAGACACCGTGCACTCCAATGGCGGATTAATGTCGGTGCCTACTGTTAAAGAGATGCCGGTTAGAACCTGCGTGTCTGGTCCGGCGGCTGGTGTGATCGGTGCGGCGGTTATTGGCGAGGAAGCTAAGTTCAAAAATCTGGTCACCTTTGATGTAGGTGGAACGTCAACCGATGTTTCTGTCATTGTGGACGGTAAGCCGCTGTTTGCCTCCAACCGTATGGTTGCTGACTATCCGGTGAAAACTCCGATGGTGGATATTCATGTTATTGGTGCCGGCGGCGGAAGCATTGCCGCGGTAGATGATGCCAATGCACTCAAGGTCGGCCCCCGCAGCGCCGGCGCCGATCCCGGACCCGTGGCGTATGGCTTGGGCGGTCGAGAAGTCACCATTACTGATGCCAATATCGTACTCGGCCGACTCGATCAGAACGCGCTGCTCAATGGGACGCTCAAAATTGATTCAGAGGCATCGCGTCGGGCGATTGAGGAGACTATTGCGAGGCCGCTTAATCTCTCTGTTGAGCAGGCCGCCCATGGCGTTCTTCGTATAGCAATTGCCAATATGAACCGGGCTATTCATGCCGTCTCGACCGAGAAAGGTCACGATATACGTGACTTCGCCCTTATTGCCTACGGTGGTGCCGGTCCGCTCCATGCGGGTGATCTGGCGAAGGAGGCGGGAATTGACACGGTGATTGTTCCTCTGGAGCCCGGGACCTTGTGCGCGCGAGGAATACTGTTGTCCGATATAACCATGGACTTTGTTCGCAGTGAACTAATGATGGCAACCGAGGAGGTGTGGGACGCTGTTCGCGATGTGCTTGGGGACATGTCCGTTGAGGCTGACGATTGGTTGAATCGAGAAGGGGTTGCTTCTGTTGATCGCGAGCTCAGAACAATCGTTGATGCGCGCTACGACGGTCAGAATTACGAGGTAGGTATCGAATTGGCTGACCCGGAAAATGTCGGTGTCGAGGACTTCGTCGCCATTTTTAAGCGGAAGCATTTTCTGGAGTACGGGTACGACATCGAGGGGCGCGAAGTGGAAATCGTCAATTGTCGTACGCAGGCGATTGGCCATATTCACAAGAGGGCGGTTTCGTTCGAGCCAATCCTCACAGAGGCGCCCCAAATTAGTGAGAGGATGGTTTATTTCGGAGGTGAGTGTCCCTGGCAAAACACCCCGGTTCTCCGGCGCGACCGTCTTGCGGCTGGAGCGAGCTACGTGGGGCCAGTCATTCTCGAGGAGATGAGCTCGACCACCGTTATACACCCGGGGCAGCGCGTCAGTGTCGATACCCAGGGAAATCTGATTATTGAAAATATCGCAGCCTCGGGTTCGCTGCAAAAGGAGACGAGCCATGCCGCCTAAGTCGTTTGATCCCATCGCAATGGAAGTGTTTTCTAACCGACTCCTTACGATCACCGAGGAAATGGGCATCACGTTAATTCGTGGGTCTTTTTCACCGAATATTAAAGAGCGCCAGGACTGCTCCGTTGCCTTGTTCGATTATCGGGGAAGGTTGATCAGTCAGGCCTCCCATATCCCCATGCACCTCGGCGCCCTCGAAGGCGGTGTTCATACCATCCTGGCTAAATACAGTCTGGAGGAAATCGGCGAAGGTGATGTGTTTATGTGCAACGATGCCTATCTGGCCGGTGGCACCCATTCTCCTGACATCACAGTAGTCACGCCAATATTCTGCGACGGTAAATTAAGGTTTTTCTCTACTAACCTCGGTCACCATTCGGATGTTGGTGGATCCACACCCGGGTCAGTTTCTCCGGTCGCCAAAACCATTTTTGATGAGGGGCTACGTATTCCTCTGGTTAGGCTAGTGCGCGGTGGAGAGCTCGATGAGGAAGTATTGGATCTGGTCACCTGTAATAGTCGTGAGCCAGAAGATCGAACGTTCGACCTGAAGGTGCAGATCGCAGCCAATGACCGCGGCCGCCGGCTGGTTCAGGAAATGGTCAATAACTATGGGCTTGCTGAGGTAGAACAATCTATCGATGACGTGCTCACTTATACGGAGCAACGTTTGAGGAATAAAATTGATGCCATCACAGATGGTAAAAGTCGGTTTACTACCTGGCTGGATGACGACGGCTTCGGCGGCGATCCAATTGCTATTGTTGCCACGGTTTCGATCGTCGGTGATGAGCTTTTTATAGATTTTGAGGGGACCGGTCCTCAGGCGCGCGGTGCGTATAACATGCCCGCCGCGGCGCTCAATGCCACCGTTTATTACTGTGTGAAAACGATGGTCGACCCGGAACTCATGCCGAATCAGGGGATGTCTGCTGCGATAACGATCACCGCGCCAGAGGGTAGTCTCGCAAAGCCCAAATTCCCTGCGGCAATTGGAATGCGTTCGTGTACCGCCCAGCCATTCGCGGGTGCGATCATTGGCGCTTTCAATGGCCTACTGCCTCCTGAAAACCAGATGGCGGCGGGTAATGATGCCATGCCCGCGTTCGTGGTGTCGGGTCAGTCTCGCCGCAGACCGGGCGCTTACGTTTATGTTGAGACCATCGGCGGCGGTGCGGGTGCACTTTACGACCAGGATGGCGCCGACGGTACTCACGTCCATATTACTAATTCCTCCAATCTTCCCGCCGAAGCATTGGAAAATGAATACCCCTTGTTGGTAGAGGAATACTGCCTGATCCCGGATACCGGTGGTGCTGGGGAGCACCGTGGTGGCCTCGGAATCGCCAGAGAAATCCGTGTTCTTGATGATGAAACCTTTTTTTATGCGTCATCGGAAAAGACCGTTGTCCACCCGTACGGTGTGGATGGCGGAGCGGAGGGGAGTCTAGCCAGAATTTTGGTTAACCCTGGAACACCCCATGAGCAATCCATACCTGCAAACCAACCGGGGAAGGCGGTGCAAAAAGGATGTTCAATGCGTCTTGAGACACCCGGTGGTGGTGGCTTTGGTAATCCGATGGCTCGTGACGAGCACGCACTCGCCGAGGATTTGCGCGATGGGAAAGTCAGTCGTGAGGCTGCGGTCCTTCATTACGGATCTTCAAAGGTTGATCGGGCGTTAGGAAAGATGGCGTGACCTGCGTACCGGGGACCTTGAACCCCTGGTGAGGTTTTACGGACTTATAGCGAGGTATTTCTAGAATGAAGGCACCTTCAATGCCGACACCTGTCGTGGACTCTGACTGGCTTCTTGTAAATATAGAAAATGAAAAGCTGCGTGTCTTCGATGCATCCTGGTATATGCCCGCAATGGGACGTGATCCGGGCGAGGAGTTTTCGGAGTTGCGTATCCAGGGTGCTCAGTTTTTCGATATCGACGGGTTGAGTGATACGCAGACAGATCTACCCCATATGCTGCCATCGCCCGACTTTTTTGCTCAGAGCATGCGGAAGTTGAGTTTAAGCAATGATGATCTGGTGGTCGTCTATGATGGCGACGGGCTTTTTTCTGCGGCGAGGGCCTGGTGGATGCTGCGTGTTTTCGGTCACAAGGCCGTCGCTGTACTTGATGGCGGGCTTCCCGCATGGAAAGCGCAGGGTGGGGTGTTGGAGTCAGGTACGTCAGCGGCCGTAACACCAGGAGATTTTGCCGCAACCAAGCCCAATGCACACTGGCTTAGAAATCTGAATCAAGTCTCTGATGCGCTGGCAACTGGGTCAGAGCAGATAATCGATGCACGCTCACCGGCACGATTTTCGGGTTCAGAACCCGACCCAAGGGCCGGAGTTCGCGCGGGGCATATACCGGGCTCCATCAACCTACCCTACGCGTCGCTGTTGGATGCACGATCGCGCAAGCTCTTGCCTGCGGAGGAGCTCCGCGCTCGATTTTCGACGGCGGGTATCGATTTAACACGCCCGGTTATCACGTCCTGCGGCAGTGGCGTTACGGCGTGCATATTGGCGTTGGCTTTGGAGCGCATAGCGCTGAAAGCGTCAGTGTATGACGGCTCCTGGGCTGAATGGGGCGGCAGCGACACCACCCCGGTATTAACCTCTGCCGAGTAAGCGTGACTCTACGATTTCACTGGCACCGGTGACATCGGGATAGCACAGATTGGGGTCTTCCCGGAGTTGTTTCAGAAACACCTGCTCCGATTCGTACCATCTCTGGCTGGCTGATATTGTGTCATCAAGTATCGTTCTGGGAATTACCGCAATACCATTATCGTCGGCAAGTATCGCATCACCCGGATTCACCGCGACACCCCCGCAGGAGACAGCGGTATTCATCTCTCCGCCGAGGCCTCGGTATTTAGTGGTGACCGGACTGAGTCCTCGACACCATATGGGTAATCCTGCGTCCTCGGCCTCTGCAATATCTGTTGTCGCACCGTCCACTATTAGTCCGGTGAGCCCAGCAGCGGCGGCGGCATAAGCGGTCGCCGCGCCCCAGCATGCCGTTCTCTGATCCTGCCCGCGGTCAACGACCAGGATGTCGCCCCGTCGAATAAATTTCAGCGCGTAATGCGCCATCACAGAGTCCGGCAATGTGATGCGGACCGTGACAGCGGTTCCGGCGATACGCCTACCCGGCATTCGCCCTGTAATACCTGGATCCATAAAGCCCGCTTCCAAATGGTGCCCAATTGTAGGAGTGTCCAATTGAAGTAAGGCCTGTCGTTGCTCGTCCGTGATTTGCTCCGGCATTGGCTCTACCTGATATATCTCTCTCTGTGGCAACATGCCCATTGGTCTTTCTCCTCGCAGTCTTTTTGACAATGCAATGACTCAAGCTTAGGCTGGTCAGATGGGTTGGGGCAACATTGGTTTTCTGATCGGGCTGTATAGATAAAATGAATATTCGCTTTTTAGAAACGTTCCTTTGGCTGTGCCGTCTTCAAAACTTCAATGCTGTTGCCGAAAAGCTGCACACCACGCAGCCCAGTGTTTCGCAGCGGGTGGCTACCCTTGAAGATCTGTTTCGGCAGAAGCTTTATGTCCGCGGCGCCAAGAAGTTCGAGCTGACGCCCGCAGGTCGCCACCTGTTGCCATATGCTGAACGTATTATCGAACTATCCGACGAAATGCACCGGGAAATCGTTCTTCAGGATGGATCCAAAAAGGTGGTCAGAGTCGGCATCATCGAAATATGCACAATGTCGTTTCTCTCTGAGTGGGTGCGTCTAATTGGGGAGCTCGAACCTGAGGCAACCGTCGATTTCAGCACCAATACCTCTGCTGCGCTTACCGATTCTCTGGTTACTGACGAACTGGATCTTGCGCTGGTTTGGGGGTCGGTCAATGAGCCGAGTATTGGTAACTTGCACGTGTGTTCGTTTCCAATGGCATGGCTGGGTTCACCAAAGCACTTCGAATGCGCAACACCGCTGGATGTGATCGACCTTGCACGGATGCCGATCATTATGCATAGAGAGGACAGCTCGGGTTATCTATTAATTAAGGACTATTTTACTACACATGGCGTGGTAACAGTTCCTGCCTCGCCGCAGCCTATTTCGCTCAACTGTTCCTATTCGATCGCGACAGCAATGCATCTCGTTCGAGCAGGAATGGGTATCATGGCATTACCGCCGTTTCTTATGACAGATGAAATTGCCAGAGGCGAGGTTGTCGCCATGCCTGTCACTCAAGCGTTGCCCGATATTGATTTGACCGCATGCTATCGGACGCGAGATGGAAGTGAACAGGTTGCGAGATTGATTGAACTGGTCAATGTTGCTGCGAGTTCCTTTTCCAATACTCTTGGTCCCGAGTACTGTCGTACCTGAGTCGACGGTGTCATTCGGGTGCATAGCAAGAAATACTTATTTGTCTTGATAAGAACAACTCATTGGAAGTTTTACCGACCAATGCTTAGGGTGTTCGCAACGAGTAAACACTTTTTGCGGGAGTTCGGTCCGATGCCAAATACTAAAAATTATAGTTCGCTCACCCCACCGCGGGGATCTCTTCGCTCGAAAACGCTTCTGACGGCAGCTGTACTATCGGCTTTGAGTGCTTATAGCGTTTCAAGCCCCACAACAGCGGCTGAAGCCAAACTGGAGGAAGTGGTTGTGACCGCCCGTAGACGTGCTGAAAGCCTGCAGGATGTGCCTATAGCAATCACTACGCTGGGTGCGGAGCAATTGGAGCGCATTACCGCCTTTAGTCTCAAGGATATTCGCCACCTGATTCCCAGCCTGCACTATCAGGACCGAAGTGCGCTTCAGACTGAAATAACAATACGGGGAGTCGGCGGTGACGCGAGAAATATCGGTATAGAGAGCGGTGTCGGTATGTATATCGATGGCGTTTATGCCGGACGAACCTCTGCCTACAATATTGATTTGGCGGACATCGCCCAAATTGAAGTGTTGCGCGGACCACAGGGAACCCTGTTCGGTAAAAATACTACAGGTGGTGCACTCAATATCACTACTCGCAAACCTGATGAAAATTTTCGTGCCGAGGGCAGCCTGAGTGCGGGCAATTACAATTCGGTTCGCTTCAAGGGCGTTTTGAGCGGTCAGGTCAGTGACGGCGTATTCGGCAAAGTGGTTCTCGCCAGCTGGGATCGAGACGGCTATCTGGACAATCTGTTCGATAACTCCGAGCTGCAAAGTGAAGATCGAAAGTCTGCACGAGCACAGCTGCGCTTTGTTCCGAATGAAAAACTCGAGATCAATGTGGGCGCCGATATTACCAAGGACGAGCAGGATGCCATTTTGAATCAGCTCGGCTCAGAGGCGTCTTTCGGCGGGGCGTTTTATAATACCGATCGTCTTAAAGTAAACACCGATCAGCGCAATTCTACAGAACGGGATATGGTGGGTACTGACCTGACCATTGATTACACACTCGATTCTGGGCATGTGCTCACCTCCATCACCGCATGGCGTGATGTCGAAATCACAGTTTTCAGTGATATCGACCAGACTCCTGTGGACATCCTCCGCTCTGGTCCTTTTACCGATAATGCCGAGCAGTTTACTCAGGAATTTCGCATAGCCTCTCCGGGAGGCGAGACCTTTGATTACGTGCTCGGTGCTTATTATTATAAGCAGGAAGCGGATGCTTTACGGCGAATTTATGCGGGTGGAACGCCCCTGTTTTTCACCGATGGTCCCATTGATACGGACGCCATTGCTCTGTTCGGTAATGTTGATTTCAACGTATCGGACGCCCTGACGATTACCGCCGGCCTAAGATATACTGATGAGGAAAAAACGGGTGACTATACCCAGCGTTCTGAGGTCGCGCCCTTCTTCAATAAAGTGATTCCCGATTTGAAGATCGATTCAGATGAGATTTCCTGGACGCTGTCTGCCAATCTCCGGTGGTCTGATGAAGTTTCAACCTACGCTACGGTAGCTCGCGGATTCAAGTCTGGCGGGCTCAATGTTGATCCGCTGGCCACCCCCAACCCATTGACGGCAGATGACCTCGCTTTCGACCCTGAATTTGTCACCACGTACGAGTTGGGACTGAAGTCCCAGTTCCTTGATGATCGAGCGCGAATAAGTGCCGCCGTTTTTTACACGGATTATGAAGATCGACAGGTATCTCAGTTTGATGAGATTAATGGCATACCCACGGTCATTACCCGTAACGCCGGGGAGTCAGAGATTCAAGGGGCAGAATTTGAATTTAGTTTTGCGGCTACCAGCGAGCTGTATCTGTATGGCTCGCTTTCTTATCTTGACGGCGAATATACTGACTTCCGTAATGCTACCGCAGCGGGCGCTGACTTCACTGGCAATGACACTGAAAAGACACCTCAGTACAACCTCTCGCTCGGCGCAGAATATCGATTCGCAGTGGGCGAGGGCGAGTTCTCGATTGCGCCCCAATACAGCTACTTGGGTGAAACCTGGTTGCAGCCGGATAACGGTGCGTTTAACGTTGAGGACGGTTACGGCGTTTTTAATATAAGAGCTGGATACGACACCGCGGATGGTCGATACGGTATCCATCTCTGGGGTAAAAACCTTGGCGACACAGCCTATAAAGGGTTTGCACGTCAGTTTCAGGGGAGCGATCAGGTACTTTGGGGGGCGCCACGAACTTACGGTATTGAGTTTACGGCTCGATTGGATTAATTCACTCGATCAACAAACAGTTTAATGGGGCCAGGCTTGAACAAGCACACTAGTATTTGGTCACGCCTATACCCCGGCTTTGTATTGCTCACGCTGTCGGCGGCGATGGCCTTTTCGCTGATCGACCGCTTTGCTCTCTCTCTACTGTTTGAACCTATAAAAGCAGATCTGCAACTCAGCGATACCCAACTGGGATTGCTGCATGGTGTGGCTTTTGGCCTTTTTTACGCCACGCTTGGTATACCTATCGCCTGGCTGGTAGACCGATGGTCAAGGAAGTGGGTAATTTTTCTCGGTATTGGCTGCTGGAGTGCGATGACCGCATTGTGCGGTTTCTCGCGAAATTTTTCTCAGCTCCTCGGCGCCAGAATCGGTGTGGGTGTTGGAGAAGCCGCGTTGGCTCCCGGCGGGTACTCGCTGATCGCGGATGTGGTTCCGAAGAATAAGTTTGCGACGGCTATTAGTATTTTCCAAATGGGATCGCTCTTCGGTGCAGGACTGGCGCTACTTTTGGGCGGTCAGATACTGGGGTTTGTAGAGACGATCGATTTGTCGGGAATGCCCTTATTGGGCTCTCTGGCGCCCTGGCAATTGACTTTTATCGTTTTGGCGCTTCCGGGTATTCCGTTTTTGCTGGTTTTGCTGCTGTTTCGTGAGCCGCTACGAACTGGCGTAGTCAGTGACGAACCTGCGGTAGGACTCCTGGAAGAACTGCGAAAAAAATATCAGGTATACACCTGCCTATTCCTGGGTAATGCGTGCCTTGTCGCGGTGAGTTACGGCAACGTTACCTGGATTCCGAGCATCCTCGCTCGCCAATACGGCTGGTCAATTCCCGATATTGGGGTCCGATTGGGACTGTTAACGTTGATTGTGGCGCCACTGGGTATTTTGGCGGGGGGGCTGCTGGCCGATGCCAGAACCCGTCGGGGTTCGACATCCCCGAGCTCAGGATTACTCATGCTTTCGGGAGTAACGACATTAATTTTGGTGGTGGTCGGGCTTTTTGCTCAATCCGCCTGGGCGTTATTCGCGATGGTCGGGCTCATCCAATTCAGTACAGGTTTGGTAGTTGGCGTTGGTCCTGCGGCATCGGTCAATCTGGCTTCCGACGGGGCGCGGGGTCGTATTTCAGCCGTCTACGTCTTCGTTATCAACCTGATTGGGCTTGGGCTTGGACCCACCTTAGTGGGCTTCCTGAGCGATACCGTCTTTGCCGGCGAAATTTTAAAATCGTTGCAAGCGTTCTGGCTGATGATGAGCATCTCTGCGGTGCTGCTACTCGCCTACCTCTTGCGAATTGGAGCAAGAACCGCGCTACACCGGTTTTAAATACTCGCCAACTATCGCAAAGCCGACCCGTTCAATGAGCGGCATGGTTGAAGTTCCGGTATTGAGTTCCCTTAAAGCTATCAAACAACCACTCAATCACGCACCAGCGAGGAAGGTTATTGGAGGTGAGGGGCTCCCAAAAAACCGTACCATACTGAATGAGAGTTTAAGGCGTGAATTAGGCAATAAGGAGGCCTTTCATCATGAAACGAAAACGCTACTCAGTCGAGCAAATCATAGTTGCGGTAAAGCAGCTACACGAGAACTCAACAGGCTCCTAGGACGCTCGGTCTACGTTGAAGACAGAGATACTGATCGTTACGGCAGCACAGTGGCAGTCCTCTGGACACGCGATGGCGTCAATGTAAATCTTGAAATGGTTTGTAGAGGTGCTGCCTGCCGCTCGCGTGGGGTGCTTCATCCGCTTGCGAAGAACAGCTTTTGGCTGCGTTAGCGCACCGTGGGGCAGACGGCAGGATTGGCTGCAAGGTAGCCATGGCGCCTGCGTAGCGTCCTAATTGTTAGCGTTATTTCCAACACCATCGTTTATCAAAAATCAGATTGCCGCTTCTTGATATTGACTTGCCGCAGCCCTCGCTACACGCTTTTGTTTTAGATTAGCTGTAACCTAGGAGAAGCGCATGAAAAGTATTGGCCTCGTGTTATTGACGATGTTGCTTGCAAGCACGGCATATGCCGGCGATACGATTGAAGACTACATACGTGAATACCCCAATCAAGAGCAAGCCAAAATGATGAATGCTTGGTTGGCGGAGAATAACAAGGGAGAGTTTCATTTCACGGGGCTAGTCGA
>Ga0206131_10005234_pt1 | contig 13815 bp, 32 predicted proteins | sample Helgoland_Spring_FD_148636 | JGI IMG/M metagenome (GOLD analysis project Ga0206131, IMG submission 148636) | Pelagic subsurface seawater microbial communities from Kabeltonne, Helgoland, North Sea - Helgoland_Spring_Bloom_20160517_1 | ecosystem: Environmental > Aquatic > Marine > Epipelagic ...
GTCCTTGAGTTCGTTGTCCTTTAGGCGGAATGTCCAAGACATCAACTCGCCATTGTCATTGAAGCTAGGCTCATCGGCCCAACCACATAGTACGCTTTCGTACTGCTTTTTTTGTTCACTCATGTTTAATGAATTTAAGTTAAATAATAAAAAATACTAAGGTGAATAAGAGTGCCGTGACTAAGCCTTCGACGATCTCTTTTGTTTCTTGGTCATACTTCATACTTCAAATAATCTGTTACGGGGTCATAATCTTTTTCCAAGAAATTTTCTATTCTTGATACTGCATTTGTAAACTTCATCCCTCCGACAAACAGTGTTTCATCAGTGCATTTCACCAGAGCGGGAAGGTACGGATAAGTTTTCTCCTGTACAACCCAATAGAAGTCTTTTATGTTAAAAACCTTAGTGTATATGTACGCTTGAATGTCGTAAGAGAAATCTCTAACGCTGTACCGAAACTTCTCTACGCTCTTGGATGACTTGCTATCGCTAATGAACCCATCGCCTAAGCAATCAAGGAATCCTTTTACTTGAATCCCTTCAAGCTCCTCATTGAACTCAACCTGATACTTACCCTGCAAATGAGATTGTATTAATCCGCAAGCATCGAGACGGTCGATCATGTCATTAGCCATGCGCCAGTCATCGGGTGAGCAGATAATCTTCCCTTGTTCAGCGTACTCCGATTCGACTTTGTCTTTTACTTCCTTGTACTCTTTAGTGAGTGAAGGCTTCTTAGAGTCTTTCGTCTTGTCGCTGCACTCGGATAAGATTTTGTCTTGCGAGAGGATGACGTACTTATCCATAGCTATGTCTCGTTCGAACAATAACATATCATACAAAGTTCCGAAGCTAAGAGCGTCAGACTTGTACTTGAGCTCGCCTTTCATGTAGCGATCGAACTGAGCCATATCGCCAAGGGCTTGCTTGAGAGAAGAGTAAGACAAGTGTGCCTTGCCATAACGCTCCATTAATTTTTCGGGTACATTCATATTTCAATTATTGGTTCTGACCAGTAGTCGGGTTTAAACGACGTAGACCAATTGCCTACGCCGTCGTATTGTGTTAATTCAACCTCACCCCTGAATTCATTGCACTTAGTGAAGTACAAACCTTCAGCAAGGGGTTGGTTTGTTGATGCGTCAACCCACTCGAACTTTTTGGTTAATCGGATGAGCTCCGATCTACGCTCATAGTATTCTCGTGTGGCTTTCTTCGTCATCTTCATCGCACAAACTTTCCGAGTCCAGCCACTTGCTTTTCGCTTAGCTGTTCACCGTACTTAGCTGTAATAGCTTCGAAGGCTTTCTTCTTGTCTGTCTGTGACTTGATGTAAGCAACAGCCTTGTCCATGATGTTAGCCTCTACAACGGCCTCTGCTGAGGCTTCGTGCTTAAAGTCAGACTTCGCAGGAGGCTTCTCTTTAGAGTCTTGCTTTGCGATAGCGTCAGCCACTTCGTTAGCAGAAGCAATCGATGTGTCGATACCGATACCTAGCATAGCTAATGCACGGCCAATAGCCGATGTCTCGCAGTTCTCTACATAGCTAGTCTTGTTGATGTTGCTGCTGCCTTGTACCTCGTGAGCATGACCAGTAGATATAATGCGGTTGCTTGCATCTACGATCGACGCTTTACATACACACTGTGCATCGTCCAACATAGTGAAGTCTGTAATTAGACTCCAGTTTTTGTATTGGTCTTCTTGACGGAAGAACTTGATTCGTTCGTTGACTTCAACGTACTGTTTGCCACGTATGTTCGTGGTCTTGAATTGATAATTACTCATAACTCTGTTTGGGTGTTTAATTGTTTTTCTAAATTTTCTTTTTCCTCAGTAAGGAACTGAATCCTTTCGTTAATGTTTTTTATCTTCTCGTTAGCACCTTGCTTACCTAACACTTTACGTGCTATACCAAAGGCAGTCTCATGTAAGTCTCGATACCCCTTCCAATAGATAAGCCAATCTCCGTGATTCCTTTTCATGTGAGCCACTGTCGATCGGTTTTTACCTACAACAGAAGCCACCTGTTCTTGTATGCCATAGTCAAGCATCGCCACGGCTAATGCCGCCCTTGCTTTTACTTGGTCTTGTTGCCTAGTCTCATTACGCACTAATCCGATTGTACTGTAATACATATCAGCGCAGTGAATCATGGCTTCGTTTCTATATCCGTCCATAAAGTTAAATTGTTAATGTGTTAAAGTCAAGAAAAAAGACATCTTTGTTTCTCAAGGCTCTCTAGTGTACATATGAAATATATACAGGCCTGTTACAGGTTCTCCCTGCACACCATACGATGTCTTACCAGTCAGCGTTCTGACATGGATTCTTCTGTGAGTATTTTGTGAAATCTTGAGTAGTGATACATAGACTCTGCAACCCCTATGATTCCTTCCATAAAAGTCTCTGCCTCAAAAGGATAAAGCTTATCCGTTATTGAGTCGGTAATGTAATCGCTTGCTACATCCCTGCCTATTTCTATGAATTGCTCAAGGTTTTCTGATACATGATCGCTCATCCATTCCTCTATGTCCTGCTCTATGATATCATCCATTGCAAACATAGCGGCTACTCGCTCTGCTTTGTCTGACGAATCGTGATTTTTTTGTATCAATTTTATTGCTTTTTCGTTTGTCATGTGTTCTTATTCGAAGCTTCTAATTCTAACATAAATGTTTTCAGGCGGTGTCTCAAAGAACTTTAGAAGGGCGGGGCATAACCATATCGGGCCTTCGTCTGTCAGGTTTAACTCTGGAAAGTTTACCTTGTAGTAAGTGCCGTCATAGCCATCTTCTCCGCTCTTAACTAACTCTACGTCTTGGTTAGGTATCGGGGTAGCCCCAAAGTAAAAAGAGCAAGTTTCTATTGACTTGTCGTTTACTCTTCCGCTCATAACGTCAAGAAGCAAGTCGGCTCCTTCTACGAAAGGTTCTTTATCTAATTCTCGTGATTCGTCATCGAAGACCCACATTCCGTTGTGGATGTAAGAGTGTATTGAGTTAATGCTATTCATTTGTATTTTTTTGGTAATAAGGTTGAGTGTACGAGCCTAATGTTTGTTCCGCGCTTCTCTGCATAGGCTCCTGATGCTGAGACGTATTTTTTACCTTCGAACTCATACTCCCAGAGGTCTTGAGTTGGCTGCTGTTCTTGTTCTTCAATCATTTAAATCCATATTTTTGTCCGTCTTCATACAATGTTTTTAATTTATTATCTAGCGTTCCGTCATAGTAAGTGTCGGGAGGTGAGCTCATTATCTTCATGAAACTTTCAAAGAGTTTCTCTGCGTCGGCTTGCCTCATTAGCTTGCTGTGTACTTCAGGGAAGGCTTGTTGTAGTTCAGTCATTTGTTTCCGTTTTTAAAAAACCATTCAAGGTTGTTGTCAATAGTCGTCGCAAGTGCAGTCAGCTGATCCGTCAACCACGTATAAACTTCTGTCATTTGTAAAGATTAAATTGTATTCATCATTGCTAATTACGTTTCCGTTCCAAGAGTTAATCCAGTCAGGGCAGTGCTTAGGGTTGAACTGTATGCGGTAGTCATGGTCATTGACCTTGAGCCTATCAGCAGGCAGTATTTGGACAGCCTCACACTGTATCCATGCACACACTGTCTTGCAAGCACCTTCATGAATCTTCTTGGCGGTAGATGGCTGAACCTTTAGGGTAGCATTCATCATAGCGATTTGATTTTCTGATGGGTTGACATAGGACACGGTGTCTGTTTCTGTATTCTTGATTTGCCACTTCATAAAGTGTGCGCCTCGTCCGAGGTGGAATCTTACTTTGTACATGAGATTTTGTTTTTATAATTTCGTTTTACTTCGGTGTATACATGGTTAGCCCACTCGTTAAAATCCTCAGGGGGGTTTACGGTTACGCTTGATCGAACACATACTATTGTTTTTTTGCGTTGTGTTGTCATCTTTCTATTAGTTTTAGAGTTGTATTGTTTGGCCTACTGCCGCTTACTTTTCCCATTATTGTGCTGGGGTTAAATTCGGGATACAAGTGTTTAGCCGCTTCTGTTGTGTTCCTGTACTTAATCCCCGTCTTTGTGCATATGACCGTGGCGAATTTGTCTATATGCTCTACGCTCATCCAACCCTTAACCACTGGTCTCTTGCCTAGAGCAACCGCACTCACATTTTGTATGTTAGTGTCAATGTCCTTGGAGCATTTAACTTGAGAACTCCAGGTTTTGGTTAGGCCATTCTTGATGAAGGTGATCTCCTTGGGCTTGAAAACTTTCCTTGCCTTACCCCCAACTGGATGCCACCCCTTAAGGGACTTTGGGTAGTTCCAATACTTGAAGGGTTCCTTGCCGTCGTAGTAGTGACGCCTCATCATGCAACTTATTGAACCTGCGCTTACGCCGATAACCTTAGCCGCCTCTTTGTAGCTGTTGAATGTGCGAACTTTGCCATCGGGGTCAACTATTTTTACTATCCTCTCGTTAGGGAACTTAAAACCCTTTGGTTTCATCACACCTCCAAGACACTTGTTCAGGCATTTAGGGTCATCAAGAAGTTCCTTGTTCACAATGAGAGCCTCCAACTCCTTTAGTTCCGAGACTGTCATTCCGCCCGCTAAAACCTGCGCCTCAAACGAGAGCCTTTTAATCGCATTTCGCAGGGTTGGATTGGAGGCTACGTGAGGGGATTTAAAAGTCCCGTACCTGCACCTAAGGCTGTTACGGGTTACACCATAGTAGTAATGTCCAGACTCGAACGATAGCTTATACAGCACACCTTTGTCATCGTATCTTGGTGGTGGAAAGTTTATGCAGCCCATGTTAGTCATCGTTATTTAGTTTAAGTTCACTAATGGTTATGCTATTTAGTGATTTGATTCACTTTTGAATGCGTTCAATATATCGGTGTCGATTATCTCACCACTCTGATTAATGATTCCGTCCTCTATGAAGGATCGTGCTTGGCGTTGATACGCCCCCTGAAGGTGTAGTATGTGTCCCGTCTTGATGAGGTCGGCATACATCTCAAGGACATCGAATCCTTGTAGGTTTCCTGATTCGTAGTCCATTATTTTATCTACTATATTCATAGTGCTTCGATTAGTTCTCGCGCTTTCATGTTAGCATATGTGCGCTGTTGTGTTGATGTGCCAGTACGTTGTGGTGTAGGGCATTCGATGGTGAAGTCATCAGTTACATAGGCCGACGCACCTTGTTCGATGCTGAAAGCAAGTTGCTTGATGTGTTGTTCTTTACGTTCGTGTGTCATTTTGCAAATTGTTTATGTTGTTCGTGAGTATCGTCGGTGTGGCATGGACATCCTCTCTGCTTGTCCGCAAGAGTATCCCATCCTTCGAAATGTTGTACGTTGTAAGTTTTCTTTCTCGATTTTCGAGAGGGTTGGTTTTTGTTTATCGCTCATAGTCGTGGTAAAAAGTGTTCGTTATCTTGTAGCATACCGAACACATCGTGTAGGATATCCCGTGAATTAATGAGGCTGTTCTCTTGTGTTAGTTTTTCTACACGTTCAGCCCACTCTATAAAGCTTGTCATTACTTGTTCATTCATCATCTTGGTTTTGTGTGATTGTGTATTTTTTTATGAATTCTGACACTGCGCTGTATACGCCTTGTATGTCAACGTCTGTCAGGTACATGGATATGTCTGCCGTTGCTCCTAAGTTGTTCATCTCTTCGTCTTCTAAGTCGTAGCACTTTTGTACTACGGGCATCAGCCAATCCCATGAGGTGTGGTATCTTAAATCGCCTCCAATGGTTCGATTCATGAATTCTGCTATTAGTTTATTGTTCATCATCTTGATTTTCTAATCGTCCAATTAACTCATCATGGATAGCGTTGATTGCATCAGCAATCTTTTGCTTACCACCTTTAAGTCCGAAGTACGCCTTGACATCGCCAATCTTCCACAAGCGGTGCGGCTTCATACCTATCTTGGCATAGAGGCTTACATCTCGTCGTGTAATCATCAGGTTGTATAAGCACCGAGGTGTCGGTGTACCTTGGATGTTCATCGTAGGTCGGTTCTCGTCATGTAACTCCTTCCAAAAAGGGGCGGAGGAATCTACCTTCTGCATGAAGGCTAGGGCTTGTTTTTCTGTCATCATTATTTATGTATTTCTAAGGGTTCTACTTGTATGTGGATGTTCTCTCCGCATCTGCCTTCAAAGAAAATATGCCTTGTTGTTGAAATGTAGACGTTTACTATATCGTCATGTATTTCTAGCAGATATTCCTGAAAGGCTTTCAAGGCGGACTCTTCTGTTTCGAAAAGTTTTGTGGAGCATTCATTAATCTCCCATGTGTGGCGTTGTATCGCATAGACTGTCATTCTTGTAATGTAATTTCATTAGTTATAATTCTGTTTGCTTCGCTCTCGATGTAGCTGTCTGACATCCCCTCGGATGTATTCTTAATCCAGTATTCGTCTCTGTTTTCTGCTTTAATAAAGCCTTGCATGACATCGTTGTAATATATCCTTGAAGCTATTGACTCTATCTCATCAACCGAGCCGATGTTATCGTAAGGCATCTCCTGATGTGGTTGTGTGACACGCACCCTTTCCCATTCTCGTGAAGTATGTACTAACACGATGTTGTATATTTCTCTATTCATTGTAATGTAATTTCTTCGAATAATATTTTGATATTCTCATCGTACTTACCTTCGAAGTAGATGTGTTCGTCGCTCTGACTGTGGATCTTGCGGATATAGTCGTGATACGAGGCGAGTAAAGCATTGAATGTTTCTAAAGCTTTGCTTTTGTTAGCGAAGAGTTCTGTTTCGCACTCGTCGAGTAACCAACTGAGTTGATGGACTGCATATATTTTCATGTGTTAGAGATTTTGAATTAGTAGCGATAGGTGGAATCGAACCACCATCAGCCCTCATGCTCATTGCCATAAGTCCGTGGTTACGGGTGGAAGGAACAGCTGTTGGGTTGACACATCCTTACCCTATCCTCATAGGGGACGTATCATCGCTATGTATTTTAGTAGAACAGACTCAGTAAGTTGTCGTAGACATCTTCGTTGTCCTCTTTGAGAAGGAAGCTTGAAGGTATAGGGTTGAGCGATGTGCTGTCCTTGTACTCATCCATAGCCGCCTTGATTGCCTTGTCGATGGACAAAGCGTATACGATGTTCCATCCTCCACCTTCAAAGGTGAAGATATATTGCTTTCGTTCGCTCATGTTTGTACGTGGTATATTCGTGCAGTTGGTGACTGCTCAGTTAATAATCGAATGATTTCACCTCGGATGAAGTCTTCATCTTCGGGGGTGTTCTCACCATACGTCTGTAGTTGACGCTCGGCGAAGTAATCGACCTTGGATTGGTCTTTCGTGATTACCATGTGGTAGGCAATCTTAGGCAAGTAGCCATTAGCATATTTCATGAGAGAGAGATTTAGAGTTGGCAACATTGCCGATACAAAGATAAGACATTTAAACACCAAAGTCAAATTTATTTTCTAAGTCGCTGATTCTGAAGGGATTACAACGACTCCATCCACTTGGTCTGAGTAGCACCAGTGTCCGTTATTAAGTGTGAGTACGTAGTTCGCATCGAGTGCGACTGTGTCCACCTCGTCCCCGTACTTCTGCCGAACGTCCTCGGTCACCTCTATGCCCGTCACTACTGCAATCGTCTGCGGGTCACCCCCGAATCCGCCTCGGTATACGACTTGTGAGCCTCGCTTTATGAGGCGTGTGTTTGTGAATTTTGTATTCATGTTGATAAAATTAAGAGTGGATTCAAAAATTTGTTTGGCTTAGCACGCTTCCTCGGACGATCGTGTGGTATGATGCCCTTGCATTGAGCCTCTAAGCGATTGCATATAGCCCGAAGGAACAGCCTATACTCCTCGGATGTCATGTCCGCTCGGTAATCAGGTACTTCGTAATCATTCATGCTTTCTTCGTTTTTGCAGGGTTAGGAACTTCCTTGTGGTTGGCAAGGTCGTACATGGCATCTTCGTCACGCTGGACACATCTGTCCATCGCTCTTACACTTGCAAGAGTCCCATCGTCATGCTCGCTGTCTGTGAATATCTCAGCAATGTCGAAGACAACAGCATCGTCGTAATCAATCCAAGTCCCTATACTTACAGTATAGTCAGCACCTTCCCCTTGGCAAATCTTAGTCGCTTGCTCCATATATCGCATCCATACAGAACGGAACAGATTCGGAGTGCAAATTTCCTTCGGAAGCTTGACTTCCTCCCATAAACCGCCAACCACATAACCTTCGGTTGGAATTTCATACCAAAAAGCATCTTTTGTGGTCACGGTCGATCCCCCGTCCATCATTGTTTTGCCATAGGCAAAGCGGCACGCCTCATCAAATATTAGTCTATTCATCATATTAGGTTTTTAAATTCAACTGAAGTTGTTTGGTCGAAGGCTTCGCCTATTAAGCTACAAGCTTCGTAATCTTGTATGTGAGTGAAGTACGTATACGCTTCCACCATCTCACCGAGTGAGAATTCAAAGAAAGGATTCATCATTCGAAGCTATTTAAGCACCCCCGCTCTATAGCGTTGAGTGTGTTGAATGTGTGTGTCATCATGACAAGAGAGATTTAGAGTGACAGCATCGTTGCCGTCGGTTACAAAGATAAGACATTTAAACACTAAAGTCAAGTTTTTGACCGAAAATCGCTGTGAATCAGTGAGTTAGACAGCCCATCGGTTGCGGATGGTCACCCATATAATCGCTTGCAGTTCGTATGGCTTGTGCCCCATGCGCTTCGCTACATTGCAGAAGTGTGCGCTCAGGCGGTCGTACTGGATGGGTGTTATGCTCGTAGGTAGGTCCTTGGGTGTCTGTGACGTACTCACGAAAGCACGTAGCATCCACTTGTCTATAGTCACCACAGACTCATCCATCATACCTACATTTAGAGCGAAAGCGTGCGTTTTTCTAGCCTTTCGGAGCATTTTTAGGTCTCCTGACATGATCGCCCATGCTCTGCGCTTGTTCGCCCCGTAGGTGCATACCTTGACCGAGTCCATAGATTCACCATTTTTGAAGGCTTGGATGAGGTTGAAAGCATCTATTTTGTTGCGCTCCCACTTGTTATTCGGGCTTAGGGCACTGACTACGCCCGCACTCACCACTTGAGAAAGGTTGAACGTTACCGATAGGTACTTCGTAAATTCCATCGCCTCAGCATACCATGCCTTGCCTTCGCGGACTTCCGCCTCCGTCGCACGCCCCGCCCACACTTTCGTGTGAGTGGTGACGCGGTCGAGTGAGTATGTGCTAAATGAGAGGCTCATGCTTCAGTGCTTAGTAGTGCTTCAGCCTCCAATCGTGAGGCCTCAGCAGATGCCTGCTCTGCTTGTATCTGCACACGGCGCACCGCTGTGAGTACGTCTTCGCCAGGTAGCAAGGTGATTTTCATCATCTCTTTCTTACGAGCCTTCGGCTCCTCTACGGGCACCGCCATACGAGTCTTAAACACCTCAGCTTTGCCGCCCGTCGCAGCGTCAACAACCTTCGTCTTCTTCGGTGTACCTACACCTACACTTGCTCTTGCTTGTGCTTGCTCCATGCCTGCCTCACTTGAACGCTTAGGGCGCTTGATTGCAGGGGTTGCTTTGCGCTTTGCTTTGGCTTTCGCTTTCACCTTCGGTGTTGGTGTAGGTGTGGGCTCAGGGTTAGGAAAAAGGATGAGTGCGACCAACTGTTTTTTGGTCATTTTCAAAAGCTTCGCTTCGTCTGTGAGTGTGACCTTAGCGACCTTGACAGCCTTGACAGCCTTCGGCTTGCGCTTGGGCTTGGGCTTGGACACCGTGCGCTCTGTAGCGTACTTTGCTTTGTTTGCGGCTTTGCGTTCGGCCTTCGTGAACTTGCGGCCCGTCTCAGGGCAGTGGGTGGGAGTGTATGTAGACATACTCAAGAGATTTTGATGAACCAACAACGGCGTCGGTTCGAGGCAAAGTTAAGTGATTCAAACACCTTTGTCAAGTCCTGAGGCAAAGTTTTTTCAGAAAGTGAGCGTTTATAGGGGCTGCAGAGGCAAAGTTTTTTCACCTTCCTCACATACAGCTCATGTCATGTGCCGCACATCCGCCGCATCCGCATCACATCCGCATCACATCCGCATCACATCCGCCGCATCCGAGCATCCGCGCAGACGCATCCGCATCCGAGCAGACGCATACGCTTGCATCCGCGCTCACGCCTTCGCCCCGTGTACCTACGTCCGCGTGTATATGTGCGTGTGTATGTGCGCATTCGCGTATGAGTGTGTGTATGTGTGTACGTATGTGTACGAGGGGATTGTTCCTTTGCCTCAACCCCTACGTTACTCAACTCCTGCTAACCCTACTGATTCTCAACCACTTAGCCTTGATTGGTTAAAGCTGTCCTTGAAAGCTGAAAAGGTAGGCGAAACGGTGCGTGCATTATGGGTAGGGGGGTTTCACATGCGGTTTTCCGCGCGAGATTGGAACGTCCTACATTATATATAATCCCCAAACTCTGTATTACTGGGCTTTTTTGCGTTTGGCCACGGGGTTTGCGTATCGATATCTGATCATAGGCTGTCCTTAAGGCTTATAGTAGTCGAAAAATAATTTTACACATATGCATTTGGGGCTTGACTTTGTAAGTTTTTTGTTGTACCTTCGCTAAAGCAAATTAGGAACGACGCTTGTTAGTACATAAACCCAATTGGGCATTCTGGCGTAAACGCAGAGACACTCAAGCTTAATGTTGTGGTGGCGCAAAGACTGTCCTCTTAGTTTTTAGGGTTTAAACACAAGAAAGCATATAAGCTTCTTTGTTTATCTTTGTGATATGAGAAAAGAAGAATCTACCTGTGCTATTTGTTCTTTAGCTAACGTCAACCTTTGCGGCTGTAAGTGAAATCCTAAAAGGATAAATACCGTATATTTGTATCATGGCTACTTTAAAGGTAACAATCAAAGAAGAGTTAGTGCTTAACGGCAAGGACGTTGGGAACGACAATTATATTTCTATTGCTGGGGTTAACAATGCCGAGCATAAGATCATTGACGTAGGGACAGGGGAACAGAGTCTGTTGTTATTTGACACGGCTATTGCAGCTGGCACTTACGCAGACAACACCGTAAAGCACTTGCGTCTCACTAACTTAGATGACACCAACTTTATTCAATTGCGCCTTGTAGGGGGTACAACTCAGTACTACGCTAAGCTAGAACCTAAAGAGACCTTTATACTTGGTAACTCCAAGCTGTACGCTGATGCTACGGGTACAAGCGCCACAGAAGCATTCATTGACATTGACTCTATGCACGTTAAAGCAGACACTGCTGCATGCGAGCTGGAGGTATTTATCGCAACATCATAACTATGAGAAATAAAAGAACTATTCCCAATAGAGAGGGACAGCCTACTATGTACGATATGCTACAAAAGTATGCTGCTGGTGGTAAGGTGTATGCTGATGGAGGTGTTGACGGAGATCCTGAAGAGGAGAAAGAGAAAGCCTATAGATTAATGAGGGGCCTTCAAGAAAGGAATAGAGCTGTAGAAGCTAAGTCGTTCGGAGGCGGTGAGGGTGGCGGTACTTCCACAAGTCAAGTTATGCCAGGATTGGGAGCTGCTCGGTTCGCAATGGGCAACAGAGAAGAAACTGAAGAAACTTCATTGCGAGGAGAAGATCTATCTCCAATCCGACCTAGAGGATTTAGACCTATTAAGAACGATCGAGAGCGTCCAGGCATAAAGGGTAACCTTCAAGAAACGCCCGAAAAAGAAGCTTCTACTGATTACTCGCTTAGACCTATAGTAAGGGGCGGCGGTTCAGGGATATATACTGAAGCATCAAACAAAGGCGTTATGGGAGTTGCGGGACGAGCCAAGGATGGGAAGGAGCGTTATTTCTACCTCCCCGAAATTACATCTCAGCCTGGATTCTCTAAAGGATCTTATCAAAAACAAACCCAAGGAGCTCTTAAGGATATTCAGTCTGAGCTTGGAGAAGACGCCTTTATGGAAGCTCTTGGTATGTTAGAAAAAAGAGGTGTGGACATCTCCCCTTACGTAGATTAACGCTTAATATTAGCCAACTTATTCTGCTGCTGTACAATCATATTGTGTACGATAGCATTCTCAATTAACTGTGCTCGGCTTTTAACTACATCGCCAGTAGGACGAGGTGCAGGGTCAAGGATAGAAAGAAACGATACAGCGAAGAAAGCTGCGATTGGAAGGATAACGATGTTTTTCATGGTGTGAAAAGATTAAATTGGTTTTCGTATTTTTGATTCACTGATCTCAAGGTAAGGCAAAGTTTTCGTTTTTCCTAATCCGAGATCCAGATCAGTTAACCAATCGTAGATTGAAAAAGTATTATTTCAACCCGTCGATAAAGAGAATCAACCCAGCTTGGGTAGCAGAAAAAAATAAATTTAATGAAGCTAAGCAAAAACCTCACCCTAAAGGAAGTAACGAAATCAAATACGGCAAATCGTCTGGGGATAGACAACAGTCCTGAAGAATTTGATATTAAGAACCTCAGAGCAATCGCAGAAGAAGTGTTCCAACCCTTAAGAGATCACTTCGGAGTTCCTTTATATATATCGTCTGGGTTTAGATGTAAAGAATTAAATAAGGCTATAGGAGGGAGTAAGTACTCTCAGCATAAATCAGGACAAGCTCTGGATATCGATGCCGATGTATACGGTAGGGTAACCAATAGAGAGTTGTTTCGTTTTATTAAAGAGAACCTTATATTCGATCAGCTGATCTGGGAGTTCGGCGATGACGACTCTCCAGACTGGGTTCATGTATCGTACAGAAACGAGGGGTCTTACTCTCCGAGCCAGCCAGCTAATAGAAAACAAGTGAAGAGAGCCTACAGAGACTCTAAAGGGATTCACTATAAGGTCATTTAAAGTGCGTTGTAAAAACGCTGTACCGCCATTCTGCCTTTCTGCGATAGCGCATATCTTACACGGTAGTTGTATTTCGTCTCATCACGAAACAGGTGATCTTCCATCGTCTGAGACGGGGTGAGCTTATCGAAGTGCTTGTATAAATAGCCTTCTTTTAGCATAGGATATATTAATCTGTCCGCTAGGTTGTCTTTATACATTCCATACTCGTCCGCCGCGTACCATATAGTAAAGAACTCTAAGTCATATGTCCATAGCATAAAGTCTAGCCAGCTGCCAGGTATCTTACTCTTTAGTATAAAGTCAGCCTTGACGTTCCTTATATTCTTTAGGTAGTTGTGCTTTACGTACTTGTCAGCAAGTTTTGACGACTCTCGAAATAGTTTTGATTTCTTTACTTGAGACTTTGGCATAATTAAAGTTGTATATTTGGAATACAACAAAGTTATATCATGGAAGGCAAAGACACACAGTTCCTAGCGGAGATGTACCATTTGGTAAAAAAAATGGAGGAGCTCATAGAAGAGTTCGAAGTTAAAGATCGCCTTCTTGCTTCTGTAGTTATCGGGCTTTTTAATGAAGATGACATGGACTCAGAAGAGGAGACAGCGCAAGTAAAAACAATGTACAGCTTTCACCTAGACAATAGGGATGAGCTAGAAGTAATTAAAGAATTGATGGACGAAATGTACCAGCCCGATGAAGATCCCCTCGATGGGCTTCTCGGAGACTTAGGTATTTCACTAAACTAAATACAATGGAAGGGCTTATTAGAAAAATAATCGTAGGGAAGGACCCTAAGAACGGCATGGCTTACTATACAGGCATGCGAGCGGGAGATGGAAAAGTCTCTGCTATTTTAGAAGACGAAAGAACGCTTGTTAAATTTGGAAAGAAGCGATACTTGGTGTACATTGAGAACGAAGAAG
>Ga0206131_10005236_pt1 | contig 13814 bp, 6 predicted proteins | sample Helgoland_Spring_FD_148636 | JGI IMG/M metagenome (GOLD analysis project Ga0206131, IMG submission 148636) | Pelagic subsurface seawater microbial communities from Kabeltonne, Helgoland, North Sea - Helgoland_Spring_Bloom_20160517_1 | ecosystem: Environmental > Aquatic > Marine > Epipelagic ...
TCGATCGGAATTTAGAGTATTTGGTGCCTCTGCAGATGGAGGAGGAGCCGGCGTCTTGAATCTAATATGTTTACATCATGTATTTTTGCTATAGTATTGTTCTCTCTAACTATTCTTCTCCTTCTTTACCTGTTCCTCGTTTTTTGCCATCCATTCTTTCAATTTTCTACTTCTTTCTTGTTCCATCGGGTCGCTATCGGTATCGGACAGAATGTCGTAATCGTACTTTTCCATCTCCGGAGGTTCGTACCATTTCTGTCTATTCAGCCAAATCTCAAAGTCGCGTTCCCAAATCATTCTTCGACTCGGCGGCGTCTCTAACGAGACTCCATGCGGGCCTTCAACTTCCACGCCTTCTTTGCTGTGCGGTTGAAACCAGTAATTCAAAGCCATGTGGCCTTCGTACCCTTCTTTGGTTTGAAACACGTTCTTTTCGGAGGAAAACACTTCGTGGAACCATCCGGCGGGTAAGTACAACATCTCCCCAGCTTTGAGTTCGCACGTCAACTTTTTCGCCTGCTTGAACTTTGGAAACCGATCGAGGTTTGATCTATCCACCGTGCTAAAACTTTTCGGGAGAGGTTTTGACGCTCTTTTCTTTCCTCTTTCATATGTTTTTTGGCGCTTGTTGTTCGCGGTTTTATCCTTCTCTTCTTCTTCTTCTTCTTCTTCTTCTTCTTCTCCTTCATCCGAGTCTACGTAATCGTCCACGAACGTGTCTTCGTCAAACTCGAAATCTTCGTCGTCCTCCTCCTCCTCCTCCTCTTCCTCCTCCTTCTTCTCTTTTTCCTTTTTCACTTCACCTCTCTCTATCGCCCACTGCTTCTCCAACCTTTTTTGCTCTCTCTCCACTCTCTCTTTCGCCGCATCAAAATCCTTCCCGTAACTCGGCGTCTCGTCGTCGTAACAAATCATCCCGTTCTCGCACACGCGAGTCGCTCGTCCTTTCAAATACATCTTCTCGCACTCGCTCGGCGCGTACAACTCGAACCGCTTAAACCCTCTCGCTAGGACGTACAAGTTATCGTGGAAATCGTGATGTAAACCACTGCTCGTTTCTCCTCTCGTGCCTCTTCCCATCCACATATTCACGGTTGAAACTGCCGACCAGCCCATGAGTTTCGGTCGCAGCGGCACTTTACCTTCCCCGTCCAACGCGGTCAAATCCCGCTCGCGCTTTTCGTTGCTCCATTGCTTCCTTCTCAATTCATTCCCAAAGAGCATAAACGGGTTTACTAAACTCTTTAAAGGTACGGATAATATCTCCGGTCGTCCGTCGCGCTTATCGCACCGTTCGCCGTTGCTGGCGGAGAGATATTTCGAGTGGTCGCCTCGTTCAAACGCAGTCATGAAATCCGCGAATTGCATTCGCTCTCGAGTGCCTTTCCCGAATTCGCTTCTTCTTTCCTCCCCTTCTTCTTCTTTGTCTTCTTCAACATCGTCGTCATCTTCTTTAACCTCAACAATGACCGTCTCCGTTTCCTCTCGGCACTTCTCTCGCAAATACGCGTTCGACCAACTGGAGAGGCACTCAAATTCTGTCTCCTTAAACCCTCCGATGAGTTTACACGGCGTCCTCGTGTTGATAATTTCCTCTCGAAACGAATTTGGATTCTCTTCGCACTCTTTTAAGAGTACTTCTTTGACGAAATCCCGGTCCGGTTCTGGTTGCCATCCGGAGTAGCTGTTCGTTATTCTTGTTTTTGCTTCTTCAAACATTTTCGCCGTCGTCATCACTTTTACGAGAAGGAGGAGATTTCATTATTATGGCCACGGTCGAGTCGTTTCTTTCGCTCGCTTCATCATCTAGAGAGGAGATAAAACGCGGGCGCAGTAGTGGAGTAGTGTTTTATCACACAAAAGCGGTTAAATTTGTGGTGTTGTTTTCCCGAATTCATCCTTTTCGTCACTTGATTTACGCGGAAAAGTCACTGATTAACCTTATACTACTCTACACGCAAGACACACAAACGCACAGAATGACCGAGCGACGACTACACGACATGGCACCATCATCCTCTGCGGGGCCAGGTGATGATATGCACTGGGAACGCAACTTCATACACCAAATTAAAACCTTAAAGTCCGGGTCCAAAGACCAATTGGATTCGCTGACGGATTTAGCAATCAACGACGCTTCCAAAAGATACAAATCAGTCGTCAACATCGTTTCAAAATACTCGCAAACGATGAAACCGAAATACAGGCCATCCATGATGTACGTGATTAGCTCGTTGGTTATGCACGAGAATGAAAAAATTGCGAGCTTATACCGACAGAGATTTGCGATTGAGATTTCAGTGTTGGTGGAAAAGATATGCGAGTGTCGGACGGAGCAGTTGGAGAGGGTGCGAAGGAACATCGAGCGATGGCGAGAGAAGGAGTGCTTCGAGAGCTTGGTTTTGGACGAGTGCGAATATCACGTGCAGAAATTTGAGGAGGCTGGGAAGGAGGCAGAGGAAGAGGAGAGGAGGAAGGAAGAGGACGGGTTGTTGGGGATGGAGAGGATCGAGACGCCGCCGCCGCCGGAGGAAGAGGAAGAGAAGAAGGTAGAAGAAGAGGGGGAGAAGCCAACGACGACATCGACCGTGAATAAGTGGCCAAAGTTGATGCCGGCATGGGGAAAGAACGTAAAACGGCAGCAGAAGCAACAACAACAACAACAACAACAACAGAAGAAACAGAATAAGAAACGGAATAGAGAGAAGTTTACGAACGGTAGTTTGAGGCAACAGCAACAGAACATGCAGCCGATGAATCAGCAACAGAAGCAACAATCGCAGCACGGGCAAGGTAAGCCAACCAAGAAGCAAAAGAGAAGAATGCAAAAGAAGAAACAGGGGGATAAGAACGATAGTAACAAAGAGCAGCGGCAGCAGGAAAAAGGAGGAGGAGGAGGAGGAGAAAAAGGCGATCAGAAAAAATCGGTCATCGATAGGCTCACCTAGAGATTTAGTGTAGCAGATGTGCGTGCGTATGTCTCTCTCTTTTGTAAAGCTAATGTACGTTTCTATGTAATTTTGTTTCGGCTAATAAACAATTACAATTACAATTCCTACAAACACCTACATGGCACATTATATATGGCACATTTACGCGCCGCCGCTAGTTTCTAAGAGAATGTTCTCGACGTATTCGTCTCGTTCCGATGAACTTTGTAACTGACCCCACTCATCGAAGAGAATAACGCCGAGACGCAAACCTAAGCGTTCTTTTAAGAGGAAGTTACGCATGGCCGTGGAACCGAGTAAAGTTCTGTGACCGGTCGAGGCGGAGATGGCGAAGTGGTGCGGACCGTCAACTTCTAGGACGATGTCCTTGGTGAGATTTGCGTTCGGTGATAGTGTTTTGCGGTGACCGATGAGGAAATTCTCAACAGCGGCGCTTTCGATGAAGAAATCGGGGCGCATCAACCCATCCTCAAGTTCACGTTCTTCAAAAAATTGAACGTTGAGTCGTCTGAGAGAGTCTTCGACTTGTTGCTGTAACTTTGACGTTTGCGAATCTTTGCGCTTTTGTAAAATCCACTGCTTTTTGGCAACTTTCTCGAAATCTCCCGGCATAGCCTCCTTCGCCGCGATTTGTAAAGAAGTGCCTTTCAAGAGGAGAATGGACGCGTAGCACGCACCCAAGCCTTTCTTATCGAGCGAATCGGCGCGAATACCACCATTGGGTAAGATTATTTTTTCGCAGAAATTGTTCAAGGCAGCCTCGACGACAGCTTTTCCCTCGGATGTGGTTGCAACGCAGGCGTAGAGTAACGAAAGCGACCAAAAAGTCATCCACATCGAGACGGGTGTCCAAAACGAAGCTGCTTTTTTCGTAGGTGGTGTCGTCAACTTGAGTAAAAGATCAGCAGACGGTAATTTACCGAGCGTTGCGTGCGCCCAGATGAGCAACGACGATCCTTCCTGAAAGTCTCGAAAATTGAGTCCGTCCGAGGAAGGATTGAGCCATGCGGCTTCAATCTTTTCTAGCGTTTCGTCGCTCGGGACGTACTCGAGTTTCGTAAACGACCACATGATCTGTGAAGCAACGGTTGGACGAAGCGATTGCGCCGAACTTTCGCTCTGGATGATTTTTTCGCACTTATCGATGAGCATCATTCCAGGATTAAATTTATTCTTTGCGAAAGAATTGAGAAGTGGCGCTATGTGCACGTTGGCGTCAAAGCCACCATTTTTGGCCAACTCCTCAGCTCTGCTCACGGCGTAGGCAAGGTATCTAGTTGGGTTATACGTCTCGTTGTTGTAGTTCTTTTTCTTCTTCTCCTCCACGCTATTTTGCGCGTTCCCTAAACTGTACGTGAAATATACCAAATCTAACTCGTTAAGCGCATCCAGATTATCAATCGCGTAGTCTTCGCACTGCTCTAGAAACTCAACTGGGATTTTCGCGCGCGATTTAATCGCAGCCCAAAGCAAATTCGTGTAGTCTCGCGTTTCAAATTGTGCGAGTACGTTGGCATCTGTCGTGCACGCCCGAAAAATACTTTGCAAAGCTCGTATGGCGACATCAAATGAAGACGAGCGCAGGCGCTCTTCGTCCTCGCTCGGCGTAGAATTCTGGATTTTCTGCACTTCTCCAATATCTCCAATATCGATTCCAACATTCTCAAGTAGACTATCGTGCCCCTTGTACCAATTTGACTTATCTCGCGAGAATACAATCCTAGTAATCGCATTCGCACACTGCGCCAACTGTTTTGGCTTGAACGCCTGTGGCGTTTTGATGATTTCGTCAAATATCGGATCCAACGCTTCCATCAATGCCCTGTCAGTATCTTCTTCGCTCTCTCTTTTGCTCGCGCCATCGCCGCTATCAGTAGTACCGCTGCTACTGGTACTACTCGCTAAACCAACGAGCATTGCGACGACGTGTCCATATTCGCGCGTCCCCATCTTTCCCTCGTTCTTCTTATAGCTCATATCCCTCGCCGCTTTCCTCGCCAATTCAACCACGAAATCAGCGTAAAAACCACTACTCACCGCACCGCTCGCTGAGACCAATCTCGCTGCATTTTCTAAGTGCATCTCTTTCTCAAATACTTCTGGTTCCAGCAAACGCTCTTTTATGCTCTTCCAATACTTGTTACGATTCTTCGCGGAAATGTCCACGCCGTATCGCGTCAACCCCCACGTCGCAACGGCGATATCCCCGGCGCTACACTCGCTAATCTTCTTTATGACGATAGACTCGATGGCATTTCTCAAGTGTTCAGGTATGACTGTTTTTCCTACGCTTGCATACGCCCACACTATACTCGCGCAAGATTTCGGCGGCATGTATTCCGGAAATATCTTTTCAAACAAGAGCGTGCGTTGCTCTTTGCACACGCGCTCTAATCCATTCTCTAAACTCACCCAGACCGATTCAAACCCACCATTTTCCACAAACGCTACCTTCCCTTGCTTCATTCTCGCTATGCTCCATAATATCGTCGATACAATCCTCGAGCTATTCGAGAAACCATCTTTTTCGCACCGCGACAACACCTTCTCCCGAAACGCCTCCGACGTCATCAGTCGCTCAATCGCGAGCGCGTTCCATCCGCCCAAATCATCATCACCATCATCGCCATCATCCGTCTTAGTCTTCTTCTTCTTCTTCGAGTTACACTTCCTCCCTAAGAGAGAAAATATGGTAGATACGTTCACATCGGACAGCGATACGTCTTCCTCTTCCAAAATCTTTCCAATCTGCTCCGCCGAAGCGCATTCCAAAATACGCGCGTTCAGCGCTGTAAACATCGCCCTTTCCTTTTGGCTCAATTCTGGCTTCCGTTTCGTCGGTGCGTTTTTCGCTCTCCTCCTCTTTGTCGGCGCACCAAAAGCTGGAGATTTTTGCAACTCGAACTTATTCTTCTTATTTTCCTCCTCCTCCTCGTTCTCATGCGCTCGTGGTATTAAAGCCCAGGTCGGAGCTGCTCCTCCGCGACGACGATGTTGTTTTCTCGTTCCAAGAATTCCCCTAATGCTACTCTCAGAACATCCACGCGCGGAAAGATGACGGGGCAAAGACGAACGAGAAGGCGATGATAAAATCAGCGTCGTCATAGTGTCGTCGCCTTTTGAACTCGATGATGTATTATCTCTCGCTCTTTTTTACTCGCTCAACCATCGCAGTAGCGGTGGTAATACTACTAAAGATAATGGAAGAAGTCTTGACTTTTTCCAGTAAAGGAAGACCTGTCACCTCATTCCAATCAGAGCGCAACAAAGACACACACAAATATAAAACCATGAACGCGAACGCGCCGGCGTTCGTTCCTTGGGGTGGTGGTAGCAGGAAGGAAGTCGAAGAAGAAGAAAAAGAAGAACGAGGGGGTGGTTCGACGACGACAACCTCGCAGAATAGGCTCGGGAAAGTTGAATCATCATCATCATCATCGTCCGCTTTTAGCATCCACGCTCCTCCTCCTCCTCCGATGGCACCACCACCACCACCGCCGCCACCACGGTCTCCTCCTCCTCCTTCTCTGGTAAATAATAACAACGAATCGATTTCGACGACAACATCGACGCTCTTTTCACCGTCGCCGCCGAGGAAGTTAAGTCAAGACGTCCTGACGAAATCTGGGAGTTATTCACGTGATGATGATGAGAGCGAGGAGAGCAGCAGCCGCGCGGGGAGAATGATGACACCGACGAAGAAGAAAGAAGATGCGAACGCGATACCAAAGTACGATTTGGAGAAGCACTTTAAAACGGTGTTACCGTTAGGTCCTCCTCTGAAAAGAGAAGAGGACGAGGCGACTGGCGCGCTCGATAAACTCGGCGTCGAGGAAGGTCGATTGCCGAACGGTTTGCGATACTTCGTCGGTCAGTGTAAGAAACCGGAAAAGCGAGCGGCTTTAGCATTAGCCGTAGACGTTGGATCTGTGTTTGAGAACGAGGAAGAGCGAGGCGTGGCGCACATTGTTGAGCACTTGGCGTTTCGCGCGACGACGTCGTACGAAACGTTTCAGATTGTGAATTTCTTGGAATCGGTCGGCGCCGCGTTTGGGGCGTGTCAAAACGCGTACACGAGTTCAGACGAGACGGTGTTTGAGTTGACCGTACCTATCGACGATATGAACGTACTGGAGGAGTCGTTGAAGATATTTAGCGAGTTTGCGAGGGGAGTGCGGATTTCCGACGAAGACGTCGATAACGAACGAGGTGCGGTGTTAGAAGAATGGAGATCGGGAAGAGACGCGAGAGGGAGAGCAGCGCAAGCGTATTGGGAAGCGTTGTGTGAAGGGAGCTTATACGCTGATCGCTCACCGATTGGCACGGAAGAGGTTATTCGAAAAGCGCCCGGAGAAATCTTTCGTAACTTTTACCACAAGTGGTACAGACCGGAGAACATGGCAGTTATCGTCACCGGCGATTTCGAGGACGTAGGCGTGGTGAAGGAGAAAATTATCAGATTGTTTTCCCCGCTAGCGCCGGCTGAGCACGTTCCTGCGCCGCCGAAATTTATTCGACCGACATTTCCAGAACACGCAAAACCGCGCGTGTGCTGTCACGTAGATCGCGAATTATCGAACACGGTAGTCAACGCAACCTTTCACGTGGAACAAAAACCAATCGCGACTCCGGAAGATTTTTTCAAACAAACTGTTCAAGAATGTTACCAATTGTGTTTGGATAATCGATTGTACAAACTGATGAGACGACCGAAACCAAACTTTTTTAGCGCCGGCATCGCTTCTGAACATTTGTCGCGAACGAGCGCTTTGTTATCCGTACAAATGACGTGCGAAGCGAGCAAGGTGAAAGACGCACTCGAGAGCGTCTTGACTGAAGTCTCGAGAGCGCGCTTGTTTGGATTCAGCGCGCAGGAATTGCGCATCGCCAAGTTAAATCAAATAGCGGATATGGAACAGTTGTATGTGGAAAGAGATCAAACGTATTGCACGGACGCTCGCGATGAGTTGGTGCAACACTTCTTACGCGGCGACATGGTCATCGGTGCAGGATTAGAAGCGTCTCTGGCTATCGCTTGCATAGAAAAAGTCACCTTGGAGGATGTCTTTCAATACGCGCAAGAAGTGAGCGTGTCAAAAAGCTGCATGATTCGATTACAGGAAGGTAGGAAGAAAACAAATGAAGACGATTTACGGGAAGCAGTGAATCGAGTGGCGGAAAAGGAGCGACGCGGAGAAATTGAAGAAAACTCGGAAACGTTCGTCGTTCCTGAGCGTTTGATGGCGGATCCGCAACCGCTGAAAGAAGGCGAGTCGGCGATAGCATCCACGCGGACGCATTCAATTTCAGACGTAACCGAAGTTGTTCTGAAGAACGGCATAAAAATAGCGTTGAAAAGCACGAACTTTTTGGACGACCAAGTCTTGATGCGCGTCGTCGCCAGAGGTGGATTATCGGAAGTCCCAAAAGAAAAATATAAGGACGCGATCTTCGCGGGTACTGTTGCTCGCGAATTGGGCGTATTTGGATACAGACCGGAAGTTTTCTCCGACGCCATGGCGGGGAAAAGAGTCGACGTTGTTCCAAATATAGGTACGTATAAGAGATCCATCGTTGGCGAAACGTCGCCAGATCACATCGATGTGCTTTTGCAGTGTACGCACCTGATCTTCTCCAACAATGTGGAAAATCAGTGCAACGAGGACGATTTGGAAGTTTTGCGCGAAATACAAAGAGAGCTGGTGAAGAATGCAAAGAGAGACCCGATGAAAGTATTTGCAGAAATCAAGCGCGCTTTGACGTACGGCAACTCGTATCTTTCAGAACCTATCACGCTCAAAACACTCGCGAAAATGGACGCGGAGAAAGCGTGTAGATACTTCAACGAGTGTTTCGTGGACCCTTCGCATTTTACGATGGTTCTCGTCGGCGCGTTCGATATAGAAAAGATTTTGCCTTTATTGGAAAAGTACATAGGTTCTATTCCGCGCCCGATAGATTCGAAAGAGAAACTCTCTCGAGTCACACCGGCACCGTTTGAGTTTCCTAAGAAAACAGTCAGTAAACGGGTGCGATTGAAAATGATTGAAAATCAAGGCGTGGCGAGTTTAACGTTTCCGGTGATGATTGAAAATCCAGACGCGAAGTTAAAGCAAGCAGCGATCGCAAAAGGTGAGGACTTCAACGGTCCAACTTTAGCCGGCTCTCAGGTGATAGTTCGAAGCAAGTTTCTCACGGTGATTTCTGCCGCCATCATCGAGCGCCGCTTACTCGCTCGCCTGCGATTCGAACGAGGCGAAATATACAGTTGTGCCGCCAACACCTCGTTCGCGTACCAAGACCCGAACGCAGCGAACGGCGAATCTTACAGAGGCGATATAATGGTTGTGTTCGCGTGCGACCCGAAAAGCGGAGAAAAACTCTCCAAAGTAGCCCTGGAAGAGATTGAACAGTTAATTAGCGAAGGACCGACCGAGGAAGACTGCCAAACTGCGAAGGAAGTCGAACTGAGATCCATCCAAGAACACAAAGAGGAAAACTCTTTCTGGGTCAGCTACGTGGACGCCATGTTCACGTCTCAACTCTTACCGGTCTTGAACGGCGACATCGACAAAATGTATGTAAACACGGAACAAATCCGCGGCGACGTTTTAGAAACACTCTCGCCAACCATCATTCGCGAACATCTGGCGAAAACCTTAGCCGTCGAGCGCAGAGTCAACGTCGTTTTAATTCCCCAAAGACCTTTGTTCTTACGACTGATTGCCCCTAATATGGACGATATTAAAGGATTCTTTGAGTGGCCGGAGACGTTCGGCGAAGCCTGCGGTAAACTCGCCTTGTTAGGAGGCGTTGCCGGCGCCTATTTCGCGTACGCTAAATCCAAGGAGAATAAAAAGGACAAATAGGTAATAATAATAATGTCCTCACATAATAATAACTCTTCATCAACGATCAATCATCCCACATGTCCTCCTCATCTGCATTCGCAAGCGCCGTCCGTAACTGCGACGAGTGCTCCTCGTCTTCTCCGGAAAGATTTCAAGAGTTTCTCGACCACCTCGTGGACGCGTATCATCGACATCACCTTGCGTCAACTTTGACGAATTGGAAAACAGGAAAATTGATGGCTCGATTGCACTCGAAACTGTTCGGTGATGGTGAGGACGACCGCAAACCACGAGAAGGAGGAAAGAGCCACAAAACAGTCTCAGACGACGAGGAAAAAAAACTCGAAAGATTGATCGAGCAATTGGCGACGGATGCAATCTTGATTTTGAAAAAAGCAGTTGGCCAGGATTGGACGGCGGATGCCTTGGCAGAGAAGTTATTGAAGGAATACGAGTGCGGCGCGGAGTTGGCGAGTTCTATGCACGAGATTTTTTCGAAAGATAAAGATAAGTTACAGAGGAGTTTCGCGAGAGGCACGTTTGGAATGGTGAAGAGATTAGAGTCCGCGTGTTGGAGAACGCAGGTTAGTTTGTATGATAGTAAAACTAGTAAAAATAATACGGCGACGAACACGGATAAAGGAGACGAAGTGACCGCGGTGTTGGAGCTTCGCATGGAAAAGAACGACACGACGTCGATAGAGTTTAAGAAAGAGGAATTGTTTACGTTTTTCAAGGAGTTGGAAACGATTCAGATGAAAATAGATGACCTTAGTTAGTTTTTATGTACCAGTTGGTACTATAGTAGCGCATCACAAAATCTCAAGCGAGAGAGAAAACAAACGAATCGATTCGATTCAAATCAAATCTCTCTCTCAATAGTCCATCACGGGAGATTTTAAACCAGCGCCATCGTCTTTGACTTCAACTCCTCCAGTTTCGTTATCGAAGTCGTCTCCGGTAACTTCATCCATGGTATCGCCATCTTCTTCTCTGTTCTTCTCTTCTTCGTCCTCTTCTTCGTCCTCGGAGTCGGGATTGTCGTTCTTCTTATCGTCGTCGTCTCCCGTCTTTGTCATGCCTAAACCACTTCGACTGCGCTTCATCTTTTCTTTTTTGGACAAATAGGCGAACAAGGCTGGCGCTTCTTTTTCGGTTATGCCAAAATTCGTCATGAATTCAGAATATTTCGTTCGAAGATCGTCCATGGTGAATGGCGATTGAGAACCAGCGCCAGGTTTGCGAAGCGCCAACGCGATGGTTTCTTTGCTCTCTGCTGGCTTCTCCTCCGTCGCTCCCGGTGGTAACGGCTCGCATTCCCACGTGTAATTTTTGCTCGCTTCTCTCTTCTTTCGCTGCACCCTGCGCGTTTTTTTCGTCGCGATGAGTACCTTATCGACAGCTTTGCCTAATTCTTCCGCTGACATTTTATTTCGTCTCGATTTTTTCGACGCTTCCGCTAGAATGTCCAATATTTTTTCGTGGATATCGTACGAACCAATGGAAGCTTTCGTCAAAGCAATGCCGACGCAAGCTCGCCACACCTGATTTGAAGAGCTGAAAGGAATCATAGGGTTTTGCGAACCATTCGTTTCCTTCTTCTTCTTCTTCCTCTTGCCTTTTGTTTTGTATTGAGGGAGGTTCACACTACACATACCGCGCACTCGCGTAGCGAGCATGAGATAGGTGTCTTTGTCATCAACCACGTCGATGTCTTTGGATGCTTTTGCGACGGATTCAAACATTAATCTCGCCGCTTTGCAGGAGATTTTATCCGGAGCTTTCAAGCAAATTATTCCGTACATGAGCGCAAACTTGCGAATTGCCGGTGACTCTGTAATCATCTCCGCCAGTTTTTCAATCTTTTCTTCCAAATCCTCGTCGTCGTCCTCATCGTCGGAAGCTTCGTCGGAAGCTTCGTCGGAGCCATTATCATCCGCATCGTCGACCTCCTTCGCCTCTTCATCGTCTGACTCATCTTCGTCGTCGGAATCTTCCGAGAGCATTTTTTCAATCATTAAATCGGCGAGCATCGGGAAAAATGTTCCTAAAATCTCAGGAGGTACCGCGGATACCACAGCCATATCACCTTTTTGCAACAATTCTCTTGAATTAAGCGCTAAACAAACAAATTTTGCCAACTTTTTCAATCTCGTATCGGTTTTAGGTTGTCGTTCGTCTTTCACCACGAATTGTAACGTGCGCATGGTCTCGTGTAAAAGCAAGTGAAACACCGGAGGATCTCGTAAAATCATTCCCATGTCCCCTAAAATCGTTTCCGCTGGTTCCACCACATCCTCAATCTTTTGAACGCGAGAAACCGCCGATGCGCCTCCGTCTGATTCCGAAACGGTTGGTTTCGCGGCAGCACCAAACGTGAACTTTACTTTTAATTTCTTCTTTGGCGGTTGCCCCTTGCCTTTATTCTTCACGTCGTTCCTCGAGGCTAACTCCGCAGAGTCTAGAATGTTCCCCATTTCTAATAATCTTCTATTATCTAAGTACCTGTCGCGAACGCAGGCATCCATGAGCCACGCGAGTCTGTGTGAGGGATCAATTTCACACAATTCTTGCACCTCGTCGTCGTGAAATGCCATGAGAAATTGCGAGCGTAACGCGCACGTGGAAGGATCCCCGGTATTGGCATACCTCGTCCGGATCTCTCGGACGACGGCATTATACAGCGTGATGTTATCGCCGACAACCTTACGTAAACGATGAATTGCTGGAGATTTCCCCCGCAATATTCGCCTTGGTTGCACGTCCTTGTTGTCGACTACGTCCGCGACAGCTGCGGCGGCAGCGCTCGTTGTCTTCGCCCCTGCCGTCGTCGTCGCTTTCTTACTCGCCTCTTTCCTTGCTTGCATTGCATTCGCTTTACTACTCTTCTTGCTATTCGCTATCTTCGACGCCCCTACTGCTGTCGCTACTTGTTTTCCGCGCGATTGTCTTCCTGTGCCACCCAAGTCTTCCTCGGACTCTTTCCTCGGCGCGCTCCAATCCTCCTCGGGGACTAACGGCGCCAACTGCACGTCCTCGATGGACGAGTGTCTCCTCACAACCTCCTTCTCCTCTCCGTACGAATCTAAAACGCTCGACAAATTTTTCCTCAGCGTCCCCTTATCCATCGCCCACACCTGTCTCTGCACTTTCAACGAGCACTGCCTAAAAATACTCAAATCCCTCGATATCAGTTTCAAATAGTTCGCCGGCACCGGACTCAATCTTTCGAGAATAGTCAACGGGATCCGTTTCAATTCCTCGATGCCGATAAACGGGAACGAGGCTTGCAATAAACTCAATAAATTTCCTTGCGGTGCTATTTTAATCCTAGTCAGTAATTCTTCCGACGCGTCGTCCAAGATGTTTTTATACGCCAGCGGTCGCGAAATCTCCAACTGATCCAACAAGCCGAGGTATTGTTCGCATCCGGAGGCATTTTTTAACGCGCACGAGGATTGGACTTTTTGCACCGCCGCTTCGACCTGTTCTCGTCATAAAAAGAAGATGAAGAAGAAGAAATCAGAATTTATTACGCTTATCATCATCGTACCAACGCAAGAGAGAGAAAGAGAGAGCAAAGAGAGAGACAACACGATTGAAAATCCGGGGAAATGGGGAAATGAAATCTAAAACGCTCTCGTGTATAACGTGTCACACACCTGCGCGCTCGTGCTCAGCGTCGTCGCCACGAAATCCTGCCCTTCCCCTCCGACGATCGCGGAGTATAAAGAGAGAGGCGTGTCCCTCCCTTCGGTTTCTTCTTTCGAGTTGTTCATGTTATTCTCGTTCTTGTTTTTGTTCTTGTTTTTGTTCGTCATGATGTGATGTCTGTCTCCGAGGGGGCAAAAGAAGTAGGGGATTCGTCTCCCACGCTTCAAAGAAAAGAATGCATTACACACACACACACGCACACATAAACGCACGCATCACAGATTTAAAATAATGAGCGGCGGCTTTGTCTGAAATAGAAAGTATTCTCTTCATTACATCGTTTTTGCCCGATGAGTAG
>Ga0206131_10005237_pt1 | contig 13812 bp, 12 predicted proteins | sample Helgoland_Spring_FD_148636 | JGI IMG/M metagenome (GOLD analysis project Ga0206131, IMG submission 148636) | Pelagic subsurface seawater microbial communities from Kabeltonne, Helgoland, North Sea - Helgoland_Spring_Bloom_20160517_1 | ecosystem: Environmental > Aquatic > Marine > Epipelagic ...
CTAAATTAGAAAAAACTGAAAAAGATTATGAAGCGAGCATAGGTAGCTCAGACACAGGTGAGGTACAAACTGAATCTCCTACTATTAACAATTCAGTTATGTCGTCAGATATAACAAATACTACAGAAACCAGCGGAGATGTATTAAATGAGACGACAAATAGTGAAATTAATGAAGGCGAAGAAACTAACATTAATTCAGTAAACTCCTCCGAACAATCAAGTACTCCTTCATTAGATGACGAATCATTTAGCTTTGACGATGTATCAGCGCTAAGGGAAAGGTTCGGCATTGCTGAATCATCTGATGATTCATTAAGCGATGATTCTATAAATGATTCTGTATCACCTGACGAAATTTTAAACGATAATTCAAGTATCGAAGGAGATTTAACTGAAGTAAACTCAATCAATAACTCAATTGAAGCTGAAATGGGATCGGTTTCCAATGAAGTATCTGGTGGAATTGAAGTTGCTAAATCTAAATTAGGTATAGATAAGAATATAGCGCCTATTAATACTCCTAAAAATGAAGAAATTAAAGAGGATATGCCAAATGATTCAGTTACTATGTCAGAAGTTTTAAATGATGAAAGCACCGCCGTGTCTAGTGTGACTACTAGTTCAGAAAGCACCGATAATTCAATGTCATCAGAATCAATGTCAAATAGCTCAATGTCTTCATCAATGCCGACGGACATGTCCGGAGTGGAATCAAGACTTAGAAAAATAGAAAATCTATTATCAGGTCCGTTAGAAGTTAAAATTATAGATTAATGAATATAAAACAACAAGATAGGAAAACTCTTAAGAGCATCGTAAATAGATACGGTGAAATACACGCTGAGATAAAAAAATTAGAGAAGAAAATATCAGTTCTATTCGACGATAGGAATATAATAAGCGAAGAGCTTAATACTTTAAGAGAGTCTGAAATTTCTTTGATAAATAAAATAGAAGAAGAAACTGGTTATAAACTAACACAAGATGTACTTACTGAAATTGTAAACTCGTAATGATAGATAGACTAAAACATATTAATATTAATACTTTGCTAACGATAGTTATTGTTGTTATTGCGCTACTATACCTTAAACAATGTGGCAATTCGGCAAACCTAAACAATGAATTAAAAATTGCAAATATGAATCAACTTGCATTATCGGATAGTGTAACTACTTACAGAGATAAGAGTGGAGATTTAACGTTTGAGAAAAGCACCCTCATTGCATCTAAGAACGAGTTAAAGAATCTTAATAGAGAACTATATGATGAAGTAAAGGATCTTAAGGATAACCCTAAGATTGTAATAAAGACTGAGGTTAAAATTATACACGACACAGTAGAAGTAGAAACCAAAACTATTCTATATGCTGACGGTTCTATTGGATTGAATTGGAATAGAGACACTACGTTTAGCGTTGGTAATTTTCAAAGCCTATCTGGAGAAACTAGATTCAAGCTAGATTCAAACAAGGTAACAAATGTTAATACTACACTAACCAAAAACACGTTTGGAATGTCATTTATTACTGGACTAAAGGAAGGTAAGGATTCGTACGAAATATTTATTAAATCAGACTATCCTGGATTCTCTGCAACTGATATTCAAGGATCAATTATAGATAAAAAGATGATTCAATCAAACGAAAGCTCATTTGTGTTCGGACCATCAATTGGATACGGATTAGTGTTAAATCCAAGTGGCAACGCAAGCCATGGTTTTATGTTCGGAGTTACTGCAACATATAACTTAAACAAACCGATTAAAAAACTATTTAGGCCCTTTGGTTTATAAAAAATCCATATACAATGACAGAAAGTAGATTTATAAGTTTAACACCATATTGCGTGGTTGAGTATATGTTTGAGCCAATTGGCTCTCTTAACTTTTTAAACGATAATATCACTCTATTGAAGAATGACAAATCAGGAGTATATCAAATATACAATGAAGACTCATCGTTTTCATCAACTAAGAATATTAAAGACCTTACTGCAATACCAATTGGTAATAATACCGTCGTATATGCTGACTCCGAAAAAATTCCAAATTATACGGACTACGATGATGATATGACAGAAACATCATTAACTGGATGGAATGTTGTACATGACAGAGTTAGATTTCACTTTGTTTCAGGATTTGATTTCGATGGATTTGAAGCAATTATACTAGCAATAATTAACAAACAAAACAATGGAAAGAATCATTTATTTGCTAATATTTTACTTGCGCCAGAGACGATAGGAGAATTAATAACATTTAATTCAAAACCATTATTTTTAGCAGACTCCCAATTTGATAGATACATAGATATTTTAGTGCCGTCCATTAAGAATTTAAATCAAGACTTCAGCGTTGCTCCTATTCCAGGTAATACACTCGCTGCTGCTATTACACCAACGGATTCTGGATATTCCGGATTTATACTAAATTCTCCAATATCCATATCATTATCTGAGTGTGCTAAAAGATCCAAAATATCTACTAATTCTAACGTTAAATTTGATGCATTTGAAATTTCAGAAAACTACGACGCTTCTGTTTCACAGACTAACGAATTTGATAATGTAGGAGCCTCTATTTCAGAAGCAGGTAGTGGAGATTTTATAGAATACTACCTTACTTGGAATGGAGGATTCCCTGAGGAATTAATTTCAATATTAAATAAACGAAATCCTAATGATGACTGGGTTATTATTCACCAACTTAGCGTATTTGAGCAAGTGGGAAGCTCCTTTATAAATACATCTAGGTTTGTTATATTCCAAGAGGATGACTGGGATGAACCACTAGTATATAGACCAGTTCTTAAGAACGCAGGATCTGCAGTCAGTATGTCTATTGATCTGTTATCTAGATTAACAAACAGGAGAAACGGAGAGCAAATAATCAGGGAAGCATCATTCTCTCTAATATCTCCTAAGAAATATGGAAGAAAGTTAAATGTTATTCCGTTAACAGATGAACCACAATCTCAGAAAATATATAACAAAATAATTAAAAAAGACTTTGAATCAACTAAGTTGTTCATAGAACCTTCATTTGCTCCAGGATTTGATGGTGATATAATTCCTGCTAGTGAACCTATAAAATCAATAGAATACGTTCCTGTATTCTTTAGCAATAATAATATTTCGGTATCTAATAACAGTGGGATTACTAAAACTAAGGATATTTCTGATGAAATAATATTTGGACCTGGAAAACTTAGATTTGTACTATCTCCATTTGATAATTCAATAAAGTTAAAACTATTTAATGTAATAAACAACAAGTCAGTTCCGTTAGATCTTAATCTAAGTGGAGCACGTTATAGACTGGTATTTGAAACATCTGCTGGAAAAATTAAAGTAGATAACGATAAGAGTTCAAAATCAGAAAACCTTTCAACTGGAGAAATTTCGTTTACCGTAGCTCAGACAGATAGCGAAGCAATTTATAAATCATCTAAACAGGTATTTTACTTAACGTCAGTGTCCCAGGATGATACTGAAACGTTAATGTATAATGGTGAATGGAGACGGCCATCTCAACAAACAGAAGTCACTTCTGCAATTAAGGAAGCGGTAGTTGAAGTTGCTGAAATTGATAATCGAGAATCTAAGATATCGGAACTTGAAGCTAAAATAAACGAGCTTATTATCCGTGAAAATAAAAGGAAGTTTACAATATCTAGAAATAGTATAGTTAAGAAGAAGGCAACCCCGGCCGCGGTTAACAGATATGGGATGCCTAATCCTAAAAAAATTAGAACTGAGGTATCAAATGCTGGTAAAAAATCTGGAAAGAAATCAAAGTTTTCTAAGCTTGCTAAAAAGATTTCATCTAAATCAAAGTAACTAACTATAGTCAGAAGATAAATAAATCGGCTAAAAAGATTAGAAAGTAATGATAAATAAAATAAAATAATTTGTATTGAAATGAAGGATTTCGTAAACAACGTATTAAATGAATTAAAGAGTGATTCTGGGCTAAACCGAAATTCTTTAGTTAAGTTAGTAATTGAGTCAACAGATAAATCAATTATTAACCAAGAAAACTACGATAATATATATGTTCAACTTAAAGATTCTCTTAGCGGAGTTAATGAACATCTTAAAAACAGAAAGATTGGAATGTTGCTATCTCAATTTGACAAGAAAGAAAGAACTACAGACTCTATTCTAAATGAAATGAGCAAGGTAGCTAATTTACAAAGTAAGCTTAACTTGATTAAAGAATCAAACGCATACAGTAATCCTATCATAAAGTCTAAGGTAGATAATTACGAAACCTCACTTAAAAGTGGATCACCTGAATTCAAATTATATCCTTCCTTTATTAATGATTTCACTAAACATATACATGAATCTTCAGTTAAATCTGCAGTAGATCAAGTAATTAATATAGTTGAAAATAAATCTACTGATTTTGAAGTATTAAATACTATTCACATAATGAGCGAAGCTAATTCCAGAACTCCTATATATGAGTCAATTGCTGATGCATTAAAGAAATCGCTTGCTGAAAACAAATACAGCGCGGATATCATTAACTTGATGCATGGAGAGTCTAACTTACCATTGGTAACCCAATTAGTTAATAACTTACGAGTTATGGAAGCTAGCAAGGACGGTTCATTTACACTAGGAGCTGGAAACTCAGACACTAACATTAAAAATACTATTGCACCGTCTACTAGAATCAAGAATGGAATATTAACGTATATTGATAACAGATTTATTAAGATCTCTGAATCTACTAAATTATCTGGTAACGAAACAGAAGTACACATTAACGAACATTTCACAATTGCTACGATGGATCCAGAATTTATTAAAGCTAAATTTCCTAGGTTATATAGCCTATCTGAAGCATTTACGAGTTTAGGATTCAATCAACAAACTTACAAAAATGGAGTAGAAAGTAGTTCAATAAGGAACTTTAAATTAGGATTACGAATTAACGAATCCAAAGGATTAGATATATATGTAAACGACAACAAAATAGAAGGAATAGATTCCATTAATTTGACTGAGGCGTTAGCGATGGAGACTCCAGACGTTAGAAATAGAGTTGAATATGTTTTTGAAAATTTATCTAGCATTTTTTCATTTGAATTTATTAAGAATATTACAAATGACAGAATGTTATCTGAAGCTACAGTTTTTGAATTAGGAGGAACCTATATTATATGTGACAAACCTAATTCAGCAGATAGAGTTTGGAATAAAGTTGATGAGTCTGAAATGTCAAATTTCTTTAATAATAAATTCCAATATGACATTAGCAATATATTCTCAACTAAAATTGATGAAGCGATTGAAACTAAAAGAAAGATAGAAAAGACTAAAGCTGCTATTCTAGAGAATATTAATAAACTTGAAGGTTCAGTTTCTAAATTAGATGAAACTATCAAAACTGGAGACGTTGATGCTAGTAGAGTTGCGGAATTAGAAAAACTTAAAACTTCTATTAACGAATCTATTTCTAAATTGAAAGAAGATTATATTAATGTTGATTTAGCTAAGTCTGAGGTTAATGAGCAGAGAGACTGGTGGAGCGTAATACTAGATCCGTTAGGACTAGCAAAGGACGCAGCATCAGCAGTTGTTAAATACGCTCCTAAGATTGCCAAAGCTCATAAAGAGGGATTTGACGCAATATGGAAAACACACCAGAAAGCAATAGAAACTGCATACGACGCGTCATTAATTCCAGAAATTAAAAAAGGAATAAAGGAGCTTATTAAATCAAAAGTATCAAAAGTAGACGAAGGAGAAATGCCAGCAGGTCTTAAAGCTTATCACGAAAAGAAAAAAGCTAAAAAGTCTAAAAAGAAAGACGATAAAAAAGACGAAGAAAAAGAAGACGCTAATGAGTCCAAAATATACGAAAGTAAATTAAATAGCCTTATGGCAAAATACGGAAGAGTAAATTCTTAATACTTATATAAATTTTAAAAAGCGAATAATTAATTATTCGCTTTTTTTATGCTTACTGAAACGGAAGTATAATTCATAGTATAATAAAAATATGAAACATACCAAAACAATTTTAGAAGAAGCTAATGAGATCGTAAATAATAGATCTGAGGAAGCAAATCGAAGTTACGGACCCTTTTCTGAGGGCATGGAGCGCGCTGCAATGATATTTAATGGCATGACAGGACATCAGATATCAGGTGGTGATATGTTCAAAGCACTAATTGCATTGAAGTTCTCTCGTGAGTCCTATAATCATAAGAGAGATAATTTACTTGATGCGGTAGCATATATTCAAGGATTAGAAAACTACGAAAATCAAAAGAATGACTAAGAAAACAGTGGCAACATCAAAAGTTAATGAAATTCTTGATAGCCTTAAAACAGTGGATGACTGTGGAGCAGCATCCAAAGTAATAGACTTTTATGAAAGTGAATTTCATAACGAAAACGAGTTCATTAAAGACTGCAGAAATTTCTTATGTGATAAAACATTTGAAATATATTTAAACAATAAAACTAATAGAAATGGAAGAAAACAAGTTAAAGTTTAGAGAAGGTACATATGATTCTGAGATATATGATGAAAAGGATTACGATATATGTAATTTTAAAGAAGGAGATATATGGCTAGACGCCGGAGGAAATATCGGAGCATTTGGAATGAAATATTGCGGACTTGTTAAAAAAATAATAAGTTATGAACCTGAATCTGATAATTATAACATAATGTGCGACCACTATAAAATAAACGGTATCACCAATATAGAAACAGTTAATGCAGCATTAGTTGAGAATAATGATGAGGTACGAACATTCTATCTAAACAATAAAAAAAATAAGGGAATTCATTCGTTTTATGTAAAACGAGGAAGGGAGCAAGTCCAAGTTAAATGTGAAAACTTTAACAACTCTATTGATAAATGGAACATCAATAAAATAAAAATGGATATTGAAGGCGGAGAGTATGATCTTCTTATGAACTTTGAGCATTGGGATAAAATAGAAGAAATAGTATTCGAATGGCACCGTAAACATTTAGGTGACTTTGAGAATATTAGATTTAATCAATTAATAGGTCACATTAAAAGTAAAGGATTTAATGTCAGTCATCCTCCTGTAAAAGGAAATTGGGCAACAATTGTACACGTAACTAAATAATATTATGAAAAAAATAGCACTAACTTCAGTATTCGCAAATCTTACCTACAACGACAAGAACCATAGGGGACTAGAGGCAATGTTCATCAAAAAAATGATGGAAGAAAAAGGAGTACAAGTTGACTGTGTTGGTTATAAAAATAGAAATATGAAGGATCTTGATTTCTATCACAATTATACGGACAACGATTTCTCAGAATATGGAGCAGTTATCGTTCAACTATCTACACCTAACTTCTTTGGAGGAGTTATGGGAGAACATTGTGAAACTATTTGTAATAACCTTGCAAAATTTAAAGGAAAGATTTATTTCCTTATCAACGATCCACGTATCCCACCAATGAATTACGCAAAGACCATTTCTGATAGATTTGATTTGTGTAATGATGCGGTTGAACCTTGGGAAAATATTCTTAAGACGGCAACTCACTTATTTGCTGGAAAAGATATCAAGCAGTTCTTAGGATATGAGCCTGAAAATTGGCAACGAGTAGATTGGTTCACTTATATTTTTAAGGAACGATTTACTAAGAGTAAAGACGGTGAAGGAATGGACATGCAACTATGGGAAGAAGCAGATCCTAATCTAGAAAAAGAATATGATCTAGTTTACTTTGGAGATAAGAGAGGATCCTTCAGAGAAAAACAATTGAGAAAGTATTTCCCTGAAGATACAAATAATCTTAAAATTGGATATAAATCTGATAAAGTTCCTGGAGAGTTCATGAAGAAGCTAAAACATGAGGACCTGATGACCCAATTAGATAAAGTAAAGGTTTCATTTATTACGGGAGATGAAGAACACCTTGACAACGTAACAACATATAGGTTCTACGAAACTCTTGCATCAAGTTGTTTAGCTGCAATCCAAATTGAATATGATCCAGAAAAATTACTTATTCAGGACCCGGTTCTTAAGGACTTATTATATGTATCTAATCAGGCAGACGTTAAGAGATTAGTTGAAGCATATTCACCAGATCTTATCAATCGACAGCGAGCTGAATTACGTAGAATATTCGGAGTATAGTAAAACCTTAATATAGGGGTTTTTTTTGTTTACATGGTTGAATAAATAATAAAAATAACTATACGCTCATGCGCCATATAATACCGTATGTAGATAATAGCCAATCGTTTGGAATATCTAGCCCTTCTTATGGAGATTTATACATTACTGAATCACAAATACTACAAAGAGCAGATTCATTGATTCCTGGGGATATTCTAATACACTTGGAAATAAATCAATTATTGGAAGAAGGATTTAAAAAAGTAGATCAATATCATAGGGACTTGCTTAAAGGTAAGAATAACTTGTTAAGTAAGGCCGCTCATCTAATATCAGATGATCAGATGATCAAACTACAAGAACGTATTAAATATACAATTGATAAGCTTAAAACAAATAGAGTGAATGAAGACGCAACTGAAGTTGCAACTGATCCTACTAAAGTAGAGTCTGAGATAGGTGATGTGGATAATGTAATGAAAAACATAGAATCTTCGACTAACCTATCCGCTTCAAACGGTTCAGCAGGCGGAATACTCGGAATGCTTAAGAGTCTAATGAGTGCTTTAACCGAAGGCGGATCGTTTATAGGAATAGTTCATTTTATTTTAGATATATTAGGATTGGTTGGAGATTTCTTTTGGAATGCAGGTGCAATCGCTGATATATTAAATGGATTAATATATATGTATAGAGCAATTACTGGAGACACTAGCAAATGGATACTATCTCTTATTTCTTTTGCCGCGGCTACTCTACCATTTGCCGGAACTATTATGAAGCAAATGTTCCAAGCAAGTAAGGTTGGAAAGTCTGTAGTAAAAGTAACAACTGAATATATTGGAACCGCTACGAAGGTGGCAAGTAAATCTGGAAAAACAATAATTAAAGATACAAGTATTAGGGGAAGAAAACTTATAATTTCAGACGAAGCTGTTGAATTACTAGCTAAAGCAGGTCCGGAGACTTCAGATGCTCTTTCGTATATTGGTAAAACATCTAAACAATCTCTACCCCTAGCTAAAAGAGCTCTTGATGGATTCTTTAAAGACTTCTTAGGACTAATAGTAGGATGGATACCATTAATAGGAAAACCACTTTCTAAATTCTTCGCATCTATTTCAGACATGTTCAATATATTCTTTAAAGATTCTATGAAGTTCGCAGACGACATTCCAAAAATTATTAGTAAATCAGAATTAAAGTTAGTAGATGATTTCTTCAAGGAAGCAGCAACCAGTGGTAGTAAAATTATTAGAGAAGGAGATAATTTACTAGTAACTGGTAGAAGTGGAGTGATCATTGCCGAGTTAGACGGGAAACTTCTAAAGGGAGCAGGTTCACTTACCGCAAGATATGGACCAGAGCTAGGTAACCGTATAGGTAAGGAATATATTACTAGAACCGGAGACAACATTCTTAATTTTTATGAAGGTCTAGGTAAAAACTATACATCAATTTCATCAAAATACGGAAAGTATGTTAAGATGGGAGTAGCAGGGTTCACCTTTAGTAGTAAATTGGCATGGTTTGTCGGAAAGCAAATAGCTAAACTATTTGTAGGATTCGATAGTTCAAAATTATCAGATTCATTTTATGAAACTAATGGAGCCATTGAAATACATCGAGCAATGGAAGAGAAAAGAAAGGAAATGCTAGCCAACAATCCAGGATCCTCATATGTTATACCAATACTAGATTCTATAGAAGATCCTAAATCGATTAACGTATTGACAGGATATCAACAGCATCTTGCAGATAAGATTGGCCAGCCGGATTTAGGTATTGTTTCATATGCTGCAAATAGAACAAAGGATGATCTTCCAGAAGACGTAGTTGAGTTTTTTAATTTTGCATATTCAGATAGAGAAAAAGAAGCCGATAACGTATCAAATAGTAAACGTCTTAGTATTGACAAACAATACCAAAAAGAAAGTAACTCATCATTTAAACATATATCAAAATTTAGATTATAAAACTAATACAATAAACAATAAAAAAGCCAATCATAAGATTGGCTTTTTTATTTTATTATGTTTTATTAATTATGGTTTTTGATTTATTCTTGATTTTATTGACTTAACGTCTGTGGGTGCTTCACCTCCGGATATTACCTTCCACCACGTTGATGCAAGCGTTCCCATGTCTCCTCCTAGCTCATCTGCTAATACCGCATCTACTGATCCTCCAGTTAACTTTGAGTATTCTTCTTTTACTCTGACTGCTGCTTCTGCAGTCATTGAAGTAATAATCAATGCCATCGCTAATTCTTCTTGGTTTGTAGTATTACCCCAGAATCCTGTTCCTTCCTTTAGTTCATATATCATAGATGCTAGTTCTTCTTCTCCTTGTAACTTAACACTATCTATATACGCTTGTGGATCTGCTGCAAGCGTATCATACCATCCCATTACCTCACTAAATTTTCCAAATCCTGATGCATCCGCTGCGCTTGTTCCTGATTGAATATTATCTCCAAACTCTGCTACTTTTTTAGTTGCTGCTAGTGTTGCTGCCTTAGTTGGAGTAATTTTTGCAAATTGTAATATCTTATTAGCTAAACCTGGGGAAGTTTTCATTAAGAAATCTGAAGCTCCTACTGCGAATGTGCCAGATTTAATTCCTTTGGCTTTATTTGCAACTCTAGTTAATTGAACTCCATTAACTGTTCCTGATGCTCCGTTTCCTATTGCCATTACTTTATGAGCAACCATCTCTCCTTTATATGTATGTTGAACAGTATCTCCTACTTTTACAGCCTTTCTAAGATTCCTTAGTTGTACGGCCGATGTTAACTTAGAAAATCCAGGAATTCTTGCAAGTACTCCACCTACTCCTTTGGTTGCATTAGCCACTTTCTTTCCTTTAGATACTACGTTAGCAGTTACAGTTGCTCCTTTAAGTGATGCCTGTCCCGCGGTTGATCCTCCAAATGTAGCAATTGTTAAACCAATATCTAGTAATATAGAACCTAAATTAACTCCTCTTGAGGTAGAAGCGGATATATTTCGTCTAAACATATTTAAAGCAACCGCTTCTGCTCTTCCTGAAAACTCTGTTTCTATAGCATCTTCTAAGCTTTCACTGTACAGACTTATATATTTTTCATCTAGTGCATCAAAGTAAATCTTAGGATCTAAGTGTTTATCTTTTGCAATTGATGCTAGTGCTCCTGCTACTCCAACTAACATTTCTTCGTCAGTCCCATCATCACCTGGATCGCCTAGTCCAACTAATGATCCTATATTATTATTAATAGTTCCAAAAACTCCTAAATCTCCCTTTGTAGATTGGCGTAGTATTTTAGCAGCAAGAGATATATCTACGTCACCAAACGCAAATTCTTTATTAGTTAAATACATCTCGTATTTAGGAGATTTAGGATCTGACATGTCTGCTGTTATGTGTAGGACATCATCTCCGATAAATCCCCATTCCTTTGTATCAATTTGAAGGACACTTGAATCCGTGGTTTCACCATCTTCTAGTCCAGAAAGTTTGGCACTTAGCTCTTCTAGAAAATCCTCGTTATCTAGGTAATCTTTCAATCTTACTCTTAGATCATCAGAAACTACTGCTCCTCTTTCATTCAATACTTGAAATTTACTATTTTTATAATTAGTTGCGTTATACATCATCAATTTGTTTTTTTATTCGTTATCAAAAGTTTTTATAAGCTTGTTTGTCCCATGAGGCTGCATAGCTTGTCCCGGTAACTTTAGTTCCGTCTCCAGTTTCTGATGATTCGCCAGATGACGGAAATATTCGAGTTCCATCATCATAATATAACATACTTCTTAGGTTATCACCATTCATTTCAGAATCCCCATACTCGTCTTCATATTCCTTTATAACTTTATTTTTAAATTCTTCATCGGTAAACAGCTTAGTAAAAAAGTCTTTATCCTGTTTATTTGTTATCTCAGAATCAGTAAAAAGAGGAGAGTTGTTAATTTGTCTACCGCTCAGGTTATTATCTGCATCTGTGTACCAAACTACTCTAGGAGATTCCCATGATATTGCTCCTATTGGACCATTTTCATTTCGATAAGGTTCCATTTCAATCTTTCCTCCTCCTCCAATGGTACATACATATGTTACACCATTGGTACTCATAGTGTATCTAAATCTATTTCCTAGAGATTCTTCTGTTACTTCGGATCCTTCGGCGTCATTTGTCGTTCCATCCTCTGCCGGTTCAGTTTCTTCAGGACCTCCGTCATCTTGTTCAACTGTTTCAATATTTGTCCTAATTATCCCGTCAAGTGAATCTGTCTTATTACTCAGTTCCTCTAGAGAAGTAGTTGATACAAATTCAATACTAGCATCAAGTTCTGGAAATTCAGTTCTAGGCGTAATTGTAAACTGTATTTTTTCCTTTCTAGGAGTATCCTTCTTAACTGTATACATTATAAAATATTTACCAAAGAAATTACTATCTAATTTTCCAAACGTATTTAAGAATCCGTTCTGGTTATTTAAATAGTTTTTAAGTTCGTTAGCACCTGCGTTTGTCATGTTAGACTTAGAATCTAATACTTGCATTTCGTTCACAGTTTTCACCATGAAGTTTCTATCGTTTTGTATTTTGATAACAACTTTAAATTTCTTACCATTTGGAGATACATACACGTGTTTGCTTCTATTTCTACCGTAAGCTCCCTCGTTTACTTTATTCCATGAATCAAATGAATTAACCATTTTTCGTAGTTTTATTTTATTTATCTCATAATAAATAATAAAAATAAATCTGTGGCGTGAAATTTAAGAACTTTAATCAATATTCTAGACAGTATTCTAATGATGTTACATCCTTCACTAATAGAGTAGCAATCGCCACAAATGAAGAAATTGATTTTCCTTACTTCGATTATATTAAAAATAAATTTGATCTTAAGGAAAATTATAAGAATATTCCGATTATTGTGTCTGATGACTTCTCTAATGAATCTGTTGCGTTATATGAATCTGAAGAGTTTACATATAACCTTAATGAACTTCCGTCAATGAAACAGGTGTTTGAAGACTTTAAGACCAGCAGTTTTACTACTAATCAAACATATAATATAAAGGAAGTTAAATCTCTTAAGTTTCCAATAACTGCGTATAGCAAACGTGGAGAAACCGAGTTTAAAACAATCGGAAAGCTAAGGTCATCTGAAGATATATACAACAGATTTAGAGAAAAAATAGTACCTAAAACTAAATTTACAGTCCTTTCTTTTAAGGGAGATCCTATAAGTATAGTTGAAACTATTAATAATTTTCCGCTAGATGTTGATCTTAGAAGATTTACATTTTTAAGTGAAGTTAGTAAAATTTCTAAGGCACTACATGAAAAATACGACTTAGACTTTTATAACATTGAATTACTTGAATCTATAAAGGGAGGATTATACATTAATGGTGTGAATAGAAAACTAGATCTTAATCCACATCAGGCGATCAAAGTATATGAAGCAGCATACTCAGATTATTATTCAACTAGGGTACCAAACTGGGTAAAGGAACAAATGATTAATGAAAGTGTTAGTAGCTATTACAAACAGAAATATTTAGATTCTCAATTAGTAAAATCTAAGCACACATTTAAATACGATAAATACATAAACACTTAAATCTAAATAAAATGGAAATTATAACCTTTTTTGAGTTAATTAAAATAGAAGT
>Ga0206131_10005239_pt1 | contig 13810 bp, 10 predicted proteins | sample Helgoland_Spring_FD_148636 | JGI IMG/M metagenome (GOLD analysis project Ga0206131, IMG submission 148636) | Pelagic subsurface seawater microbial communities from Kabeltonne, Helgoland, North Sea - Helgoland_Spring_Bloom_20160517_1 | ecosystem: Environmental > Aquatic > Marine > Epipelagic ...
CGAAGCGGAAATCAATTACGAAAAAGGCCATTTGCTTGCAGAGTGGGCTGCGATAGAAGCAGAGTTGAATGACGATCATGGACATGACGACCACGGCCACGATAACCATGGACATGACGACCACGGCCACGATAACCATGGACATGACGACCATGGCCACGATGACCATGGCCACGACGCCCATGCAGAGGATCACGGGGATGGCACACAGGCGTTAGAAGCTCGGATGGCGGAAATTGAGCACATGCTTGAGTCGGATAAAGTCAACATCTTAACGGAGGCTGCCTTTGAGGCGAAAGAGGATAAGTTGTACCGTCTAATCCGCCACAGACAGCGGATTCAAGAAATTCGGAACTTCGATTTTGATGGAGAGCTCACGGCTTGGGAATCGGGAATGGACGATAAAATTGTAAAAGGTGAGTTTCACTTGCCCGTTGGGCGAGAAGTCGAATTTGTTTTCCGTTCACGCGACGTGATTCATTCTGCGTACATGCCACAGTTCCGCGCTCAGATGAATACGGTACCCGGTGTTCCTACGCGGTTCAAGATGAAACCAACGATTACTACGGACTCCATGCGCACTGTTTTGGAAAATCCCGAATTCGATTACGTGTTGCTTTGCAACAAAGTTTGCGGTGCGGCGCACTTCAACATGCAAATGAAGATCGTGATCGAATCGCAAGAAGCATACGACACCTGGCTTTCGGAGCAAGGTGAGTTCATTGTTAAGGAAGGTTCTGAGGAGCCAGAGATGGAGCAAGCCTCCGCACAGAAAGAAAGTCAAACCATAACTGCATCCCTCTAAATCATGGGCGCACAAGCACATCATCACGAAGAGAGTTTCGTATCGAAATACGTTTTCTCGCACGATCACAAGATGATCTCCAAGCAATTCCTCGTTACGGCTATCGTAATGGGAATCGTAGCTGTTATGTTGTCGGTTTTCTTCCGATTGCAGCTGGGCTGGCCGGGAGAAAGTTTTGCCATCTTGGAAACCTTCTTGGGCAAATGGGCTCCAGGGGGCGTTCTGGATCGTAACGCCTATCTGGCATTGGTGACCATCCACGGAACCATTATGGTTTTCTTTGTTTTGACGGGAGGGCTGTCGGGGACCTTTTCGAATCTCCTTATTCCGCTTCAAATCGGTGCCCGTGACATGGCTTCCGGTTTTTTGAATATGTTGAGCTACTGGTTCTTCTTCTTCTCGAGTGTTATCATGATTCTGTCTTTGTTCACCGAGGGTGGAGCCGCGTCGGGTGGCTGGACGGTATATCCTCCCTTGTCTGCATTGCCCCAGGCGATGCCAGGGTCGGGCATGGGAATGACTTTGTGGCTAATCTCCATGGTCCTTTTTGTCGTAAGTTCTTTGCTTGGAGGGTTGAATTACGTTGTAACGATCATCAATCTGCGGACGAAAGGCATGTCAATGACACGTCTTCCGCTCACCATTTGGGCGTTTATGGTCACGGCGATTCTCGGTGTCTTGAGCTTTCCAGTATTGGTCTCTGCCGTGGTTTTGCTGCTGATGGACCGAACGATGGGAACAGCGTTCTACCTTTCAGACATCTTCATTGGTGGTGAAGCATTGGACGTAACGGGTGGAAGTCCCATCCTGTATCAGCACTTGTTTTGGTTCCTTGGACACCCCGAAGTTTACATCGTTCTGTTGCCTGCATTGGGCATTAGTTCCGAGGTCATTGCCACGAACGCACGCAAGCCCATCTTTGGTTACAAAGCCATGGTTGGTTCACTTCTTGGTATTGGATTCTTGTCGTTCATTGTCTGGGGTCACCACATGTTCGTGACGGGAATGAATCCGTTCTTGGGATCCGTATTCGTGTTCACCACATTGTTGATTGCGATTCCATCTGCAGTGAAGGCTTTCAACTACATCACGACGTTGTGGCAAGGCAACATTCGGTTCACGCCAGCCATGCTGTTCAGCATTGGTTTGGTGAGCACGTTTGTCACAGGGGGTTTGACCGGGATCATTTTGGCAGACTCAGCGTTGGACGTAAATGTCCACGATACGTACTTCGTAGTAGCCCACTTCCACATCGTTATGGGGATGTCTGCGATCTTTGGAATGCTCGCAGGGATTTACCACTGGTTTCCAAAGATGTTTGGGCGAATGATGAATACCAAGTTGGGTTTTGCTCACTTTTGGGTAACCATCGTATGCGGGTACGGCGTGTTTTTCCCGATGCACTTTGTCGGTATTGCTGGGGCACCACGGCGTTATTACGAGTACAGTAATTTTGATTTCTTAGGCAGCGTGATGGACTTGCAGCCACTCATATCGACCTTTGCAATCGTTGGAGCGATTGGACAACTGTTCTTCCTCTTCAACTTCTTCTACAGCATCTTCTATGGTCAAAAATCCGTGCAAAACCCATGGATGTCGAACACATTGGAATGGACCACACCGGTACGCCATGTTCACGGCAATTGGGACGGACCGCTTCCTGAAGTGCATCGTTGGGCATATGATTATTCGAACCCCGTGCATGATGCTGATTTTGTGCCTCAGACCACGCCTGCGCTGTCTGGCGAAGAGGTACACTAGTTCAATAGATACACCTACTTGAAAAAGACCCCAAAGCCATGAGCTTTGGGGTCTTTTTTTGTGCGGACGGATTAACTTGCATGGCATATGGAAGACTTTGATTTGAGAAACGAAGCTGAGCAGCCCACTGATGGTGACATGGATCGCGTTCTGCGTCCAGCACGGTTTGAAGATTTTACAGGTCAACGCGCCGCCATGGAGAATTTGGAGATTTTCGTGCAGGCTGCAACGAAACGGGGAGAAGCCATGGACCATACCCTTTTGCACGGGCCTCCGGGATTGGGCAAGACGACGCTTGCTAACATCGTCGCCAATGAATTAGGCGTCTCCATCCGAACAACCTCGGGACCGGTCTTAGATAAACCTGGGGATTTGGCAGGTTTGTTGACCAACCTGGAGACCAATGATGTGCTATTCATTGATGAGATTCATCGATTGTCGCCGGTGGTGGAAGAATACCTGTACAGTGCGATGGAGGACTATCGGATTGACCTGGTCATTGATACAGGACCGAATGCGCGCACGGTGCAAATTGAACTAAATCCCTTCACCTTGGTAGGTGCAACCACCCGGTCTGGATTGCTCACGGCGCCGCTTCGTGCTCGCTTCGGAATCAACTTGAGGTTGCAGTACTACGATGCCAAGGTGCTCACAGACATCGTTGAGCGAAGTGCGGGGATTCTCCAGATACCTACTGTGCATTCAGCTGCGTACGAAATCGCTTCGCGTAGCCGAGGAACCCCTCGAATTGCAAATGCTTTGTTGCGGCGAGTGAGGGATTTCGCTGAGATCAAAGGCACGGGCAATATTGATCAAGCCATCACGGAATTTGCCTTGGATGCTTTGCATGTGGACAAGAAGGGATTGGACGAGATGGACAACCGAATCCTTTCTGCTTTGATTGATAAGTTCGGAGGAGGTCCTGTTGGCGCATCAACCATTGCCACGGCGATTGGAGAAAATCCGGGGACGTTAGAAGAAGTGTATGAGCCGTATTTGATTCAAGAGGGATTCTTGATTCGAACCCCGCGTGGGCGGCAGGCAACGCCTGCAGCGTATTCACACTTGGGACGAAAGCCAGATGGTCGCTCAGGAAAGTTGTTTGCCGAGTAAATGGCACACGCGAATAATTTACGTTTGACGCGAAAGGAATGGCTCGTTCGAGAAGCGAAGGCATTGGGTTTTGAGGCCGTTGGGGTGAGCAAGGCCCGATTCTTGGACGAGGAGGCCGATCGGTTGGAAGAATGGCTCAAACTCGGTTACCATGGAGAAATGGGTTACCTCGAGCGAAATTTTGATCTGCGCTTGGACCCGAGAAAGTTGGTTCCGGGAGCGAAAACAGTTGTTTCACTGCTTTTCAATTACCACAATCCTGATCAGCCCCCTGCGGATGCGCCTCGGATTGCGAGTTATGCATACGGCCAGGATTACCATCACGTCTTGAAGTGGAAACTGAAGGAGCTGATGAAGGGCATGCAGCGGGAATGGGGTGAGGTAGAAGGTCGGGTTTTTGTGGATTCAGCACCCGTCCATGAGCGCGCCTGGGCAGCAGAAAGTGGACTGGGTTGGGTAGGAAAGAATAGCTTGTTGTTGAACCAAGGCATGGGCAGTTATTTTTTCATTGCTGAAATCATCATGGATGTTGAGCTCGAACCGGACGCCCCTTCGTCTGATCATTGTGGTACATGTACACGATGCATTGACGCCTGTCCAACGGGAGCCATTATTCAGTCTCAGGTGGTGGATGGTTCAAAGTGCATTAGTTATTACACGATTGAATTGCGTGGAGCGATTCCTGAGCCGGCTGCACAGCAATTGTCGCCTTGGGTGTTTGGCTGTGATATCTGCCAGGAAGTCTGTCCTTGGAATCGGCATGCGACTCGTCACAATGAACCGTTATTTGAACCGCATCCGGATTTGCTGGGATTGGACGCTGCGGATTGGCAGGAGATGACGGAAGAAGTATTTCGTTCCGTTTTCAAGAAGAGTGCGGTCAAGCGTTCAGGCTATCAAGGCATTCTGCGCAACGTGCAGGCTGCCTTTCCGCGCGATGACGGAGAATGAGGGTTTGGGGTCCACGACTTCAATAGCCCGCAAAAGCCCCGCGAATGATGTCGGAATAGGCTGGGGCGAATTGCACGCGGCACCATGCTTTCAATTGCTTGATTTCAATAGGTTGAAGGATTCGGACAGCTTTTCCAAGTTCCCGCGCAAACGATTCGCGGTTGTGGCCCACTTTTAGGAGGACTTTCTTGCAGAATTCTAACATGTTCGTGGCATTGACGATCGGTTCTCTTTCAAAACTCAACGGCGCACTCTTTATTGCTCCAAGGAGAGCGATTTTACCCACACCCTTATGTTTCCGTATCTTTGCTCCTGTAACTAACGAATGACCCTCCGCGCTGGAGAGGCACTGTGACTTGTAATCGCATGAAGCAACAACTGCGCAATTTGGTCGATCGAAAGGTGTTGTTGGAACGCATGGAGCATGGAGAAAATGACCGTATGACGGTTTCTTTTTACCAATATGCGCGCATTCTCAACCCCGCCTTCTTTCGAGATTATTTGTTCATCCATTGGAATGAACTTGGCGTGCTGGGCCGCACCTACGTGGCGCGTGAAGGGATCAATGCTCAAATTTCGGTGCCCACCGTCGCCTTTGAAGCTTTTCAAGAGCACCTTTATAGCGTTGCTTTCTTGGACGGCGTTCGGCTCAATGCTGCGGTAGATGATGGGAAATCCTTCTTCAAGTTGATGATCAAGGTTCGGGACAAAATTGTGGCCGACGGTTTGAACGATAAGGCTTTCGATGTTCGGGACACAGGGGTTCATTTGGACGCGGAAGGATTCAATGCCCTGACGGCAAAAGATGATACCATCCTCATCGACATGCGCAACCATTATGAAAGTGAAGTTGGACATTTTAAAGGTGCCATTACTCCGGATGTGGATACCTTTCGCGAAGAAATAGAGTTGGTAGAGGATTTGTTGCAAGGCAAAGAGGAGCAGAATATCGTGATGTACTGCACCGGCGGAATTCGCTGCGAAAAAGCCTCTGCGTGGCTCAAACACAAAGGCTTTCCCAATGTGCACCAATTGGAAGGAGGAATCATTGAGTACACGCGGCAAGTCCGAGCGAATGGATTGGAGAATCGCTTCATCGGCAAGAATTTCGTCTTTGATGAACGAAGGGCAGAACGCATCTCAGCGGATGTGATTGCCGAATGCCACCAATGCGGTGCGCCTTGTGACGACCACACCAACTGCCTCAACGTGGCCTGCAACTTGCTGTTCATTCAATGCGCCTCTTGCACCGAGCAATACCAAGGGACGTGCAGCTCGAAGTGCAACAGCATCATTCAGCTTCCAGAAGAAGAACAAAAGAAGTTGCGCCGCGGCGTAAAAGACAGTGCTAAAATCTTCAATAAAGCACGTTTGCGGGATGCCCTTAAGCAAGATCACCTGAAAAGCGGGCGATCGGGTTCCATCGGGGTGCGCGCTTCCGATCAAGGGCCTTCTTCAGGACCTAAATCGTAAATCAAAGTTCATCTTCTACTGCGCCGTCCAGGATGTAGTTCATCTGGTACACATCATCCGCATTCAACCGGAAGGTGCCTTTGAAGGTCAATCGTTCATCCGTTTGATACACGCGTTTTGATTTGCCGGGAAAGCGCAGATCGACCACGGATTCGGGCCCCGCTCCACCACAGAAAAAACAATTGGCAAAAGGGTAACGGCTCAAGACGTAGAAGTCCTCGTCCAGATCTACCGGAATCATATACCCCGTGATGTAAACGTCTTTTCCTTCCAACCCCGTAACGCCTCCTCCGAAAGTAGGTTTCCAATAATATGCGTCTAACTCTTCCACGTAAACATCTTGGAACTCGACGTCTTCCAATGTTCGCCAGGTCAATTCTTCCGCTACCGTCAACGCGTTTGCTTCGGTGCTTGCCATGGCAAGCGCATGCCCCTCCGATGCCGCTTTCACATGGCTGAGAAGTTGTTCCGCCCCCTCGCTGGGATGGCAATAGGAGCTTAAGTCGGTCATGCTCATTGCAATCAAGCCGAGCATTCCAATCCAAGATGCCGTCTTCAACTGTTGGGGTCTTTTTGGAGTGTTCATTTTTCAGAAAGGGTGCGTGAGATGTCGATTTTCAGAGCGGAAATGCCGGGGATTGCTGCTGCAATGAGCCCGACAAATATAGCCACTCCAAATATAGCCCATTCGTTAGGCAGAAGTCCAATGCTGCCCCAGTCATAGCGGAACTTGTCCTGCACGAGCTCAGCGAGCACGAGCAACCCGACTCGGCTCAAGACCAACCCCAGGGCTGCACCGCCAAAACTGAGCAATCCACCTTCCAACAACAACAACAAAAACACCCCTGATGGTCCGCTTCCCATGGTGCGTAGTAGAGCGATCTCGTATTTGCGGGCGAGCAGGTTGTCGTAGACCGAAATGAAGATGCTTGCGAAGCTGATGAGCATGATGATGATCGCGATGGACCGGAGGGTGTTGAGTCCAATGCCAAAATTTTGCGTCAGTCGGTTGATTTCGATTGCGGGCAATGCCACTTGCATATTGCTATCTCGGATCACATTGGGAATTGTGAGAACGGCCAATGGATTTCTTTTCTTCAAAAGCACTGCGGTGATTTCACGGTCGCTTTCATCCACCGTTTCGCCGTGGCCATCGTGTACCGCCCAAATGGTCTCGATTGTACAATGCAAAAGCTGATCGATGACGGATTGACTTTCCGCAAGCACACCGACGACCGTAAACGTTTTGTCCGTGTGCACATCGGTTTCGTCCTGCAATCCATGCGCACTGAAAAAGGTGTCGCCTACTTTGAGACCGGTTGTCTCCGCTACCTTTCGACCGATCACCACTTCAAATGGCGCTTCAATGCGCCGTCCTGCTTGGAGTGCAGCATTGTAATGATCCAGATAAGCTGCGGTGCTTCCAACAATTCGGAACCCTCTGTAATTGTCGCCATACGCCAGCGGAATTCCTTCTTCTATGTAGGGATGGCGAATGACCTTCTGAGCGTCCACTAGCCGAATATTTCCGGTTGGAGCGTCTACGTGGTAGACATTGGCCAGGATCAATTGAAGGGGACTGCCTTTCGCTCCGAGCACGAGGTCGATGTCCTGTATGTTTCGGTCGAATGTATCGCTCAGTTGTTTTTCGCTGAGCATCAGCAAACTGACCATTCCCACTCCAAAGGCTAGCAGAATCAGGCTAAGGGTGGTTTGAAGTTTTTTCAACCCCAAGTTTCGCCATGCCAGGTAGATCCAACTCATGAGGCTTGAGGTGTTCCCGGATTTAGTTCAACCCGATTGGAGTAACGTGTCTTGAGCCGCTGGTCGTGGGTCACAACAATAAGTGCTGCGCCGGCTTCAGCGCATTGGTCCTCCAATAGACCAATCACGGCAGCGGTTGAAGCATCATCCAAGGCACTTGTAGGCTCATCGGCCAGTACGATGCTCGGTTGATGGATGAGGGCACGTGCAATGCTTGCCCGCTGCTGCTCTCCAACACTAAGGGCACGAGGTTTTGCATGGGCTTTGTGGGCGATGCCCAAATTGCCAAGCAGCTCTTTGGCTTTCGATGTTGGGAATTTTCCACCCAATAAGAAATGAGGAATGGCGAGGTTTTCCATCACGCTCAAGCTTTGGATGAAATGACTTTGCTGGAAAACAATACCAAACTGTTCGCCCCGAAACCGGTCCAATGCGGGTCCGTTCAGCGCGCTGATCTTTTGCCCTTGAACTTCCACTTCCCCCTGCTGCGGGTGCAGCAAACCACACATCAAATGCAGCAGAGTTGTCTTACCACAACCGGAATTGCCCAAAAGAAGCAACTTTCCTTCTCGGGAACAAGCCAAATCCGGAAACGAGAGCACGGGGGATTCCGGATGGTATTGGAACTGAATGTCTTTGCAAGCAATCATGGAATCCCGAATTTACGAAGGGAGGGCACACCACTGTCCTTTGCTTTACTTTTGACTCGTGAATTTTCGTCAACGCTTTTTACGCTACGGCATCGGAGTCTTCGTAGGACTGTTGCTGAGCATCTTCTTTTTTCAGGGCCGTGGTTGCAACGACTGGCTCCCTGAAAAGCGTATCAAATCCCGGATGCAGTTGGATGGTGTCCTGCCGTCTGAGTCGCTGGCGTGCTGGATGGAATGTACGGATGGCCCCGCCAAGGCATCCAATTCTACCATGGTGCAATGGCTGTTGGACGCTGAGATCAATTGGTCGAAAAGCAGACCAAGGCAAGAGCCGCCATGCTACATTCTGGATACGGCTCCTGGCTGCCCGTTGCGGCAATTGGAAGTTTGCTTTGGTGCGAAAAGTGGCGTGGTAAATCTCACTTCCGGATCTGGATTGCCAGCGACCGGGTGCGATTGCCCTGCAATGTCAGCGCGTTAGCGACCAATAACGCTAAGCTTTCCACGACTGGGCTGGGGTACATTCAAGACCCAAGCTTCAATGATGTACGTCCCGGATTTCATCCCAGAGGTGTTCATGACATAGGGCGTAGTCGCTGTTTCGAGGTTCACATCGTGTATGAGCCTGCCACTGGAGTCGGTGATTCGCAAGCGACTTAAGATACCTTCGCTGCCCACGTCAAGTGTCACATCGGAACCGATGGACACAGGGTTTGGTGAAAAGCGTAGCGCTTCATTCACGGTTGGCGTTTGTGTTGCATCAGCAGGGTCGTAGCTCAGGCGATAAACAAACTGTTGGGTGCAGAGGTACAATTCTCCTTGGTTGTTCTCTCCGAAACCAAACCGCGTCTCCTCCCAAGGAACAAAGCCCCCAGGCACTTGGATGTCGAGTCGTGCTCCGGCCCAACTCCCATCGGCCTGTTCAGAAAGGGTCCAAAATTTATGATCGTAAAAACCACAGGCATCGGTGAAGACATAGCTGCTGTAGAGGGATGGAATGTCTTGCCCTCGGTAACGATAGCCTCCGATGACGGAACACCATCCGTTCTCGTGCGGATAGGAAAATACAGGCTGTTCCAAGGTGCCGTCGGGGTCGCAATCTTCGAGCGGTTCGTAACACATGGGGCCTTCCATGAGCCGCCACCCAAAATTGAGGCCGCCTTCGGAGTCTGCGCGCTCCATGCTGACTTCTTCCCAATCGACTTCTCCTACGTCACCGATGAATTTGTCTCCGGTCAAGCGGTCGAAACTCCAGCGCCAAGGATTGCGAAATCCGTAGGCCCAGATCTCATCCAAAGCATCGGGGCTGGAGACGAACGGGTTGTCTTCAGGAATGCTATACGGTGCTAATCCATTGACTTGAATTCGAAGCAGTTTCCCCAAAAGTGTTTCGAGGTTCTGGCCGTTTCCAATGGGTCCGTGGTCGTCTCCTCCGCTCGCGCCGCCGGTCTCTCCGGTGCCCGTGCCTCCTCCATCGCCGGTACTGATATAGAGGTATCCATCTTGGGGGCCAAAATGCAGTTGCCCTCCGTTGTGACCTCGTGCAGGCTGCACCAATTCAAGCACTTCGTACCAATTGTCGGGATCGGCTTGGGTATGATCGGGATTCGTCCCGAAGCATAGGAGCCGTTCGTCGATGAAGGTTCCGGTGCCATCCGGCCGGTAGCCGTTGTAGATGACATAGAAGAGCCCGTTCTCCTCAAAGTTGGGGTCAAGGATCAAGTCATTCAGTCCTTGTTCACTCATGATGCCGTAATCCACCAGGTCCAAACCCGTGGAGCTGAGGTCGAGGAATGGTTCCTCTCGCACGACCCCCGTGGATTCATCGAACCACATGACCAATCCGCTGTGGCAGACAATGAGTAAGTTGACTTCCTCTTCCGTATGGCTGGCGGGTCGAACGGAAACCGGCCATTCGGCGCCTACCAATCGTTCGCCGACAATCGCTTCTGGGGCGGATTGGCCGTGAAGCGAACAAAACCAAACGAGGCAGAGCCCAACAAGATAGAAGGGCTTTCGATTCAAAAGAGGGGCAAGTGTGAATGGCATGGTAGGTGTTTCAGCTCTAACTTTGTCACAAAGATACCCATAGCATTTGCTGTGGAGATTTTGGGAATCAATTCTTGATGAAACGCGCCAACTTTTTTGCATTTTTTCTACCTCTGATCTCTGTTGGCGCAGGGGTATTCTTGACGGCTGCCGAAGATCCGCATCAGAAATTCAAGGGCGATGATGCCGCAATGATGCGTTGGCGGATGGGTGAATTGTGCACTGAAGAAGGCGTTTATTTCACCGGATCCGGAAATTGTGTGAATTGCCATGCGCCAGATCCGGAGGGAGAAGCATTGGTGGACGAAACGGGCCACACGGTGAGTCCGGTGACGGATTGGCAGGCAACCATGATGGCCAATAGCGCCCGCGATCCGTTTTGGCAAGCGAAAGTCGCACACGAGGGGTTGGTCAATCCCGATCACCGAGAATCAATTGAAAATGTGTGCACGGCTTGCCATGCACCTCAAGGTTTTCACGAAGCGCACTTGACAGGGGCTGCAGGCCCGAATGGGTATACCATGGAGGATTTGGCAGACGACGCGTTGGGACTTGATGGAGTGGGTTGTGCCGCGTGCCATACCATCGATGATATCAATTTGGCGGGCCGATCGAATGGGGATTTACCGATCAATTCGGAGAATGTAGCATGGGGTGGTTTTGAAAACCCATGGGACGGGTTGATGAGCGGGCAGACAGGCTTCATCCCCGTATATGGAGAGCATATGCGCAATAGCGAAGTGTGCGCAAGTTGCCATTCCCTATATGTCCACACGCAAGATTTAGGTGGGGAAGAAACGGGTCAAGTGTACTTCGAGCAAACGACTTACCTCGAGTGGGTCAATTCTGCATTCAATGCCGAGAATGTTCAATGCCAAGGGTGTCACATGCCGTTGGTGGAAGGGGGGGCAATTGCAGCCACCCAGCCGAATTGGCTGTTTCCACAACGATTCGGAAAACATCATTTGGTCGGAGGCAATGCATTCATGCTGAAATTGATGCGGGACAATGCGGTCACACTGGAACTAAGTGCGAGCCCGGCACAATTTGATTCCACCATTGCCCGAACCGAACGCTCGTTGCAAAATGAAACGGCACACCTAAACGCATGGCAACTCCCATCCCAAGATGGAGAATGGTTGTTTGAAGTGGAGATTGAAAATGCGGCAGGGCATAAATTCCCAAGTGGATACCCTTCGCGCATGGCGTTTTTGGAATTTGTATTGGTTTCTTCTTCTTCAGGGGATACGTTGTTTCACAGCGGCAAATGGTCGCCTGAGGAAGGCGTGTTTGGGCGCGACGAGGGCTATGAGCCGCATTGGAATGAGATTTCCTCTGAAGAGCAAGTTCAAGTATATGAAACGGTGTTTGGCGATGTTTCCGGGACGCCAACGCAACTTCTTGAGCGCGCATCGGTCTTGCTCAAAGACAACCGGGTGGCACCCCGTGGATTTTATTCCAATCATCTGGCCTATGACACGGTTCGATTTGGTCCAATGGCTGAATTGGATGTGGATTTCAACCATTACCGCAATGCCGATGGATCCGTTGGAGAAGAGGGGTCAGGAACCGATCGGTTGGTCTATCGGATTGCCGATGCCTCGGGTGCGACATCTGTTCAGGCATCTGTTCGCTTGCATTATATCGCCGTGCCAGCAAGGTGGGTGAGTGGAATGTTTGAATATTCGGATCAGTCAGAAGCCATTGCAACGTTTGAATCCATGTTCAATGCGTCGGATCGGACGCCTGTACTGATGAAGTCTACGACCGTTTTGGGATGGATGGGATATGATGGTGGATCTGAACAATGGCGCGTGGCACCAAACCCCGTGGCTGATGACCAACTTATTCGGCTGATTCCCCCCGTTGGCGAAACGGCCATGGCCGTGTGGTTGACGGATTCAAATGGGCGAGTTCTTCGGGAGGTAGCGGTCAATGAAGCGATGAACGGTCACGGCATTTCTGATTTGGCAGCAGGAGTTTACTTTGCTCGTATTCAGCTTTTTGATGGAGGGTGGCAAGCCGTGCGCTGGGTGAAATTATAAATTGGTTTTGGCGGCGACCTTGTTTAGAATGATTCTTAATTACCTTTTTTAGGTGATTGTGGGTTCTTGAATTCGGGGCGAATTTTGCTCCATGAAACGACCCGTCTTTTGCTCATCTTTTGCATTGCGCGCGGCTTCTATAATTGTCTTTATTGGCTCAATCGTTAGCTTCTCGAAGGCACAAATGAGCCATGTGCAACAGATGGAAAACGATTCCTTGAATTTGATGATTCAGCAATGGCATTCTTTGCCAGAGGCTTCGGTACAAACCATCGGATTGGCCGCAGGAGCTAAAGGAGTGGATGAGGTGCCAGGGGCATTGCATGTCATAAGTCAAGAAGAGTTGGAGCGGTATTCGTATACAGATCCTCTGCGGGTTTTGCGCACAGTGAGTGGAGTGAACATCCAAGAGGAGGACGGCTATGGTCTGCGGCCCAACATTGGAATGCGCGGTTCAGGCACAGAGCGCAGTGCCCGCATCACCATCATGGAAGATGGCATTCTCATGGCTCCAGCAGCCTATTCGGCTCCAGCCGCTTATTTCTTTCCAAGCATTGCTCGAATGCAGTCGATTGAGGTGCTCAAAGGCAGCAGCCAGATTGCATTTGGTCCACAGACTGCAGGCGGTGCAATCAACTTGGTAACAACAGGCTTTGACGATGTCTCTTCAGGTGGAATGGTTCGATACGAGGCGAGTGGTTTTGGAGGATTTCTTGAACATGCCCGCGTCACCCAAAAATGGGATTCGAAGCATGGATCATGGGGCGTCATGGCAGAAGGAATGCGTTTGGGGAGCGATGGATTCAAATCCCTGCCCAACGGGGGCTCAACAGGGTTTGACAAGTCAGACCGGATGTTCAAAATGCGTTGGAAATCAAAGGAATCGGCGCGAAGTCCCCAAAGCATCCAATTCAAGTGGAGTGAGACGGATGAATCCAGCAATGAGACCTATGCGGGTCTGTCGGAGGAGGACTTCAGTGAAGACCCATTCCAGCGTTACAGCGCCAGTGCCAATGATTTGATGAAATCAGCACAATCACAAGCAGTTCTTACGCATGAATGGCAGATCACGAAAAATTGGTCGGTGAAAACGGACATCTACCAAACGAATTTTGAGCGAAACTGGTACAAACTGGATCGCGCCAAGGATTCATTGGGGCAGTCAATTTCACTGCAAAGCCTCATCGATGGCATGGGTC
>Ga0206131_10005242_pt1 | contig 13803 bp, 14 predicted proteins | sample Helgoland_Spring_FD_148636 | JGI IMG/M metagenome (GOLD analysis project Ga0206131, IMG submission 148636) | Pelagic subsurface seawater microbial communities from Kabeltonne, Helgoland, North Sea - Helgoland_Spring_Bloom_20160517_1 | ecosystem: Environmental > Aquatic > Marine > Epipelagic ...
GATGGCAGGCAGTGGTGATGGTCTGCTGCCAACCGGGACTGTCCGAACCTCCCGCAAGCGTGCCCGTATCGCGCCACGCCTCGTGCTCGTCGAGGCCGTTGAGGGAATGGCATGCCGAGACACACGCCTTGCAGCCGGTGCAGCGGTCGAGCGAGACCTCGAAGGCGTATTGCTCGTCGGATCCGGGCTTGGTCAGCGGGATGAGTGTGCGGTAGTGATCCGCAAGATCAGGGGTCTCATCATGAATTTCCGCGAAGCGGGCGGCTGGAGTCTGAAGCGTCCCCTGCTCCGCCAGAAGCTGGTCGATCAGCGTCGCGGGAGGCGCAGTCCCCTGCCCCGTTGTCCTGGGCAATGGTTGGGCGAAAATCCTTTGGATGGCGGCGGTCAAGTGGACTTCTGGCTGGGGTTTCTATCAAGCGGGCGCGAGAGCGGATCCCACCGATTCCACCCATTGGTCGAAAGGATCGTCATAGTCCACATCACATTCCATGAGGGGAGCGATGCGACTGGCACCCAGCGCAGCGAGCCGTGTATCGAAGTCCTGCCCGCACTTGCAGAAATCCGGATAGCTGGAGTCGCCGAGTGCGAGAACCGAGTAATTCAGCGCGGGAAACCGCAGGGCATCCTCAGCATGGATCGAGGAATGGATTGCGGCGGCGTTGTCCGGCGGCTCGCCGTCGCCGTAGGTCGAAGTGATGACCAGCAGTCGCTCGGATTTCCCGATGACTTCCGGGGTTAGCTGCTGCATGTCGAGGACGGTCGGAATATGGCCTTTTCCCGAAAGGATCTTGGCCGCCTTTTTCCCGAGTGTCTCGCACGTTCCTGTCTGGGAACCCCAGACGATGGTCACGGGATGACCTGCGGGTGGGGCGACCGCTGCGGGCGTGCTCTCGCCGGACGGGGGTGCAAGGGTGGAGGAGATCCCGTCGAGGAAACCTTTCAGCCACATTCGTTGGGTTCCTGAGAAGGGCGCGTTTTCTGGAAGTGTCAGGCTCATAATTTTCAGTGGTTCAGCTTGCGAGTATCCGGATATTCTCCACCGAGTTCCGGTTGGTGAATTGGGTGAAGGTCTCGCCGGTTTCACGACCCGAGAGATAGGCTTTGAGGAGTCGTTCCATCAGCGGGGGGATATCGCTGTAGGCGACGGATTTCCAAACTTCTCGCGCGACGGCTTGGGTGTCATCGACTCCCCCGCCGAGGACGATGTTGTAGCCGTCGACGGATTCGCCGGATTCCGTTTTGACCCGCACCCCCATCATGCCGATGTCGCCGATGTAGTGCTGGGCGCAAGAGTGCTGGCAGCCGGTAAGGTGGATGTTGATGGGGGTGTCGAGCTCCAGGCGCTGGCTCAAGTGTTCACCAAGCGCGACGGCATTGCCCTTGGTATCGGCCGCGGCGTATTTGCAGCCACGGCTACCGGTGCACGCGATGATGCCGCCGGTGATGGAGGAAGGGCGGTAATCGAAACCAGCCGCGATGACGGCAGCCGCGGCCGCATCGAGATTTTCGGAAGAAATGCCCGGTATGATCAGGTTCTGCCAGACAGTGAGGCGGATCTCTCCGCGCCCGTAGTGATCTGCAATATCGCAGATTTTCTGCACCTTCTCACTGGGCATCGTGCCGACGGGGATGAGAACGCCGAGGTAGTTCAGGCCGTCCGACTGCGGATGAATCCCGAGATGGCCATGCTTGGATTTCGGGATAGCCGGAACGCAATCCTCGAGCGCGAAATGACGCAGCTGGAATGCCAGTTTCTTTCCGGTTTCCTCAAGGGTTTTCGGGATCCCCCATTGATCTACGAGATACTTGAGCCTGGCCTTCTTGCGGTTCGTGCGGTCGCCGTTCTCGACGAAGACGCGGATTAGTGCGGCGGCGACGGGAATGGTTTCCGCCGGGGTGAGCAGGATTCCGCAATCTGTGGCGAACTGCTTGTGCCCGGTGATCCCGCAGAGCTGCATACGGAAATACACGCCCGGCTCAACGCCTTGGTCATTTTCGCCAACTTTAACGGCGTAGAATGCGATGTCGTTGGTATCCGCACAGACCGAAACACGGCCGCCGGAATCGTAGGAGATGTTGAATTTTCGGGGCAGCCCGTAGAGGTCGCGGTTTCTGAGAATGTAATGATGGATCGCGCGGGCGTAGGGCATCACGTCGATCAGTTCGTCGGGATCGAAGCCACTGGTGGGGGTGGCGGTGATGTTGCGGATATTGTCCGCGCCGGAGCCCTGGGATGTGAGCCCGATGTCATCGAGTTTCATCAACACATCGGGGCAATCCTTGGGCATAATCTCGCGCACTTGGACATTGGCGCGAGTGGTGAGATCAATCCGACCTGGCCCCCAGTCGGCGGCGATTTCGGCGAGCCCTCGGAACTGCCCGGTAGTGAGCGATCCTCCGGCGATCCTACAGCGCATCATGAAGCTCTCTTGTGTCGGCGTAACAAAGAACAGCCCGTGGAACTTGTAGCGGAAAATGTCGCCGCCCTCAGGGAAGCGATCCGCCACTGCGTTGGCGAGAATCGCATCGTAGCAATCGAGACCGTTCTGCTCATGCTTGATCACTTCCTCCCGGCAGAGATCTTCGACCAGGGTTCCGGAAACCGTTTCCGGCTCGGCGGCGGCCGGCTCGTGCGTAAAGCGGCGGCTCGCGTCCTGACCCAGGAATGGCATCTCGCGGGTTTGTAGGACACCGCTGACGAACCCGGAAAGGTAGTTCACCTGCTCTTCTGAAAAGCCTGAATTTTCTATGGATACCATGGTTTATTGGTGGATATTTGGGTTCAGCAACAGGCGGCCAGTTGCTTGGCGGCTTCCACCTTCGCGCCGCTGAAGCCGAGTTTGAGATAGTCCTTTTCAACGGCGAGCTTCTCGGCATTGACCAAGCCAGTGGCGAGTCCCAGCAAAGCGGGGGTCGCGAGTGCAGCAGAAAAGAGAGAGCGGCGGGAGAAACTGTGCTGTTTGATCATAATTCTCGGTTATCTGTATTCAGTGATAGCTTGAGGGGTGCCAAGTAGTGGAAATCCCCAATAAATCGCGTAATTATTTATTCATCTCATCTATGAGCGGTCATCATCCGCCGCCCGGACAGGCGCAAGCGGCGGCTGGATATCCACTCAAGCAAAAATCAGAACTTGTAGTTGAGCTCGATTGAAAAGCGGGTGGTATCCGAAAGGGTGCCTGCGCCGACGAAGGGATCGCCACGGCTTTCGAAGTAGGCGAATTTCGCGATCGCGGTGAAGTTAATGTCGAATTTTTTAACGAGGACGGAGTCGTATTCCCAGCCGTAGCCGGAGGAGATCTCGTTATCGCCGAAGGCGTGTAGGACGTTGATCCATTTCAGCCCCCAGCACAGCGGCATCGAGTGCGAGACGTAGGTATCAGTGAGGCCGTTGTGTCCGCCACTGGCACGACCGCCGAGAAACGCGTCGGAGAATCCGTTAAAGGCATGGATCGTGGCAAGGGGTGTCTTGAAGCCCGCATCAAGACTCTCGATTCCAACGATCAGGCTTTGTTTCTCGAATAGGGATTTGGTAGCTTTCGCGTGAAAGTAAAAGGCATCGCTGTTTCCGGCGGCACCCGCATCCTCCTGCCATGCGACTTCACCATAAAGATCAAGTCCGGCGAGCTTTCCAGCCGCACTGCCCCCGTAGGTTCTGTTGTCCCAGACTGGGAGATCGGCGAACTCCATGATATACGCATAACCGCCCAGCTTAATCCCTTCGATGCCTGTATATGAAAGGTTCAGGGCGTGCACTTCCGAATCTACGGAGCTGCCCTTGCCCGCCGCATCCGATCCGAAAATCCGGTTCACCTGTTCGATGTAAGCGTAGTTGATCGTTAGTGAATCGATCCACTTTCCGGAGATAAAAATAGCGTCGAAGGTCTGCTCGTTCTGACGCCAACCGACATTACCTATGAATGCGGCGTTGTCGTAGATGATGCGCTGGCGCCCGACCCTTGCGACCGTATTGTAGCCGGAATACTGGAGGTATGCTTGGTTCAGCTCGTTGGTTTCGGGATCCGCTATCAGAGAATTGGACGGATCGAAGGGAGTGACACCGGCCGGACCACCATGGTAGTCATCGCCGATGGCTTGCGAGAATTCACCTTCGACAAGCACGCTGAAGCCATTCCAGTCCATGGTCTGGAGTCCGAGGCGCTCACGGATGGTGAAGGCATTGGACTGATCCTTACCTTCAATATCGGCGAACTCATAGCGCGCACGTATATCGATGAGAGGCTTGATCCAATCACCCTGAGAGGGTAGCAGGGTCATCACAGGCTCGGGGGTGCCTGCACTCAGAATCGGGAATGTGGCCAATAATATCAGTATCGATTGTTTCATGAATTTGTGTTGTTGGAACAGCTCTCCAATGAGCGCGTTCCGAGCCAATCCATCGCAAATGACGCGCACCCAGGATGAATTGGCTTCCTATCCCAAATGACGACTGGCCATGAGGATCGACAACGACGAAACTTATGCTGATTCTGGTTCGCGGATTGCTTAATGGGTCACCTCTCAGCCATCGTCGCCTCCGCCGAAAACCCTCCTCCAGCCATGCCGGAAACCCTCGCCACCAACCTCCCACTGCTAGCGTTTCTGTTTTTCGGCGCGTCCATGCTCTATGCCTCCGTGGGACACGGAGGTGCCTCTGCCTACCTGGCCGTGATGGGCATCATCGGCATGGCTCCGCAGGAAATGAAACCCATCGCTCTCTCCCTAAACATTGCGGTCTCCGCAGTGGCGCTGTTTTCCTTCGTCCGGGCGGGGCACTTCGACCTCGCGCTGTTCCGTCCCCTTGCTTTGGTGTCCATTCCCGCAGCATTTGTCGGCGGCTGGATCCAATCGCCGGAGCCCGTTTTCAAGCTCATCCTCGCGGTAGCCCTGATCGTTGGAGCGTGGAGATTACTCGTGGCTCCCACTGAATGCGGGGAGCTGAAACGAAAACCCGCAATCGGCGTTCTGCTGGCAATCGGTGGAGCCATCGGATTCCTGTCCGGGCTGGTGGGTATCGGCGGTGGCATATTCCTTACTCCGGTGCTTGTCATTTTTCGGATGGCGCCGGCAAAGGTGGCCGCAGCCGTCTCCGCTGCGTTCATCGCGGTGAATTCCATTTCCGGCATCTCAGGCTTCCTGCTGAGAGGCGGCGAGCTACCAGCCGCCATCTGGCCGCTTCTCCCTTGCGTTCTCATCGGAGCTTTGATCGGCTCTCTCTGGGGCAGCGGACGGGCACGCATCCCCGCATTGCGGCGCTCGCTTGCCGCCGTCCTGATTTTCGCGGCCGCAAAATTTCTCATCATCTAATCACTACCATGGATCCTTTCGGAAGACACATCGACTACCTGCGCATCTCCGTCACTGACCGCTGCAACGAGCGCTGCCTCTACTGTATGCCGAAAGGCTACAAGGGCTGGGCCGAACGTGCGGATCATCTCACCGCCGACGAGATCGTCCGCGTCGCCGAGAAATCGACTGATCTAGGTTTCCGTAAATTTCGTCTGACCGGGGGCGAGCCGCTAGTCCGCAAAGACATCGTCGAGATCGCCCGCCGCCTGTGGGAGCTACCCGGCGTACAGACACTCGGGATCTCCACCAACGGGGTGCTGCTGAAAGATCTCGCCATTCCACTCAAGGAAGCAGGGGTTCGTTCGGTAAATATCAGTATCGACGCCCTCGATCCGGATCTCTACCGCAAGCTCACCGGCGGGCGCATCGAAGCGGCGCTCGAAGGCATCGGCGCAGCCGCCAAGGCCGGCTTCGAGGTTGTGAAACTCAATTGCGTGCTGCTGCGCGGCCACAACGAGGACCAGATCGTGCCGCTGGTGAAATTCGGAGCCGCACTCGGGATGCCGGTGCGATTCATCGAGTTGATGCCGCTCGCCCCCGGCGGGCCCATCGATGAGAAAAATTTCCTCTCCGTCGCCGATGCGATGAAACTGCTTTCCGCGCACGATGTATTGGAGCCGGATCCCGGGAAATCCCCGGGTCATGGCCCGGCACGCTACCACCGGTTGCGGAACAGCGGTGCTCTGGTCGGATTCATCGGATCGGTCACCTGCTCGGACTTCTGTGCAGACTGCAACAAGCTGCGGCTTACCTCGGACGGAAAGCTCCGTCCCTGCCTCGGCCGGCATGGCGAGATCGACCTGATGCCCGCGTTGCGTTCACCCACTTCGGCGGCCATCAGCGCAGCCCTCGAAGAGGCGATCGCCAACAAACCCGAGAAGCATTCCTTCGACGAGGATTTCGAAGTTGAGCGCCCAATGACCGCGATCGGCGGCTGAAACCCCATGATCTCGTTTCCCCAAGCCCTGAAAACCCTTCTCGATCGCACGCCAGTGATGCCGGCAGAGCGCATCCGTATCGAGAACGCATCCGGACGCATCCTTCGACAGGATATTTCGGCGGACCGGGATTTCCCGCCATTCGACCGAGTGATGATGGATGGCTATGCGCTGCGTTGTGAGGATATCAAAACCACGCGGGATTTCGTTGTTGTTGCCAGCGCACCGGCTGGTGCACCGGCGGTTGAGCTTCCTGAAAAGAGCGGTTCATGCATCGAGGTAATGACCGGAGCTCCCCTTCCCTGCGGCGCGGATTGCATTGTTCCAGTCGAGGAAACGGAGCCGCAAGCTGATGGCATCCGCATCGCATCCAATTTCGAGGCAGTGCACCGTCGTTTTGTCCACCCGCTTGGTAGTGATGCAAAAATGGGCCGTCCCCTTATCCGCAGCGGCACACTTCTCGGCTCGCGCGAGATCGGCGTTGCTGCTTCCTGCGGTGCCGCTTGGCTGGAGGTTTCGCAGCTTCCGCGAATCGCCGTGATCGCTACGGGAGACGAACTCGTGGCAGTCGACGAGACACCCTCCCCACACCAGATCCGCCAGTCCAACGCCCACTCGATTTCAACGGCACTCAGCCTAGCCGGATATCCGGTAATGACTTCCGGTTGCCTTCGCGACGACGAAACTCCCTCAGGTTCATACCTCCGCAAACGCCTCGAGGAATCCGATTGGATCATTCTAACCGGTGCCGTCTCCAAGGGCGCACGCGACTTCATTCCCGCACTGCTGGAGAACCTTGGCTGCCGGAGCTTATTCCACGGCGTTGCCCAGCGCCCGGGAAAACCCGCAGGTTGCTGGCTCGGCCCGGCAGGACAGATGATCATGGCGCTGCCTGGAAACCCGGTTTCCGCTCTCACCGGACTGCATGCCTTCGTCCTGCCCGCCCTTGCGGCAACCAGCGGATCGAAACAACAAAAACCACGCCTCGTGCTAGCACAGGAAAAAATCGACGGCCTCCACGGCATGACACGGCATCTACCTATCACCATCGCGACGGACGGAAAAGTCACCCCGTCACCGACCGGGAACAGCGGTGATTTCATCGGCTTGCTCCGCAGCGATGGATTCATCACAATCCCGCCGCGCGGCGAATTTGCCGCAGCGTTCCCCTTCACCCCCTGGATCTAACCCCATGCAAACGCCCGACGAAAAACGATTCACCCACGTCCGCGATGGCATGCCCTCGATGGTGGATGTTTCGGAAAAACCATCCAACAAGCGCACCGCCGTAGCCTCAGTGCGGATCGAACTCGGCGCCGAAATCATCAGCCGTTTCCAGAACAACGATCTCCACGGACCCAAGGGACCGGTGATCCAGACTGCGATCATCGCAGGCACCATGGCAGCGAAAAAAACCGGCGAGCTGATCCCCTTCTGCCACCCGCTTCCGGTCGAGCACTGCCACTTCGATGTCACCCCGGACACCACCGGGATACTGATCCGCTGCGAGGTCGCCACCACCGGCAAGACCGGGGTGGAAATGGAAGCCATGACAGGTGCCTCGGTCGCGGCGCTCACCGTTTACGACATGTGCAAGGCGATGAACAAGGGCATCCGCATCCTCGATCTCCACCTCATTTCCAAAACCGGCGGCAAGTCCGGCGACTATCTCGCGCCATGACAGGATCCGATCACAGACCTCTCATCGGCCTGATCCTCGCCGGGGGACGCAGTTCGCGCATGGGATCCAACAAGGCGGAACTCATCCATCCGGACGGTCGCACCCTCGCCCGGCGCACTTTCGATCTGCTCCAGGAGGCCGGCTGCGAATCGATTGTCATTTCCCTCCGCCACCAACAAGAACCGCCCGCCGGTTTCACCGGAATCGCCAGTCCCGTCATAGCCAGGGACCCGGTAGGTGCCAGCGAGGGCCCCCTGAGCGGCCTTCTTGCTTCGATGCGCCTGCGTCCTGAAGCCGACTGGCTGGTGCTCGCCTGCGATCTGCCGCGGCTCGATGTCACCACACTCAGGAACCTAATTTCATCCAAAAGGCACGATGAGCCATTCCTCTCCTACCGCAGCGAATTCGACGACCTCCCCGAGCCCTTGTGCGCACTCTACGGGGAGGGCTCGCTGGATCTTCTGGAGCAGGCATCATCGGAAGGCATCCGTTGTCCGCGCAAAGTTCTCATCCGCGCCGGCTGCAGGTTGCTGGAACCGGTTTCCCCAAAAGCCCTCGACAACGCCAACACCCCGTCCGAATGGGAAGGAGCCATCCAACCATGAGCCAAACCTATCACATCCAATGGTTCGGTCTGCTCTCGGAACGTCGTGGAATTCCTCAGGAAACCATCCAACACGCCGCAATCACGCCGGCCGAACTCTACCGCCAGTTGGCGGAAACCCATCCTCTCGGCCTTGCCATGTCCGACCTACGCGCCGCGGTGAACGATGAGTTCATACCGTGGGATCACCTTCTGAAAGACGGCGACCACATCGCCTTCCTGCCGCCCATGTCGGGCGGATGACCACACCTCCACCATGGCCGCCGAAGTCAGCTTTTCCCTAACAGACCAAACCATCGATTCCACCTCGCTGGCGGAGTCTCTCCGCGATCCTTCCGCAGGAGCCGAGGTCACCTTCGATGGGCGCGTGCGCGATCACAACGACGGCCAAGCCGTAGCCAAACTGGAATACCAGGCCTACCCCGCCCTCGCCGTCCCCACCGGTCAACGTATCCTCGCAGAGGAAGCGGAGCGCTTCGGAATCGTGCGCGCTACCGCCATCCATCGCACCGGCAGCCTGGAGATCGGCGAGTCCGCCGTATGGGTCGGAGTCGCATCCGCCCATCGCGGCGCGGCATTCGATGCGGCACGCGCGATCATGGAGCGCCTGAAATACGAGCTCCCGATTTGGAAAAAAGAAACCTATCAGGACGGCCACACCGAATGGGTCGGTCCCGACAACACACCCGCCGGAACGGGACGTCCGAAAGACACGAACCCGGAATGGGACGCGGATCTCGTGGAGATCTGGATCTCCCCCGGAAACGATTTCCGCGGACATCATGGCATGCCACGCGGAAACCACGGCATCCAAGGCGTCACGGAAATCGAATGCGTCGCGGGCATGGGACTCAAGGGCGACCGCTATTTCGGCTACAAGCCGGATTTCAAGGGACAAGTGACTTTCATCGATGCCGACGCAGTGGATGCCGTGCGGCGGGAGTGCGGCAAACCTGAGCTATCGTCCTCCGAGTTCAGGCGGAACCTTGTTGTGCGTGGCGCCGACCTCTCCGCCTGGGTCGGGAAACGTTTTCGCTTCCAAGGCATCGAGTTCGAGGGCAGCGAGGAATGCAAACCATGCTACTGGATGGACACGGCGGTTGCTCCCGGAACCGAGAATTTTCTTAAAAAGAACTTCAAAGGCGGCCTGAGGGCACGAATTCTAACGGACGGACGACTGCGGATCTCCGGAGCACCTTGAAGCCATCATTCCTTCGGGTTCAATTGAAAGTGGTGGGCAAATCCTGCGGGTGCGTCATTCCTAGGGGATCGCACGCGCCTCGCGTGCTGTTTCCGGCGCCCCCGCCGGAAACTTGGCCGGAACCTACTGACGACTTGAATCCTTATCTTGATGCCGTCCAATTCGTGAATCCGGGCAGCGAGGGAGAAGCATCACAGCGCAACTTCGGGCTGGGTGGCTGCGAAAGCGCTGCCGGTGCGGGTAATTCCAAAGATTGGATTCCCGCTTCTATTTTGATCCACCAACTCGATGAAGCCCATGGATGCCAAAGCTGTTACGTCAGTTTCGAGAAATCGACCGTCGGAAAACTTTACGGCCTTCTGACAGGAAAGAAATAAGCAAACAGGCTCATGATCAAACACAACCATTCGTCTCGCGCCCAGTTGATCGAAAACTTTCAACACCTCGACCGCTTGTTCCGACAAGGCTTCGCCATCTATGCCAATCGCCCGTCCAACTTGGGACAGAGAATCGATCTTGTCTGCTACGGCGGAGATTGCGCCGGTGATCACATCCATTTTGGTGCCGAGTACAGCAAAATCCTGCTGGAGAAGCGCGGTCAGTTCGCGTTGCAATTCTTCGGAAGCGTATATCCGCGCGCGAAGGCTTTCAAAGTGGTGATGCGATAGCCACACCATGAAATCCTGGAATCGATCCGTCGCCTGCGCCCCACGCTCCTGCTTCCAATTGCAGATTAGGCCGACGAGAGTTGCTAGAATGGTGCTAGCTTCGATCAGCGGCATGAGTTTTCAAGAAAGGTTAGGGTGGTGTTTGTCGCTAGACATGGCTTTCCGAGCGGCGCATCGGTCTCTTTTTTGGAGTGGGAAACTTGTCGTAAAACTCCCCATCCAATTCCCTACCTGCCGCTTTCTTGTTACGCCCGCCCCATTGCTTGAAGAAGAAAGCGACATCGTGTTTGGCACATTGATCCCTTATGGACGTTGCCCACTCTGCTTTCATTGGGCGCGGCTTTGCGCCGCTTTCACCGCCCACAATAACCCAATCGATTCCTTTAAGATTCATCTTTGAAAGCGGGCCAATCAAAGGCTCACATGAAAGGAATCGTACAGCAGCAGGGACTTTTCTTAGGTCGTCAATGCGATGAGTCACCCGCTCATCCTCAACACTCACTCCCATCCAGATATTCTGCGTCCATTTGAGCTGGTTGCAGACTTCAGCCAGCCGCTCAGAGCGTTTTGTGAGCACTTGGAATATGAGATGAGGGTTTTCATTCATCACAGTGAAAACCTTTTGGATGAATTCAACCGAAACATCCTTATGAAACAGATCGCTCATTGAGTTCACGAAGACCATCGCCGGTTTCTTCCAACCGTAGGGAATCGCAAGAGCAGCTTCGTGCGTGCGCAATTTAAATGCATCCTTGTACTTCTCGACACCCATCGCCTTCAAGCGGCGGGACATGATTTCTGCGTAGCAAAATTTGCATCCTGCTGAAACCTTGTCGCAACCCGTCGTGGGGTTCCACGTGAGTTCCGTCCATTCGATTGAGCTACTGGCCATGATTTCTTTTGTTGATTATGTGATTTGCAATTCGGAGCGCTATAGGTGCTCCTTTTGGGTTCCCTGAAGCGAAGCAAAGCAAGAAAAGTGGAGCGCCTGAGGAATTTCTCAGGATCATCGGATTTTTGTTTGCTCCTTCGAAGACTGTATTGAGGCGCATGGTGATGAAGTCACTCAGTTTCTCAAAAATTTTCGGCTGTTTCGAGATGCTTTCTGCACCGAACAAATCTGCCTGGTGTTTTTCGTAAAAATACTCTGACCATTCGCTACTCCCAAATGTTTCGGTCAGCCTTGCAGCCCATTTAGGTGGAACAATACCACTCCTTGGCAGCATTCGATTGACTGCCATTGCAGGAAAAAGCAGCCACATATCAATCGCTTGAGTCTTGGCAATCGATTCGATCGTATCCCATTTCACATGGAGGGCGAAGGGATCCAGAAACGCTACCGCCCTGCGTGCCTTCCAGTTCTCTTGGGTCAGCGCTTGGAGCAATCCGTTGGCGTCACCCTGCCGGAAGGAAACATCGTCGATTTTTGAGGGAAAGCTCTTAGTAACTTGCTCCTTCAATTTTGCAATGGATGCGGCATCCCGCTCGATAAAAATAAATCGATGGAAAGGGGGGTCAGTGCCAAGCGCTATTAGCGGAGAGCCGTGTCGGTAGCCTTCATCTTCCTTCGATTGTAATTCATCGAATAGCTGCTCATCAGTCTCTTGTGGGACGTCGCGAATACCTGCTCCAGCGAAAGCATCGATGTAGATCCGCTCGAACGATGACCTACTCAATGCATTGGCGTAAGAAGTAAGGTAAGAGCGCAAAGCGTTTAGCTTGTCGTCTGACCAACCGCCACCAAAGTTTTTAGTTACTATCGCCATAAGAAGAAAATAAAGAGTTCACCTGAACACATAAAGCTTCATTTTCAATCAATCTCCAACTCCGGCAGCGCCTTCACGATCCTCACCGTCTCCACGCTCACTTTCGCCACCCGGAGAAAAAGCTCCATGGGATACGCGGGGTTGTTCATGGTTTCGGTTGCCCAGAGGTTGGCGTCGTTGACGATGCCGCTGGCTTTGTCTGTTTTTACGGACTGGCGTTCCATGACCCAATCGAGGGCGGGCTTGCCGTTGACTACGTAATCGTAAGCTTCCAGGGGGATGTTGCGGAGGGTGATGTGGGGGTTGTAGATGACGGTGGTTTTGTCGGGGACGTTCTTGTTGGTCTCCGGGTCTTTCTTCTTCCCGTATTTCATTTTCTCCACCCTGTAGCGGTGACTTTCAGTCGCCGGAGTCTTCACCTGATCCACCACAATATCCGGGTGAACGGCGCTGGTCTCGTAATTCAGGTGCCAATCCGCAAGCTCCCGCCCGGCCTTGGAGTAGGCCATGAAATCGGCGAACTTCTTCACCGCCGGGATGCGGGGGAGTTCCTTGGAAAGGTTGTCCGCGTAGCGGCTGCGGTATTCCGGCGAGTGCAGCAGGCCGTAAATGTAGTAGAAGAGATCCTCCTTCGTGATCCCCGCTCCTGCTTTCCCGTAGGCCGCGCGGAAATGCTCCAATCCCCCGTCCGTGATCGCGTCACGGCGGGTGTAGCCGTTCTCCTCCGTTCCGCTTTTGGAAAACAGTTCCGTGTCCGATGCTTCGTCCTTCTTCTCGTAGAGGTAGAGGGGGAAACACTGGCAAGAGCGAATCATGTGCAGATCGGGTACAGTATTTGTGATCAGCGCTGCAGATCCGTTCATGTTGAGTTCTCCACCGATGCAGATGGTCAAATTTTCGGTTTCGCGAGTCGGAAATATTTTGGGCATCTGTCCCAACCGATGAATGAACATCGGATCGTTGTAGAGCCAGGCCTGCTCAAACGGGCGGAAGTGCGCCTTCTTGAAAGCGCTCCCTTGAAACATTGCTACTGTCTTTCTCTTGTAGTGATCAGCCAAACTACTCGACCATTTAATCTTGGTGGAATCTTTCGTCGCCTTCGCTTGCGACAAGCCTGAGGCAAGATCGCGATTGTATGAGTCGATCATCGTCCTCATTGAAGTCTCAATAGATGGTCGCGACGCATTGTAAACCCAAGCATTCCTGTTCGTGTTCAGCCCTAAAGAGTAATTTGAGAAGATAGACGGCTCTTTTCCTTTCTTACTACCCAGCGTCATAAATCCAGCAAATGATTCGTCTCGTTGCCCGATCCAGTCGTTGAACTTATTTGGAGTGATTTTCTCCCAAAGGGACTTGTTCGAAACACTTCCGGACTTCGCCAATTCCAATATATTTTGTAGCTTCTCTTCGGTCGTGAGGTCATCTCCGATATCACGATAGAAGATGCGTCCGACGTCCGTTCGCTTGCTATTCTTGACAAAGACTGTAACCGATATCCCTGCCATGCTGCCCGACCCAAACACGTTCTCTCCTTCGCGCGCAGCACCCCGAGTGAGCATGTTCTTGTGAATATTTCCCCTGAGGTTCAACACGTAG
>Ga0206131_10005256_pt1 | contig 13785 bp, 10 predicted proteins | sample Helgoland_Spring_FD_148636 | JGI IMG/M metagenome (GOLD analysis project Ga0206131, IMG submission 148636) | Pelagic subsurface seawater microbial communities from Kabeltonne, Helgoland, North Sea - Helgoland_Spring_Bloom_20160517_1 | ecosystem: Environmental > Aquatic > Marine > Epipelagic ...
CCTCTTTATCGATGAGGTTGAAGAAGTGCGGCGTGATCGCCATGGCGAGCTTATTACCAGAGAGCAATACGCCGGCGCGTTCCTCCTCGCTGAGATCAATGTGTTGCTCAAGTGCTTTCAGTGAAGTGACACGATTTTTGAGCTGCCATTTGTAGTCTTGCCAGAGATCATTCTCTGTGTCTGGCCAAAATCCTGGGGTGTAGGAGGGGAAGATGGTGGAGTCGGTATTGGACATCGGAATTGAGCTTAGGGAGGATTTATTATTTGTCAAAAAAGTCCCTCATCTTTCTGTGGTGGATTTTCTCATTTGGGGTTTGGAGTTCAAGCCTCTGAACGCTAGCATAGCTGAGATGTTTTCTAAGGCACTCCATGATATTTCTCGGCCAAGCTGTCTTGCGATCATAGCTGAGTTGAAACGCTCGGGCGGTTTGGCAATCCCCGAATTAGCTAAAATTCTCGATATGAGCTACATGGGCGTTAAACAGCATTGTATCCGTCTCGAGAAGCAGGGCTACCTCAAAGCTTGGCGTGTTCCCAGAGTAGAGGTTGGACGTCCTCAGAAGCTCTACAAGTTGACCAAGAAGTGCGACGAGCTATTTCCAGATGGAGGAGTTAAGTTGGTTACGGACTTGCTTGATGGCGTAAAGTCGACCTTTGGTGAGACGGCACCGGAGAAGCTTCTCTATCATTACTTCGAAAAAGAAAGAGACCAGTGGGTGAAAGCTGTTCGGCCAGCTAAGTCACTTGTCGAGAAGGCCACTCGCTTTGCCGATGCTAGAATGCAGTCTGGCCATTTTTGTCATTGTCATTACTCGGCAGAGACGGGGTTCATTATCGAAGAATACCACCATCCTTTGCAGCAGGTGCTTAAGCTTTACCCTGGGCTCAAGGTGATGGAGATACGTATGATCGAGCAGGCACTGGGTACGAAAGTGGAGCGTAAGGAGGAGAAAGGGAGTCAGGGCGTTAAGTGCACGATTTATAAAATTAGCACTTTAGGGTAGCGCTTGCACGCCTCCCCGCCGATGGCGGAACCGTTGTCCGCTGGGGTGGGGTATATATAGCGCTTGCACGCCTCCTTGCCTTCGGCAACACCGTTGTCCGCTGGGGTAGATTATATAAAGCGCTTGCACGCCTCCTTGCCTTCGGCAACACCGTTGTCCGCTTCTTTTCTATAGTGCTTGTTGGTCTTCGTGCAGAAAAGGTTTGAAGTCTTGGCGCTGAGGTTTGAAGATGCGCATGACGATGAATACCTTTTACAATGCCTTTGATACGGAGCGAATGGAGGACTGGGGAAGCGGGGAGGATGACTTCCGCACACCTTTTCAGGTAGACCGTGACCGCGTGTTACATACACCGGCATTCCGAAGACTGCAGAGTAAGACACAGGTATTCTGGAGCGGCGAGTATGACTTCTACCGTACTCGTTTGACGCACTCCTTGGAAGTCGCGCAAATTGGCAGGTCAATTTGCCACTGGCTGACGCACAGCTCGGAGCTGCTGCGGCCGGATTACTTTATTGACCCAGATCTTGTTGAGGTGGTGTGCCTTTCCCATGACCTTGGCCACCCGCCATTCGGTCATGCTGGAGAGCGCAGCTTGAATTACTTAATGAGAGACTATGGTGGTTTTGAGGGCAATGCTCAGACCCTACGGCTGCTGGCAGATCGAATTTTCTCAGTGAAGCGAACTGGTATGAATCCTACGCGTGCTTTTCTCGACGGGATCTTGAAATACAAAACACTTTGGTCTGAGCTATGTAAGGATGGTAAGACACCGCACAATCACTTCATCTATGACCCGCAGGTAGGGCATTTGTCTTGGGCAATGGGGGAAATGGATTTCCCAGTTGAACTATCGCCCGGTAAAAAGCGGGACGGTTTCAAATCCATCGAATGTCAGGTGATGGACTGGGCTGATGACACCGCCTATTCACTCAACGACTTGGCAGATAGTGTCAGAGCCGGGTTTTTATCTGTGGGTAGAATTGAAGCGTGGGCTGAGAAAACCGGAGAATCGACGGCAAAGGGAACCCCGCTTGCCGACCTGATCAAGGCGATTCAAGGGAACCGAGTTGAGCCTTTTGCTGGTAAGCGCATCGGCAAGTATATCCAAGCAGCGAGTTTGCGCGAGGAGGTGAATTTCATGAGTGCCACTAGTAATCGATACCGCTACGTCGTGGATGTGGATGAGGAAATTTGTCAAGAGTCAGCACTTTTCAAACGCCTAGCTTATGAGGTTGTATTCCTCTCTCCCGAGCTGAAGCAACTTGAACATAAGGGGAACTATATCCTCGAGCGTCTCTGGGAAGTATTCAAAGCTCGCTACATTGAGGGTAAGGAAATCTCCGGACAGGACTTCCAGTTGTTGCCCGATGACGAGGCCCAGGAGATTGAATCCACTGAGGATGCCAACGAGCGTGCTCGTCTGGTGTGCGATTTCCTTGCCGGCATGACTGATGGTAATGCCTCCCGCCTTTATAAACGCCTCTTTGTGCCTGACTTTGGGTCGATTGGCGACTTGGTGAGCTGATCCGCTGCTAGGCGGTGGCCCGCAGTATATCTCTCACCAGTGGTGGGCCGTGGTAGATGAAGCCGGTGTAGAGCTGGATGAGTCTGGCGCCTGCGTCGAGTTTGGCCTTGGCGTGCTCTGCGGTCATGATGCCTCCGACGCCGATAATGGGAACTTGTTCTCCCAGATGACTGTAAAAGGCCTGAATGACTTCTGTCGAACGTGAGGTGAGGGGAGCGCCGGAGAGTCCGCCAGCCTGGGTGGCAAAGTCACAGCCTTCGACTTTGGTTCTGGAAATCGTGGTGTTGGTGGCAATCAGGCAATCGAGACCGCCATCGAGGAATACCTTGGCGAGATCGGCGATGTGCTGGTCCTCAAGGTCGGGGGCGACTTTTAGGGCGATGGGCACTCGGCGTCCAGTCTCACCAGTAAGGAGCTCTTGTTCGCTTTTCAGCGCCTCGATGAGTCTGGCGGTTTCATCCGCTGCTTGCAAGTCACGCAGTCCCGGGGTGTTGGGGGAGGAGAGGTTCACCGTGATGTAGTCAGCTACGTCCCAGGCGCCACGCAGGCAGGCGAGGTAGTCCTCGGTGGCTTGCTCGTTGGGCGTGTCTTTGTTTTTGCCGATGTTAAAGCCGACGATGCCGCCGTTTTTGCGGAAGGTGGACGAGGCAGCGACGTTGGTGGCGCCACTATTAATGCCAGAGTTGTTAAACCCCATGCGGTTGATGATAGCTTCCTCGGGAATGATCCGAAACAGGCGCGGCTGTGGGTTGCCCGGCTGGGGGCGTGGCGTGATGGTGCCGATCTCAACGTGGCCGAAACCCAGACGGCCGAGCGCGTCAATGCAGCGTCCTTCTTTGTCCAAACCAGCTGCGAGGCCAACGCAGTTGGGAAAGGTGAGCCCCATGCATTCAACGGAGGCTGATGGCGGAGCTTTGGGAGTAAGTAATTTTAGGAGTCGAAGTTGCTCGAGCCAGCGCAGGCTACCCAGGGAGATGTCGTGGGCGAGCTCCGCATCCAAGCGGAAGAGGGTGTTGCGGGCGAGCTTGTATTGATTCCTAGTCACGAGAGAAAAGTTGCTGCTCGCGATCTACCCTCTGACGGCAGACTAGTAAAGAGTCTTCCGCGTTTCGTCAGAATTGCCACCCTCATGCATGCGCTCGAAGTCTCCTTGTTCACAGCAGCGAACAAAGCCCTCAGCGTAGCCCTTGAGTTTGTCCCAGCTAAGGCGGATCTCACGTGCCTCGTCTGGGTTGATGGAGTTATCATGAGCGGCAACGGAGATACGGTGCAACATATTGGAGAACTGACTGACGATCTCATTGGTCGCAGGGAGCATGTCATAGTCGCCCTCTTTTTTGCTCTCAGGATTTTCTACGTAGTAGCCATCACATTGTTCACAGAGCCACTCGATAATGGGAACGTGTTCGGTGTGGTTATAAATCTCAACAATGCGGTCCAGCGGGTTGCGGCTACCTGAGCCACTCTCAGATTGTTCCTGGGCCCACTTGTAGACGAGTGATAGGGAGACCCCTAGCTCTGAGGCGATGGCTTTCGGGCTGGTGTTTTCAAAAGCGGATTTGAGAACGTCGTGAGATTTCATGTATTTTAGTGTGGGTTTTTTTATCCAAAATAGCAAGGCCGCGAAACTTTTCCCATAGCCTGGCTTTCACCAACATCAATTTATTTTCACAAAAGCGAATGATTGCGTTGATATATGACAAGTTTGCTATTATATACATCTAAGCTTTTTTATCACTCTTTCATTCCTCTCTTGTGACACCCAAACCCGTAGAATCCTACAAAGTTATGCTCTTGCTCGCATCAGCGGTGCTGGTGCTAACAGGGATGTATTTTGCTCGTGATTTTTTTATCCCAGTAGCCTTGGCCTTCTTTTTGGCTGCGGTGAGTTTCCCAATTACGAACTGGCTCAGAGAGCATAGAGTGCCTCGTTTCTTTTCTGTGCTGATATCGGTATTAGTTGTCTTTGCTTTCATGTCAGGAATCATGGTAGTGGGGTTTTTGCTGATCAATGACTTGGCCGAAGGTGATCGACTAGAGCAATACGGCAGTAAGTTGTATGAGGCGGCCCTCTCAGGGGGTGCTCAGCTCGAACAGCTCAAAATCGAGGGGGCGCAGGAGGAAATTAAGAAGTTCCTAACGCCTGAACAGATCGGCAACTTCTTTAAGGAGAATATTACTTCGTTTCTAGGAGGAGTGATCGAGACACTCAAGAGCTCTTTCATTGTGATGATCTTGCTGGTGTTTATGCTCAGCGAGGCACGCATGTTTGGTCGCAGGTTTGTATCTATTGTTGAGGCCCAGGGACCCAATCTTCAACGCATGCTCAGCGCTACTAGAGACATTCAAAAATACTTGGGAATTAAAACCATGATCAGTATTGCAACTGGTGTTCTCGCTGGTTTGCTTTGCTGGGCTGCTGAGGTAGATTTCCCACTTCTTTGGGGTATTGTGGCCTTTGCACTCAATTACATTCCAGCTATCGGGTCAATCATCGCAGGGGTGCCTCCCGTTATTCTCGCTCTCCTCACGCATGATATTAAGCACGCTGCAATAATCGCCTTCGGTTACCTGGTAATCAATGGCTTTCTAGGTAACTTTCTTGAGCCTGCATTGCTGGGTAGACGTTTTGGTTTGTCCACGGTCATTGTAGTGATTTCCGTTTTATTCTGGGGATTCCTCTGGGGCCCAGTGGGGATGTTGCTGGCGGTGCCATTGACGATGCTGATCAAAGTGGCTCTCGATAATAGCCGTGAGCTTCGCTGGCTGGGTGTAGCGATTAGTCAGGGGAAAAATCAGTCTCCAGAGCTTGAGCGGCAGATCATTAAGGAGTCTACCCAAGCGCAGAAACAGAAGGAAAAGGCCCAGCAGGTTGCAGACGCAACAATGGAAGAGGGCGGGGAGGCTATTTCAGCCACAGGTGAGTAAGCTAGGCCAATTAGAGAGGCTAATCAAGTAACGGCTATTTGTTCAAGGGAGGCTTCTAGGTGCTTTAGGCATTGGTCTGCAAAGCCTTCGACGTCGACTGGTTTTCCACATTCATTTTCGACGCTGGTCATGACGACTTGGTCTATTCCGCATGGAGTAATGGAGGAGAAACCTCGCAGACTCTCTTGAGTAATGTTGATGGCGAAGCCATGCATGCTAATCCATTTTTTTACACCGACACCAATGGACGCCAGCTTTTTGCCATTTGTCCAAACACCTGTGAGGCCTTCTTGTCGTTTGGCTTTAATGCCGTATTCAAGGCAGGTCTGAATGAGTGCTTCCTCAAGTGCTCTTATGTATGCGTGTAAATCTTTGCCGAGTAGTCTTAAGTCAACAATGAGGTAACCGGTCAGCTGTCCTGGTCCGTGATAGGTGGCTTGCCCACCACGGTTGGTTTCTATGACATCATAGGGCAGATGTTCAGTGCTCTCCCCCAGTGAGCTGGTGTCACGTGTCCTGCCGATGGTATAGATGGGCGCGTGTTCGAGAGAGAGGAAATGATTCTGCTGATCTCCTTTGAGAAGATTCTCGACGAGGCGGTGCTGGGTCTCCAGTCCTTGATGATAATCAATTTTCGTACCTAGCCATTGGTGCCTCAAGTGCATACTGATTGGGTAGTTGCTGTCAGTGCATGAGACAAGCCTTGAATAAGGCTCATGCGGAATCAATGCAGGGTAGTAATGCCGCTTTTTAGTTTGATATTCTTAAATAACTAATGCACTATATATAGCGCGAATATGTCGCAATCATACCATATATGCCATTAAGGTGCTATTTAACTTGGAGAGGTCGAGTTCGCAGTTATATTGATTTCCTTGCAGTTAGCGTCATTTTGCCGGCTCTCTGCATGCTTTCTACCTTACTGATTCTTAACCCTAAAATCCTCACTGATTACACCTGTCACCACTATGTATCTCAAATCACTAGATCTTCACGGTTTTAAGTCCTTTGCTGACAAAACAAAATTCGAGTTCCATCCCAAGGGCGTCACGGGAATTGTTGGTCCAAACGGCTGCGGTAAATCCAATGTGGTGGATGCCATTCGTTGGGTTTTGGGTGAAACCTCCGCTAAGGCTTTGCGGGGAGGGGAAATGGCTGACGTTATTTTCAACGGCACTGATAAGAGTGGCACAAGTAAGGCTCGTGCGGCACTCAGTATGGCTGAGGTAACCATGACTCTGGCGGATTGTGAGGAAACGCTGAAGGTGGACTACAATGAGGTGGCGATCACTAGGCGTGTCTTTCGTGACGGTAAGTCTGAGTATCGCATCAATGGTAGCTTGTGCAGGCTGCGTGATATTCATGAGTTATTTATGGATACGGGTATTGGCCGCACCTCCTACTCGATCATGGAACAGGGTAAAATTGATATGTTGCTCAGTTCTAAGCCCGAGGATAGGCGCACTGTATTTGAGGAAGCGGCTGGGATCACCAAGTTCAAAAAAGAAAAGAAGGAGGCTCTGCGCAAGTTAGAATACACCGAGGCAAACTTGCTGCGTGTTTCTGATGTACTTGCTGAGCAAGAGCGTAGGATGAATTCGCTGAAGCGGCAGGTCGCCAAAGCTCGTCGGTATCAAGAGTTGGCAACAGATGTAAGAATTTTGGATTCTCACTTAAGTCACCGCAAGTATACAGAGTATAATGCGGAACTCAGCGAGTTAGAGAACTCGATACACTCGCTGGAGGTGAGAGAAAATGAGTTGGAAGTGGGGCTCCCAGAAAAGGAGCAGGCAGTCGTGGAGTCTCGTGATGCAGCGCAGAGTTTGGAGGCAGAGCTTTCCGAGGTGAGGCAGCAACTTAATCACCACACTAATGCCGCCAGTGCTGCCGAAAGTCGTATCGCCTTCAATAAAGAGCGTCAGGCTGAATTAGAGGCTCGGGTCAATCAGAACAAGGATGATATTCTTGAAGCGCAGAAGAAGCTGGATCAGCAGTTGCTTGATTTTGAAGAAGCAGAACAAAGCTTGAATTCTTTGACGAAAAGAATCGAGTCCCAACAAGAGATGCTTGCTGAGCATGAGTCACACGCAAAGAAGCAGCGTGGTGAGAGAGAGGAAAAGGAGGCTGTAGTCCGAGGTCTTCGTAGTGAGGCAAACTCAACGCAGTCAGTGATTGCTGCCAGCCAGGCAAAAATCGAAAGTGTTCATAGTCAAATGGAGACGAGCCAAGAGCGCTCTCGTAAATTAGCCGAAGAGAATGAGCGTCTGGAGGGTGAACATGAGCAGGCCGTCATGGAGCTCGACGGTATCACTACCGATTTAGAAAGCCGTGGAGCAAAGCTTGAGGCACTTGAGGAAGAAGTAGCCGGTGCAGATCGCACGTTTCAGCATACGCGTGGTGACCTTGACGCAGCTCGTGAGAAGGCATCACTGAGTCACAAGGAGCTTGCAAATGTGTCCTCCCGAATGGATGTGCTACGTCAGCTAGTTGATAGCGGTGAGGGTCTCGAGAAAGGCACTCAATCAGTGATCAAGGGGCTGGATGAACCAGAGTTTTTCAACAATGGCGTGCGCGGAGTGCTCGCTGGTTTGATAGAAGTGGAAAAAGATTACACGACTGCGGTCGAAGCGGCTTTAGGCTCAAACCTGCAGGCCGTGCTGGTAACTGATTCCAACTATGCTCAAGCGATTATTGACCGCCTAACCGAGAAGAAACTCGGTGAGGCTGCTATTATCCCCGAGGACTTTGTCGCAGCCAGTGCCAGCGGCCAGATGATGACGGTGCCTGATGGGGCTGAAGCTTGGGCTATGGATCGCGTAAAGGCTGACACCAAGGTGGCAGCGGTTGTTGAAAGCTTGTTATCCAAAGTGCTGATCGTCAGTGATCTGTCCACGGCGATGAGTATGCGCAGTGAGCTTAAGGACATTACTTTGGTGACGTTGCGAGGTGAGGTGTTCAAGCCTGAGGGGTTGATCACAGGTGGAGCAAGTTCAGGAGATCAGAGCTCTGTGCTCGATCGCCAAAATGAGGTGCGTGATCTTGAGCTTCAAGTGGCCGAGTTAGAGGGTGTTGACGAGGAAGCTCGTGAGCATTTGGCTCAGCTGGAGAAGCTTGTGACTGAACAGCGTGAGGCCTTGGAGCTTGCACGTGAACGTCTGCAGAAAGCTCGTGTGGAAGAGTCAACACTACAGGGGCAGCTCACATTGGCGAGCCGTGAAGTCGAGTCCCTAGATAGTAAGATTGCTGGGGTAGTATGGGAATTAAATGATATCAAAGAGCGGGAGCAAAATGCTGTAACTGGTCGTGACAAGCTTGAAGAAGATTTGTCTGCCGCTAGAGCGCGCCAAGAACAGCTTGAGGAAGATCAATTGAAGATGGTAGGTGAAGTAGAAGAGGCAAGTCGTCGTGAAAACGAGGCTGTTGCTCAACTTCAGGAGTTTCGTACGAGTCTGGCGGTCGAGAAACAGGCTCTTGAGGCTGCTCAGCGTCAGCGCTCACCGATGGAGGCCCGCCTCGAAGAGTTGAGGCAGTTAAGCAGTAGGCGCGATACTGAAATTGCAAGTTTCACAGAACGTATGGAAGCCGCGGTAGCTGAGAATGCCGAACTTGAGGAGACGATAGTTACCCATCGTGGTGAAGCCAGTGAACTTGAGGTGCAACTTGACTCGAAGGCGTCCAGTCGTGGCGAGCTGCACAAAGCGATTGAAGTCAGTGAGAAGGCCCTTGCTGATCTGCGTCATGAATGTGCGAAGATTACCGAGCAGAAAGGGCGTGAGGAAATTTCAGCCACCAAGATTGGCTTACGACTTGAGAATCTCAACGAAAGTGTGATGGAGCGCCATCAGCTTGAGCTTGAGCACTTCCGTCCCGATTCGCATGCTTTGCTCAGCTGCATGCAAGAGCGGGCCAAGCAATATGAACGACAAGAACAACGTCGTGCGCTCAATGAGGAAGGCAATGAGTCTCCTGTATCCCAGGTGGTAGCAAATGATGCTGCCGCTGAAGCGGTAGAACTCCCGGGCGATACTGGACCTGATTGGGGCTTGATTGAGAAGATCGTTACGGACTTGAAACGCAAAGTTGATTCTATGGGGCCAGTGAATGTCGATGCCATTCAAGAATTCGATGAGCTTGAGGAGCACAATACGAACTTGCGCAATCAGCACGATGATTTGGTGAATTCGAAAACCGAGCTGATCAGTGTGATCGAGCGTATTAATGTGGAGACCAAGAAGCGCTTTACCGAGACTTTCACGGAGGTTGCAAAGAACTTCAAGTCGATGTTTAAGGTGCTCTTTGGAGAGAAGGCGATCGCCAATCTCGTGCTTGTGGATGAGGATGATCCTTTAGAGAGTGGTATTGATATTATTGCCAAGCCTCCGGGCAAGAAGCTGCAGTCGATCAGTCTGCTCTCTGGTGGTGAACGTTCAATGACGGCTGTTGCCTTGCTATTCTCAATCTACCAGATTAAGCCAAGCCCATTCTGTGTGTTGGATGAACTTGATGCGCCACTTGATGAAGCTAATATTGGCCGCTTCCTGCGTGTGCTCGATAAATTCATCGATAACAGTCAGTTTATTATTGTGACTCACAGTAAGCGCACGATGGCTCGAGCTGATGTCATGTATGGAGTAACCATGGAGGACTTTGGTGTTTCTAAGCCAGTGGGTATGCGGCTTACCGCCGCAGATGAGGCTCACAAAGGAGATGCGAAAACCGCGGCGCAAAAGGCAGCTCTGGAGCTTGATTCCTAAGAAGGGCTGTCAGCCGGCATGATAGTCCCGAAGTATTGGCTCAGCTATTTGTAGCTGCTACTTGTCTGTTATCAGTTGTTTGTAGCTCGCATAGGCATCCAGTGCAGCTTGCCGGCCGTCCTCGTGGCTGATAACGGGGTGAGGGTAGTCTTTTCCAAGAGTAATGCCTGCGCTAGCAAGCTCTATGGGTGTGGCCTCCCATGGGGTATGGATTTGTTCCTTGCCTAATTGTGAAAGCTCGGGCACCCATTTTTTTACATACTCACCTGTGGGGTCGAATTTTTTGCCTTGAATGATGGGGTTGAAAATTCGGAAGTAAGGCGATGCATCGGCTCCGCTGCCTGCTACCCACTGCCAGCCCATGGAGTTATTGGCAAGGTCCGCATCTACGAGCGTATCCCAGAACCAGCGGGCACCTTCCTGCCATGGTAGGAGTAGATGTTTCACAAGTAAGGATCCAGCAATCATGCGAACACGGTTATGCATCCATCCTGTTTGCCAGAGCTGGCGCATGCCTGCGTCGACAATTGGAAACCCTGTCTGACCTAGTTGCCATGCGCGTAGGTATTGCTCGTTGAAATTCCATGGGAAGCGATCGTATTCCGGTTTGAGCGCGAGGTCTTGGCTATGTGGGAAATGATAGAGTAGGTGGGCGGAAAATTCACGCCAGTAGAGCTGGCGCAGAATACCTGTATCGGCTTTTTCACGGTTTGGGCAATGCTCACGCACGGTATAAAAGAATTCCTGCGGGCTGATTTGGCCGAAGTGTAGGTAGGGGGAGAGCCGGCTCGTGCCATCTGTGCTTGGGATGTCGCGCAGAGTTTCATAGCTTTTGCTTTTGAGGATAGCCTCTTTGAGTAATTTGAGAGCTCCCTTGCGGCTAGGATCCCAGAAGGAATTCATGGTCTTATCCCAAGGAATATTTGGTAGTAGCTCGATTGAATCTAGCGAGTCGGTAGCCACATCAGGTGAGAAATTGTTTCCTGCTAGAGTTTCTGGTTGGTCAGGCGCGAAATCTTTGCAATGTTTCCAGAAGGGGGTAAAAACCTGGAAGGGCTTGCCGGACTTGTTTCTGATGCTAAGTGGATCGAGTAGTAGCGAGCCATTGGTACTTTGAGTTTCAACTCCTAGGTCCTGCAGCGCTTTCTTAGCTATGGTGTCGTGTTTTACCTGACTGGGTTCATAACAACGGTTCCAGCTAATGGATTGGACATTGTGAGCTCTGACAATTTCTGTGAGTGTTTCGAGCGGGTTGTTACTGGCGCGAATGATGAGACGACCGCCCTGTTGTTGTAGTTGGCTATCAAGGTCCTCGAGTGCATGGTGTAGCCACCAGTTTGAGGCACCGCCTCGTTGCCAGGCACCTTCTTGTTGCGGTGCATGAATGTACACGGGGATGATGGGGGAGCCTTGTTTGATGGCCCAGTTCCATGCGGGGTTGTCATGAAGTCTGAGGTCGCGCCTGAACCAGACGATAGTAGGTTTAGTATCCATGGCTTTTTGATTGTTTTTTATCAATCAGTGAGAGAATTCGTAGTCGGGTATATCGAAGGTTAATGATACAAGGAGCATTCGAGAATATGGCGTAAATGAGGATGATGAAATGCCATGGATGTGGTGTCCAGATGATAAAAAGACTGATGGCGAGCATCTGTAACCAGTGGGAAAATTCACCACGGCGTGTCTCAGTAACAAAAGACCGGAGGTAATTAATCTTGGTGGAGCTCAGCGAACCCTTAGCAAATCCGTTAAACCATGGGGCGGCATCAGGTAGTAGCGACTTCCAATAGCGAACAAGAAAGAGCCTTTGGTAAATACGAATAGCGGTGTGGCTGTTGCCCGTATGGTGTTTTTTAACAAACAGGCTGGCAGGAAGGCGCGTGCACAACCATGCGATGCCAAGGTGACATGCGGGGATGCCGATGGTGTTGATCAGTGCGATCCATGTATTTGCTAGCTCAATCCACATCTCAACTTATTTCACGTCCTTTCCAGTTGGTTGTTTTGCCTCTCTTTCTGTCGATCAAGGAGCTGAAAAATAATACTTGATAGAAAAGTAGGCTGACTGGGAACAGGATGGCGTTGAAGAGTGAGAATTGTCCGGCAAGCTTGAAGACTATCAAGCACTGTAAGGCGTGAATAAGGTAGACTGCTGTAGTCATGCTAGCAAACAGTGGTGAACATTGCATGCTGAGTATTAATACAAGGCAAACAATGGTGAGCATCATGCTTGTGATCCAGAGGGACGAGAGTAGTAGTGCGTTGCCGCTGGTATGAGCCGCTGCGCCCGAGAATCCCTTTTTCCAGCTTTGCCATAGTTGGTGGAGGCCGCTAGGGAACATACGCATGTTGATTGACTCTTTGCCTAAATAGCAACTACATGGGATTTTGAGACGGTGCAGTTCTTTGGCGAGGTGGAAGTTTTCGAGAGTTTTGTCCTTTACGGTGAAGTGGCCATTAACCTGCTGATAATGCTCATCGGAAATCAACATACATTGGCCAAATAATGCAGATTGATCTGTTGTGGCCTTGCGGCTACCGAAGGCGTTTACTCCGGCTAACATGAGTACGTTAAAAAAGGCTGATAGTTGCTCGTAAAGTTGTTTGGTTTGATGGTAGGGGCATACGGAATGAACTCCGCGGTTCGTATTAGCGAGTAGTTGCAGAGAAGCGAGTGCCTCGGGTTCTAGGGTCAGGTCGGCATCTATAAAGAGAAGCCAGTTACCGGAACGGGCAGATTTAGCTCCTTGTTGGCATGCCCATGGTTTGCCCATCCACCCGCTGGGCAGTGTCTCAGAGCTGAGAACGCGGGCGCCTAGGCTCGTAGCAATACTTGCGGTGTCATCTGAGGAGTGGTCATCGACTACGATCACTTCAGCTGGAAGAAGTGATTGTTGGTTGATCGATTTTAGTAAATTGGCAATATTGTATTGCTCATTCCTCGCAGGAATTATGATGCTTATTGAACTGATGGGCTTCTCGCTTTGTTCTTTACCCTGATTGTCAACAGGGGGCATGACCTCCCCAATAGGTAATATACGAGGGCGCCCCAGGATGAGCCAAATGGCAGGAGCCAGTAGTATGGCTAATCCGGGAAGGATAAGCATCATCGCCATCATTAGCGTATCGGATGTCGTTTCATGACGCGGTCAGCGCATTTTTGACCCGAGAGGATAACCATGGGCATACCACCACCGGGGTTGGTGCTGCCTCCTGTGAAGTAGAGGTTCTTGTATCGACTACTCGTCTTAGGTGCTTTGAAGCCGTAGTTCATTTTCCAGTCGGTGACGACACCGTAAATAGATCCTTGATTGGATCGATACATCCGTTCGATATCTTCGGGTGTGAGTAGGTCTTCAACGACGATGCTTTCACGAAGTCCAGTAAGCCCACAGCGTTCCATTTTATCAATGCATCGGTCCTTGAGGGCAACGTAATCCTCATGCGTGATGCCAGATCCTTCTTGAAGAGGTGGGATGTGTGGTAGAATTTTAATGTTGTCGCAGCCGTCTGGGGCCTTGCTCGGGTCGGTGCGGGTTGGTGCGACGACGTAGAGAGTCGGGTCTTGGGG
>Ga0206131_10005259_pt1 | contig 13777 bp, 16 predicted proteins | sample Helgoland_Spring_FD_148636 | JGI IMG/M metagenome (GOLD analysis project Ga0206131, IMG submission 148636) | Pelagic subsurface seawater microbial communities from Kabeltonne, Helgoland, North Sea - Helgoland_Spring_Bloom_20160517_1 | ecosystem: Environmental > Aquatic > Marine > Epipelagic ...
TTCTCTAAACCATAAATTAACCATCCACTTTTCACCTTTGAGAACAGGCATTCCTGCATGCAAAGATTTTGGATGAATTTTAGGGTGCTTGGGTGCAGGGGTTTCAGATAAAGTGTTATGGAAAACAACAACATCGCCTTTTTTTGCTGTGACAGTTACACCCAGTTCAGGAAAATCTGTTCCGCCGCCCCCTTCCACATCATTGAGATAAACTAAAACAGTTACCATGCGTTGTCCGCCTGGTTCCCAGTTTTTCTTTCCGTCCTCTGTCTCATAATCAAATGAATCAAAATGAGGTTTGTATTGAGCGCCTTTTTTGTAAAAGACGAGTTGGTACTGTTCAGCATTGCGAATAGGTATTTGCGTCAAAATTGAGAGCCTTTTACTGACTTCATGAACAATGTCATTGGCGTCATGCTCTATCCAGCAATTATCACTGGTTCTGCTTTCATGCTGAATATGCTGATCTGGACTAATAACAGTAGATGGTTGAAGCTTGCCCTGTGATGCCTCTACAAAGGCTTCACATTCTAAGTCACTTACAAAATTATCAACCACATATAAGATTGGATCACCTGAGTACATAGTGACATTTTCAGCAATTTTTTTTGGGTATTCTGTATTCATAGGTTGAAATAATTGTATGCTAACAAAGAACAAAACACATACAAGATGAGCATATTTATTTCTATCGCTTCCTATCAAGACCCGCTGCTTGTTTCGACCATCTTTAGTGCCTATAACAACGCTACAAACAAAGATGAATTAATTTTTAGTATCTGTGATCAATCAGACAACCCTGTGAATATAGAAGATTTAACCTTTGAAAAGCAAGTCAGGTATGAGCATGTAGATCCGATCTTTTCAAAAGGGCCATGCTGGGCACGGCACAGAGCTCAAAGTTTCTATCAAGGCGAGGATTATTTTTTACAAATCGATTCACATACGCAGTTCTTGCCAAATTGGGATGTATTATTTGAAGAGGCATTATTAAAAATTGAAGCTGAACAAATCAATGATAGCTATTTTGCGAAACCAATTATTACTTCTTACCCTAGAAGTTTCAAAGTGCTAGATTTTGACAAAGGCTTATTTGAGCTGAATACCGGAGATAAACATACTCAAGTCATTACTTACAGAAAAGATAGTCTCTTTTCTCGCGGATCATTTTCCAGGCAGATAGGTATTCCTACAAAGTACACGGACATTACTCATGCCTACTTAATGGCAGCAGGCTGCATATTTACTCGAGGAAGATTTGTTGAGGACATACCTTACGATCCTAATTATTATTTCTATGGCGAAGAGTTATCTATGGCTCTTAGAGCTTTTACGCATGGTTTTTCATTTTTTCATATTCCAGACGTTCCTTTGTTTCATCTCTATACAGATGTCAGCAACATCCCCAGGAAGCTGCACTGGGATCCTGAGGATGATAAAAATAGAGCCATTAAGTGGAATGAGCTAGAAAATAAAAGTTTGGATAGACTTGATGATTTATTTGCTGAAAATATAGAGGGCTCAATGGGTCTTGGCTCCGAAAGATCTTTAGATGATTATGCAATGATCAGTGGAATAGATTTAAAAAACAAAAAGGCGATAGATTTGGCGCAAGCTACTGAGTCTACTTTTTTGGTATCAATGGGTTGGAAGAAAAACCCAATAAATAAATAGGAGAATTTTATGAGTGAAGAAGCAAGAAATTTTTTAAACAGCTATGGAGACTTTGTTACCAAGGTAACCAGTGAGCCAAGTCTCAATCAATTAAGCTTGGATGCAAGAATGAAGGAAATTAATTCTACTTCACCCATTGAATCTGCAAGGCTTTTGACTGCTGCGCTTGGTTTGGGAAGCGAGACAGGGGAATTTGTCGAGATAGTGAAAAAAATGTTTCTCCAAGGAAAACCTGCAAATACAGATAATATTTATCATATGAAACGAGAGCTGGGCGACATCATGTGGTACTGGACTACTGCTTGTATGGCGTTGAAGCTAGACCCTTATGAGGTGATCAAAGAGAATCAAGATAAACTTGAAGCAAGGTACGGTGAAAAGTTTGAGGTCGATAGAAGCGAGCATCGTAAAGACGGAGACCTATAGATATCAATTAGGCTAATAAACTGATTTTGCTTTAAAGTCTTCGGTCGCCGCTAAATACTCCTGCTTGAGTTGATCAACAAGGATTTGAACAGTTGGGGAGTCTTTTATAGAGCCTATCCCTTGACCAGAACCCCAAATATCTTTCCAAGCTTTGGCTTCAGTGTTTCCACCTGAGCCAAAATTCATAGAGGATTTGTCTGCCTCTGGAAGGTTAACTGGATCAAGCCCAGCCTTTTCAATGGATGGCCCAAGATAGTTTCCGTGAACCCCAGTAAATAGAGATGAATAGACGATGTCATGCGCAGCACTTTCTATCAACATATCTTTATATTCCTTATCTGCATTAGCTTCTTCGGTTGCGATAAATCGCGTGCCCATATAAGCCAGGTCAGCTCCCAGTGCCAAGCTAGATGCCACTGCGCTGCCTGAACTGATGGCTCCAGAAAGAATAATGGTGCCATCAAAGAATTCTCTTACTTCTCTGACCAACGCAAAAGGTGATAAGGTTCCAGCATGTCCACCTGCACCAGAGCAAACTAAAATAAGCCCGTCAACGCCTTGTTCTGCTGCTTTTTTTGCATGCCTCACGCTTATCACGTCGTGATAAACAAGACCGCCATATGAATGAGCTGCTGTAACAATTTCTTCAGGTGGTCTTAGGGAAGTAATAATAATTGGTACTTCGTGTCTAACACACGATTCCATGTCCGCCATCAGTCGATCGTTTGAAGCGTGACAAATTTGATTCACTGCAAACGGTGCAATCGGAAGCTCGGGGTTGTCTAGTTTCGCTTGAGCAAGCTCTTCCTTGATCCTAATGATCCACTCATCAAGAACCAGTTGAGGTCTTGCATTCAATGCAGGAAAAGATCCAACGATCCCAGCCTTGCATTGAGCAATGACTAGCTCAGGTCCGGAACATAAAAAAAGAGGCGATCCAATGACTGGAATTGAAAGATTATTTTGTAAGATTTTAGGTAATGACATACTATGTTTTAGTTTTTTTGTAGAGCTTACAGGAAGACTAAAGGATATTAAATAGAGGTTTTAAGGTTTGCTTAATTGATCTGCTACCCAGCTGATCGACCAGTTGTGCCCGAGTCGATGGCCCCTGTATGTGTCCGGCAAAACTGTGACAAGGCTTCCCGGAATTTCAATGTCTTGAGGATTCTTTGGAAGATCTTTAAATGCACTGTCTAGATCTTGTTGCGTTCTCCACTCAAACAAATTAGCCATGGGCTTTAGATTTACCTCAGGCTTATAGCCACATAATGTATTCAAAGAGGTGTTGCCTTGAAGTGGCGATGCAATAATGTGTGCATCAAAGGTAACTGTATTTTTCCAATTATTTAAGAGGTGGGTTACCAAAATCCCTCCATAGCTGTGACCAATCAGGGTAACTTTTTTAATTTGAATGTTTTGGTTTAAAAGGTTTTCTAATTCTTGAATTAGCCTGTCCCCAGAATCTTTGTAACATCCATTGTCTGGCCATCTGTAAAAAAATACTTCATTCGTTGGTGTGTCTAAGGTCTTCAGAGGATACACCCACTCATAACCTTCACTGGAACCCCCGTGAGCCCCTACTGTAATTTCATTGGCATTAAGCAGGTTTGATTCCAAGGATTGCATCCCCATTGGCAAGCTAATGAGGCGTGCACCTGATATTTTTACTGAAACACTGTCTTGAAAATCACTTAACTTCACTTTTGATGGTGTTGCTCCACTGCAAGCTCCTAAGGTTAATAAAAGGATTGGAAGATATTTTAAAAATTTCATAAAAGCTACTTTATAAAGTAAGCAACGCTGTGATCATCAAAGTCTTTCGCTCCAACTTGATCAAAGCCCATCTTCTGATGAAAATCTAAAGATGGTTGATTGATGGGTTGAGTATTTACCTCTAGCGCAATGGGCAGGCTCTCCTTTTTAGCTTGGATAAAAATATCATCATAAATAGCCTTGCCAAGACCCTCTCTTCTATATTTTTTGTCGATGGCCACCCTATCGACATACAAAAATTTCTTAAGTTTTTTGCTAAAAAATTTATAGTTTTCAGATCCATAGGCTGAACCCTCTCTCATGCAAATAATAAATCCTGCAACCTCATCACTTTTTGACACCAATAAATTGTATGCGCTGAGTGTGATTAATTTACTTAAATGCTCTTTGGATTCTAAAGATCCGACTTCTGGAGTATTGGCTTGATTGAGCTCGTAAATTTTTTGAAGCTGATCATCGGAGACGCTGTCATGAATGAAAGCGGAAATTTTAAATTTTGAATCAATGGCCATAAAAAATACTAACTATTGCTCATTGCTTTCTACTAATTAGTTGCTTGATCCTTCATTGATAATATCAACATAGGTTTTAATGCCGGCAACAAAACTATCTACGGCAATGCTCTCGTTTGTTCCATGAAATCCAGTCATGTCTTCTGGAAGGATGCTAAATGGATTAAATCTAAAAGAGTTGTCTGCAACTTTTGAATAGTGGCGTGTATCAGAGGCTGCAATCATAATGCCCGGAACTGATACAACCTCGCCATAAACTTTGCTCAATGAAGATGAGATGATTTTATAGCCAGGAGATTCCCAAGAAGAAACGCCTGAAGCCTCCATGCCTCCCAAAGCTTGCACCTCCACAAGATCGGATCCAACAACTCTTCTTACATGCTCGGTAACACTTTCAATAGAGTCTCTGGGATGCAGTCTAAAATTGATAAGTGCTGTTGCTTCAATTGGTAAAACGTTGCTCTTAACGCTTCCATTTAGCATCGTTGGCGCCGTGGTTGTTCTGATCATTGCATTAATTACTGGAGTAGAGGACATTTGGCTGTCTAATAGGCCTCCAAAGAGCCATCTATTAGCAAAAAGAAAGCGGTAGCCAAATGGCATATGCTTGCTGACTTCATCAAACATGACTGCGCTTAAGCCTTCCAGGGTTCCTGGAAGTGGCTCATTTTCTAGTTTGATGAGAGCATCCGCAAGGATGTTCACGGCTGTTTTCTTGGGAGGTGTTGAAGAATGCCCGCCTTTTGCTTTTGCCACAATTAATAAGTTCATAATTCCTTTTTCAGCTACGTTAATAGGTGCAACTAATTTATCCACGCCTGGAAAAAAGCCTTTATTTACGAACGAGCCTTCATCAAGCGACCATTGCAGTTGAACGCCTTCTTGTTTAAGTTTTTCTGTAACCTGGGCCGCTCCACCGCCGCCAATCTCTTCGTCGTGGCCAAAGCTAAAGTAAACAGTTCTGGTTGGCTGAAAGTTATTTTTAATTAAATAAGTTGCTGCCTCCATCATCCCAACGACACCGCTTTTATCGTCTAGTGCGCCTCTGCCCCAGATTCTATTGTTTGAAATAACTCCAGCAAATGGTTCCTCTTTCCAAATACTTTCTGTGCCTGGAATAACAGGAACTACATCGTAATGTCCGGTTAACAGAATGGGTGCAAGGCTGCTGTCGCTGCCCTCCCATTTAAAAAGCAAAGAGTACTCAAGCATCTCGAGCTGCATTGCTGAATGAAATTCAGGATAAGTATCGGCAGCCCATTTAATAAAGCCTTCAAATTCTTGGGATGAAAAGTTCTCTTTGTCTTGATGAGAAATAGTCTTAAATCTAATAGATGCTGCCAGATTATTGGTTGCAGCTTCGCCATCGATGTCTGCGGTTATACCCACATTGACTGTTGGCTCCGGGGCAGAATGCATGAGAGTTCTGATGAAGGCTATTGATAGCAGAGCACCAATAATAACAATGGATGAAAGTAATAATTTTTTTAACATCTCTTTGCCCTCAAGCTTTGCTTTTTTTAAAAAAGCTCAGATCTTTTGCCTGCAAACTGTCCAAAGTAATCCTTAATGCTTTCCAGATCTTGCTCGACGTTGCCAGTTGGGTTAAAAAAATTACTAAGCTGAATAGTCTTATTTGAGAAATCAACTCCAGCCATCATAATTTGACTATTGGTTTCATTTGCAATCCTGAGGAAACCTGATTTGAGCCTTTTAACTTTTTGCCTTGTCCCCTCAGGAGCTATAACAATTAGAAAGCCTTTATATTTATCTGTCACATTCTGAATTTCTTGCTTAAGAGCAGCGGGGTTGGCCCTGTTAACAGGAATGCCTCCCATTTTTCTTAGCAATCTTCTGAAGCCTTTTTTGAAAAGAGAGTGTTTGCCAATCCAGTGGAAATTAACATCAAGACTGAGGATAAGGGACATCGCAAGAACAAAATCCCAATTTGAAGTGTGCGGCCCAGCCACCAGTAACACTCTCTCATCTTTTGGGAAATCGCCAACTGTTTTCCAGCCAGTAACCTTCATGGCTAATTTACCAATCAGCTTTAAAAGCTTTGGTCTATTTGCAATCAAGTGATCTGGGATAAATGTTTTATTTGTCTTCATTAAAGTTAGTTTAAAGGAATTTTAGCTTGTCGTTAATTTTTCGTATTTCTCAATGGCATCTGCTATCTTTTGCATTACGTCCCCTTGAGCAAAATGTTTAGTCTTGACATAAAAAGGATGTGGAAGAGTGGATAGTTCAACGGCCTTCTCCGTGACCCTCTCCATAAACTTATCTTCTGCAACAACCTCATCAATGAAACCAACCGCGATAGAATCTTTCATAGAATATGCATCTGAATGATAAACAGCAGGGTAAAAATAATTCTTATTTACTCTGGCTTTCAATATTTCCATGATTTGGATTGGGATATCCATATTATTTCTTACTTCATTTGCTTGGCATATGTATTGACCATCTATTGCAATTCTATAATCTGCACAGCATGTTACAAACAAACCAAGCGCAATTGAATGACCAGAAACTGCAGCAATGATAGGTCTGTCAAAGCCATAAAGGTTTAATAAAGTTTTATAGCCTAAGGTGACCATCTTTTGGATTTTTTCCATATCGCCGGTGGCAAGGGTCTTAAGATCAAAGCCGCCTGAAAATAATCCATCTCTCCCAGTGATAATCAAGGCACCTGAATCTCTTGGAACCTCTGCAAGCAGTTCGTTGAATCTGGTCAGCATTTCATAAGAAAATGCATTCGCTTTTCCATCATCTAGCTTAATAATTGAAACATTATTTTCTTGACTTAGAGTTGCGATTTCTGAGGACATAATGTGCTCCTGTTTTATGGATTGGTGGAGTATATGTTAACAAGAATAACTCCATTTATTATTAAGAATATTCCCAAGATAGACTGCCAGCTTAGGCTCTGCCCATAAATAAAATAAGAAAGTATAGCTATCGCCATAATGCCGACGCCGCTCCAACATGCATAAACTATGGCCAAGGGAATTGTTTTAAGTGCCAAAGTTAGAAAATAAAATGATGCGATATAACTAACACTCATGGCAATGGTCGGAGTGGTGGCTGTAAACTCTTTGGTGGCTGGTAACAACAAAGTTCCTATTACCTCAAAGATAATAGCTCCAAGCAATGCAAGATATGAGGACATACTATTTTTCTATTGCTCGGTTATGGAATTAAGAAGACTAGGTATTAGTAGAAATTTTTTCATCATATTAATTAATTTTTTTTAAAATCCAAAAACCCAGCCAGGTGCTAACTGCTGCTTTGAGAGTTTGAGCTATTACCAAGGGCAATGAAAATATAAAGTCTAGGTAAGGATTCCATAGCCAGGTATATAGCCAGTCCACTATTGGAAGAAATAGGGTGAGATAGTTTTTAAAGAATTCGATGTGAGATAAAGAAAGTATTCCAAAATCAGTTGTCATCGCAACCCAAAGTCCCCATATAGCTATGCCAATCTGGAGTGGAGTTGTGCCTATGCAAAAATATGCTGTAATTCTAAGAAACGCGTTCATGAAAGTTGCCTCCGGGTGACTTAATCATAGAACCTTTCAAGGAGAAATAAAAATGCATGCAACATTACAAATGTTTTCATTGGCTGCAATATTACTTTCATTTAATCTTTCAGCTGGTGAGCCATATGGTCCACATACTGCTGATAAGTGGCAAATTTGGGCCTATTCCAGTGCTGCGCCCTATGTGGTGTCTACAGGGACTGATTATGCTCACTTACTGATTCCAGTCGAAGGCTATTAGAAGTACACCAAGCAGTTAATATTTACCCAGAGGCTCTGTTTGATAGAGCAGGGCTTCTACTTAGAGCCGCTTTGCCAGGCCAGAATTGAGAATGGGATTGTTGATAGGTAAATCAAAGCTATTATGTTCATCGTGATCCAGAGAAAATTAATCATGCTTAATGCAATCACGGAAAACAAAACAAAAAATACAAGTTTTGATTGAACAAAGGACTGTTCTCTTTTAATTGAAAAAGTTGGAATTCTGCTGACCAGCAAACCGCTAATTAAAATTACGTAGCCGGCAACAAAGCTCAAATTCTCATAAGCCCAGTTATAGCCCATGAATGAATGGGTCAAAGGCAAAAGAATTAGTACTGCTCCTACGGGCGTTGGTATTCCAGTAAAAAAGTGCTCTAGCTCTCCATCGGTAGTCTTGGAAGCTTCAAGGCGAACATTGAATAACGCCAGTCTTAAGCAAGAAAAAATAATGAAAACTAGGCAAGCAAAAGCACCTATGCCACTGTCCTGATTAAAAATAGACATGTACACCAGCAATCCAGGAGCAACACCAAAGCTGAGAAAATCTGAAAGGGAATCTAGTTGAGCACCAAGCTCTGACTCACCCTGAAGATGCCTTGCCAGCAATCCGTCTAAGACATCACAAATTCCAGCAAATAAGATACAAACAATTGCTAAATTAAAATCTGCCTCAAGCGCAAATCTTATCGAGCTTAAGCCAAAGCTGAGCCCGGTAAGGGTAATAACGTTTGGTAGAAGAACCTTAAAATCTATTTTTTTCATCTAACTTAGTTTAAAGAAGCCAGCACTGACTCCCCAGCAATAACCGTATCCCCAACGACGCATTGTGTCACTGCATCTAACGGCATATATACATCAACCCTAGAACCAAAGCGTATGAGTCCAAACCTCTCACCCTGTTCAAGGTTATGGTTGGCAGAAATGAATCCGAGAATTCTTCTGGCAATTAAGCCTGCTATCTGGACAACAATAATTTTTGTTCCATTATCAGTATTAATCACCAAACTGCTTCTTTCATTTTTGTCGCTGGCCTTGTCCAGGCTTGCATTTAAAAATTGCCCTTTTTTGTAAACAATGTCTTTGGCCACTCCTTTGATCGGGCTTCGATTTACATGAACATTAAATACATTCATGAAAACACAGATCCGCTTCATCTTCTGAGAATCCATTGAAAGTTCTTCTGGTGGGTAGGCTTCGTCTATTAGGCAGACCTTTCCATCTGCTGAACTAATAATTAAATTTGAGTCTTGAGGAGTATTTCTTTCCGGGTCACGAAAAAACCAAAGGGTAAAAAAGGTAAGCAAGAAGCCTATCGCTGCAAGCGGCAACCAAAGCATTAATGCTGCCATTGAAATAGCAAAAAAGATTGCTGCAAACTTCCATCCCTCAGGATGAATAAACGGTCTTTTGGTAGCTGATTTAGTCATTTTACTTATGTTTGTTTAAGCCAAGCATTTTATGTCATAAAGAGTGCTTTTAAAAATCTAAGCTTAACCAAAGCCAATCATCTGGCTAAATAAAATTAACATTGCCATTGAAACTTGCAGTATAAGCGTGAGCCAAAGTATTAGTTTGGTTATGGGTTTGGGCTGAAGCTCTTTGCTTAGCTTGCTTGTTAGGTGCAAAGCACCAATATTAATAATTGGAAGTCCAAGGGCAGCCCATATGCCAGCAATCAAAAGCAGCGTGATTGGGTTGGGCAACAAAAAATAAGCGATGGCTGAAAACATTGGAATTACAAATGCTGTAATTTTAATTAATGAGCCGCGGGTATTTGCTTGCTCTGCCACCAAACCCATAGAAATTAAATAGTCTGAAATTGTTCGTGTGAAAGCTGCTGTCCCAGAGAGCAACGTCGAAAAGAGCACAAAGAAAGCCAGGGGAATAAAAAACCATTTTGCCCAACTCCCCAGAATTGTTGTAAAAATATTTAATAGGGTTTGAATGATGTCTCCTCCTGGCGGAGGATAAAGACCAAGCATATGCAGAACAGCTGCCCCTAAAAGGAAGAATGGTAGAGTTCCAATGGTTACAAAAAATACTGTGGCCCAAACATCAGTTTGCATGACTTTAATCCAAGCTTTTTTCTCTACTTTGTCATCGCCATGATTTGCATACCCCTTTTCTAAGCACCAGTAGGTGTAGGCCATGATTTCTCCATAACTTATGCCAGTGAAACCAAAGACAGCTAAAGCCAGTGCCGCATGTTCAAATGGAAATGAAAATGAAAGCCCTGAAAAAATTTGTGCACTGGTAATTGCATATGTTGTTGATTGCATAGAGACGGCAATAATTAATGTAACCGCCGAGAAAAAGAAAACCATTGCCAATAAGATTTTCTCAAGGGATTGATAAGAGCCAATGTAAAGAATGAGCCAGGTAATAAAACAAGAGGTTATGACCCAAGCTTCAACGCTTAAAAGGGGAACCATCATGTGCCCTGCTTCTGCTACTGCTCCAGCAAGGCCGCCCATGCCAGCTATAGAAGGTATGACTCCTATAAACATAAACCAAACCAACCATGAGGCCTTTTTGCCTTGAAGGTTTGTCTTGGGACCAGGCATGTCAGAGAAGGCTTCAAGAAATGTTTGATTGGTCGAAATCACGTATCTGCTAATTTCAGCCTGAATTAAAGGTTTACTCCAAAGGCTTAAAAGAAGCCACCACAGTAAAGTGAACCCTGTTGCAGCTCCAAGCAAGGGAGCCAGGGCAATCGCGCCACTGCCAACAACACTTCCGGTCACAATAATACTTGGTCCGATAAACTTAATTCTTTGTAAGAAAGAGGTGGGAGCTTTAATCATTAGGCTTTTGCAATAGAACTATGTCCTTTGATGGAAATTCATACTGCCAGTTTCGCTGTGAGGCTATGACCTCAAAAGTTTTTTCACAATAAAAAGTAACATGCGTTGGGTCCCTTCTGTAGTACCAACTTTCAAAGGCTTCGTCCGTTGTAAGAAAGCACGTCATGACCCCAAGCCAGCCGCCAGGCGACAATAAATTATCAAGAGCATTAAATTCCTGATGGGGATGATGAAAATGCTCTGCAGTTTCAGTACAGGTAATAAAATTATATTTTTTTGTAAATACTTTTTTATCCGGGAAAAAAAATGGATCATAGAGATCAATTTGAAAACCCTCTGCTTGAAGCATATCCGCTAGTGCTGGTCCATGGCCGCATCCAAAATCAAGGCCTATATCATCAACAGAAAGTTTTTTTTGAAGTGGGTTAGCCAGTCTTGATAGAAAGGATCTATAGGCTTCATCGTCAATCCTATTGTCATGTTCTAGATATCGCTCTTTCTCAATTCCGACCTCTATATACAAACTGGGGTCTAAGAATTTAGCGAAACAATATCCACACTTCCAATATGTTTTTGTGTCTGGGGTTTGAAAGCTTTCAGCTGATTGATTGTTGCAAACAATACAGTTCATGGGTTGTGGTTTTATAAAACTTTTTTTATGCCTTCAATTGAAACCAGCATGCCTTGATGAATACCGTCTGCAAATATTTCTGGTTCAATTTCTGTGGTCCACTCTAAATAACATTTAAAATCATCTTCAGGGATTATTTTCATAGTTGCTAAATGATGCTCTATTGGTGTGGGTGTTTCTATGGCCGAGTATTGCAAAATCATACGATCATTGTCTTTTAAGAGTATCTTTTCTGCGATGGTTCCCATGCCCTCCATTTCGAAGAGCCTGCAATCTCCATTTAAAGTTATCTTTTCTATCGTTGGCACCCAATCGCATCTTCCAACATCGGACAAGATGCTCCAAAGGTGTTTAGCAGAGCAGTCTAGCTTCACTCTTTCGGCAAGCGTTTTCATTGTGACTTCCTTTTATTCATTCTATGTATTTTAGCTGAACCTTTGTAAGTTTTTTGCAAGTTTCTTGGCCAGCCTTTTAAAAATCTTTAATGCCTTATGTATTTCTTTTTCATCGATCTTTTCTGCTAAAGAGTAGCCATCCCAATAGGAAATAGTATATCCGTCTTCTTTTTCACTTAACTCAAGAGATGCAGCATCAATGTTTGTGCTGTCTTCGTGGTGGATAGAAACAATTGTATTGGTGAGCTCAATAGAGGTGTTGCCAACCTCAGTAAAAATAGACTTGTAAAGGTTCTCTATCTTTATGAGATTGCCCTCAAGAGTATTTCTAGAGGAATAATCTTTCATTATGTGTAATTTCAAACCTCTCGTAAGGTGAGCATGGGTGAGGTATAAATTGTTTTTCTGATAGAGATCATCCCAGCCAAAAATATAAACATTACTCCAGATAAGAAGCCAAGACCAAGAATATTTAGATTTGGTGAATAGGCTATTTCTAGGACCTCGCTAAAGATGATTGCTGATAACAGGGTTGCAGAAATTACAGCTGTTAAAGCAGACAGAATTCCAAGCACTAAGAATTCTGATGCGGCCGCTTGAAAAATAACAGATCTCTTGGCTCCAATTGCATGCAGAATAGCTGCCTCTTTTTTTCGTTGGCCCGTGTTAGAAAAAATGGAAGCAATTAAAGCAAGAATGCCAGCGGCTAAAGCAAGAATAAAGATATATTGCACAGCAAGTGAGGCGCTTGAAATTGTGCTTTGCACTTGTTTAATTACAGAGCCAATATCAATGTTTGTAATGGTTGGAAAGCGCTTAACAAAATCATTAATAATGCTGCTATTTTCAGGTAATTTAATGCTTGTGATGTAAGAGTTTGGAAGCGTTCTGCCTATGCTAGGAGAAAGGATAAAAAAGAAGTTTGGGGAAAAGCTTTCCCACCCCACCTCTCTAAAGCTTGTCACCGTTGCATAGAAATTAGTTCCGCCAGCTGAAAAATAAAGCTCGTCTCCTAAAACCAGGTTCATTGACTCAGCAACTCCGTCATCAACAGAAACCTCAGCATTGGTAATGCCCTCTTCCCACCATACGCCCTCAACTATTTTATTGCTTTCAGGCAAGTTTTTGTTCCATGTGAGGTTGGCTTCTCGCTCCATGATATTTTCTGAATCCAGAGACTCTGAACCTAAGCGCTTAACGGAAAGAAGTCTACCCCTTATTAAGGGAGTAAATATTGGCAATATTTCAGCCTCGGCATTGAGATACTCAGAGATGTTTGCAAGATCATATTCTTGAATATTAAAGAGAAAATTATTCGGAGTGTCTTCTTGGAGTGTGTCGGCCCAGGAATCCACAAGGTCTGTCCTTGTCTCGGCAAGCACAAGTAAAAAAACTAGTGAGAGTCCAAAAATAATAATTTGTAGGATGCTTTCATTTCCCCGATGCACAATATTTTTTAAGCCTAATTTCCAACCTATGCCTGATGATAATTTAAGAAAAGATAAACAATAAATTAACGCTTTACCTATTACAGATAACGCTAAAGTTACCCCGATCAAAGCGCCAACTATATAAAAAATTAACTCAATGTTTTTAAAGACAATGATTAGAAAAACAAACATAGTAATTGCTGCTACCAAGTAAATCATGGCATTGCTTGTTACGCTTATATTGAAATCATTTCTTAATATCCTAATGGGCTGTGACTCACTAAGTATTTTTAAATAGGGAGATGCTACTCCAAATACTACACAAA
>Ga0206131_10005265_pt1 | contig 13761 bp, 21 predicted proteins | sample Helgoland_Spring_FD_148636 | JGI IMG/M metagenome (GOLD analysis project Ga0206131, IMG submission 148636) | Pelagic subsurface seawater microbial communities from Kabeltonne, Helgoland, North Sea - Helgoland_Spring_Bloom_20160517_1 | ecosystem: Environmental > Aquatic > Marine > Epipelagic ...
AGACGTTGATCTAGTAGATCGATTCGAAGATAAAATGGGATTGATTACACTTGCTCTAACTATGGCATATCGTGGTGGTGTAAACTACAGCGATGTTATGGGTACTACTGCAATATGGGATGCAATCATATTTCGTAACTTGTATGCTAATCAAGTTATAATTCCATTCGCTGAAGAAAAGTTTAAAACGCCTTATCCTGGTGGTTATGTTAAAGATCCACATGTTGGAATGCACGAATGGGTGGTTTCTTTTGACTTAAACTCGCTATATCCATCAATTATTATGCAAAACAATATGTCTCCAGAAACTATTATTCCTGGTAAAGTTGCTAATGTCAACGTTGAAAATCTTCTTTCCGGAGAAACTCGTCCAAGATTAGAAGCTAACGAATGCGCAGCGGCTTCTGGTCAATACTTTAAAACTGATAAGCAAGGTATTCTACCAAAGATTATTAACGAAATGTACAGCGAACGCGTTGTAATAAAAAGACAAATGATTAACTCGCAGCGCGAACTAGAAAGGATTGATAAAAATGATAAACAAGAACTATACCGAGTCCAAAGGGATATCGCGATTGCAGAAAACCAACAGATGTCTATTAAGATTCTCCTTAATTCTCTTTATGGTGCTCTCGGCAACAAGTATTTCAGATTCTTCGATCAACGAATCGCAGAAGGAATTACACTTACTGGACAGCTTACGATTCGATGGGCTGAAAAGGCAATCAACACTTACCTCAATAAAGTGCTTAAAACCAACCGCGACTACGTACTTGCCATTGACACGGATTCCGTGTATGTATGCCTAGACGATCTCGTATCAGCGGTTAACCCTAAAAATCCATTAGAGTTTGTAGATACCGTTTGTAAAGAAAAGCTCGAAGAAGTTCTTGAAAAGTCGTATGGTGATTTGTTTGATATCATGGGAGGTATTGAAAATCGTATGGTGATGAAACGCGAAGCTATTGCTGACCGTGGTATTTGGACTGCTAAAAAACGATACATCTTAAATGTCCTTGATAACGAAGGAGTACGTTACGCCGAACCTAAACTTAAGATCATGGGCATCGAAGCAATCAAATCTTCGACACCAGCACCTTGTCGTGAAGCCCTTAAAGAAATGTTTAAAACAATTATTGCTGGAACGGAACGTGATGTACAGAACAACATCGAATCATTCCGAACATATTTTAAAACACTGTCACCAGATCAAATTGCATTTCCACGTGGAATCACAAATCTAACACAGTTTAAAGATAAACAAACAATCTATCGCAAAGGAACTCCAATCCATGCACGTGGCGGTATCTTATACAACAAGATGTTAAAAGATATGTCACTAGATAAGCAATACAACAAAATTCAAAATGGCGAGAAAATCAAGTTTATATACTTGCGCACTCCAAATCACATCAAGGAAAATGTAATCTCTTTCTTAGATTACCTTCCGGAAGAGTTTGGCTTACATCGTTATATTGATTACGATACACAATTTAATAAAACATTCTTAGATGTTATCGACCCGATCTTATCGGCAGTCGGCTGGAATTCTAAAGAGATAGCGACACTCGATGAATTCTTTTAAAATAGTTGTGTACAAACCATTAAAGTCGTGTTATAATATACCATATACAGGAGAAAAAGATGAAAATAGTAAGACTGACGACAGGTGATGAAGTCATTTGTAATGTCGAAGAAACAGAATACACGGTAACTATTACTGATGCATTTTCTATGATTGCTACGGAGCCAGGCAAGATTGGATTTATTCCATTTATGGCCTATGCTAAAGATGAGAAATTTGTAATCGATAAGCAATTTGTCGTTATGATCGTAGACCCGGTTGATGAAATTGTAGATCAAATCAGGGCTATGACAAGCGGAATTGTTACACCACCAAAACAAGGAATTATTGTATGAGCAAGAACTGGGTAGAAGACATCGAAAAGATGCAAGATAAATTCGGAACTCTTGATTGGGTATTTGATAACAAAAAAGATGTAGACAAGCTAAAATCTTTCCTAAGATTTAGAATCGAGTTTTTGCAAGAAGAACTTGACGAAACACGTAATGCTTATAAAGTAATGGATGCGGAAGAAATCGTAGATGGTTTAATTGATCTATGTGTCGTGGCAATTGGAACACTTGATGCTTTTGGCGTTGATGCCTATAAAGCTTGGGACGAAGTTCTAAAAGCAAATATGACTAAAAACGTTGGCGTTAAAGAAGGCCGACCAAATCCGTTGGGACTACCAGATCTTATGAAACCAGAAGGTTGGAAAGCTCCATCTCACGAAGGTAATCATGGTATCCTTAACGATCTTCGATAGTATATACGACAACAAAACTATCAAACGAGTTGATTATACTTCGTTTGATGACTTTGAGAAAGTATTATACAAACTAGCAGGTAGCGATAAGTATCAGAAAAAGGCTGATGCTCCTTTAATATCACCTGCGATTTATCAATCTGGAACCACTCGCGCAAATGCTAATGTCATTGAGTGGGCTGGTTTTGGTATTGTAGATGTTGACGATTATGAAGGATCTATTGAAGACATACACGAGAAGTATTCTAAATATAAGTATGTATGTTATTCTACAGCAAGTTCATCTAAAAGCCATCCTAAATTTAGGTTGGTATTTCCGTTAACAGAATCCGTTATAGCGGATAAAATAAAGCACTTTTGGTTTGCACTTAATAAAGAAATAGGAGACATCGCAGATGCTCAAACAAAAGATTTATCCAGGATGTACTACGTCCCAAGTAAATATAAAGGGTCTTACAACTTCATATTCACACACGACGGAATCATCATGGATCCGAATGAACTTATGGAACGACACAGATACGTCGTATCAAATGAATCGTTTTTCGATAAGTTACCTGACTCTATTAAAAGGAGTCTTATACAACATCGACAAGAAAAACTCAATAACACTGACTTTTCATGGACAGGATATCAAGACTGCCCTTTTGTAAACAAGAAACAGATTGAAGATTACAAGAAAATTACTGGCTCAGGTTGGTATTTACAAATGTACAAGATTATGGTTTCCACCGCTGGCAACGCAATGCAGAGAGGTTATCCCATCTCAGCAAAAGAAATTGCCTGGATTTGTTCTGATTTAGACAATGATACTGGTGGATGGTATGGTAAACGGGATATGGTTAAAGAAGCCGAAAGAGCAATTGATTTTGTTTTTCGAAATAATATATAGGAGAAAAAATGGCTATTAAAATGTTACACAGTCAAGTCTTAGTGACCGCGACTGAAAAAGAAGAAACCACATCGAGTGGTATTATTCTTACAGGAGATACTACGAAGGGTTCAAAACCTGCTTTAGTGTTGGCCGTAAGTGGTGGTGCACTCGGCACAGTTATGTCAGGAGACAGAGTATTTCTTGATTGGAATAAAGCAATGCCGGTAGACTATGAAGGAAGCGCAGCAGCAATTATTGATATTGAACATATCAAGGCGGTGATAAGTGTATAGGTACAGAGTTTATATCACAAGAGTTGTTGATGGTGACACAGTCGACGTGGATGTTGACTTAGGTTTTAGTACGGTACTAAAAAAACAAAGAGTAAGAATGATGGCAATCGATACTCCTGAATCCAGAACTAGAGATCTAGAAGAAAAATTCTATGGTAAACAGTCAAAGTACTTTTTAGAAGGTTTATTGGAAGATCAAAAGATTCAACTAGTATCTCATGATAAAGGTAAATTCGGTAGAATTCTTGGTGAACTGTTTATTGATGGATTAGAAACTTCAGTTAATCAAACTATGATTAATAACAATCATGCAGTTCCATACTATGGTGGTAATAAAGAAGAGACTGAAAGGCATCATCTGGAAAATAGGAAAGCATTAAACGAACAGGGTATTGTGTATGAGGCTTGAAGATCTTAACGGGTGTTATAGTGCTACAGTTACTCCGGAGTTTATAGCTCGTAGGGATAAAATGGTAGAACACTTAGATGCAGGAATTCGTGGAGCAAACTGTGAATTTCCTGAACATGATCAGGCTAGGAGGGATCCAAACCAAGTTTTATCTAAGGACGGAGAGATGCGGTATGACACAATGCATCTTGTTGATAATGTTACTTTAGATTATAAACAATATGCTAAGTCCGGTGTACATATTTCTCCATTTATAAAAAGGTCAATTTTATCAGGCCATACTCAAAAACTAGTTATCTGGAAATGGCGGCCTAATAATTTTGCCCCAGATTTAAATGAGAATACACAAGTATCATACGAAATTTTAGGGGTTGTCGACGCGAAAGAGGCTGTAGACAATCTAGAATACGTAGATGGTAAACAGAGGTTTAAATTTCCATTAAAATAATTAAAAAAAGTGTGTACAACCATATTAAATTGTGTTATAATAACCATATAAAATTAAAAAGGCATTATTATGAAATTCGATGAAGGTAAAGCTCCATTAGCTTTAATTCCACCAGAAGCATTATTAGAAATCGCTGAAGTCTTTGGCTTCGGTGCTGAAAAGTATGGCGTAAACAACTGGCGTGATGACGGTGATTCAACCAGTAAGCTACGAACTTATTCATCAATTCAAAGACATCTTAACGCATGGCATGCAGGTGAAGACCTAGATCCAGAATCTGGCAAAACTCACTTATCACATGCCGCAACACAATTAATGATCTTAATGATGCATTGCATGGAACATCCAGAATTAGACGACAGGTACAAAAAATGATTTATATTAACTCAATTAGAGAACACTTCAAACAGGAACTTGCAGAAGAAAACTTTGTTATCGACCGCAACGGTAGTAAAACTATTGAATTGCTCGGTGCATCATTTCATGCTAGTGAGCCTGCTATATTTGGTACTCCTAATCAGGAATACATCGATGCAGAACTTGATTGGTATAATAGTCAATCTACTAATATTAATGATATATATGGAACTGATTTTGATTCTAAAAGCCCACCTGCGGCCTGGAAAATGACTGCAAATGAGCATGGTGAAATTAATTCAAACTATGGCTGTTTAATTTTTAATGAAAAGTACCATGCTCAGTATGATCAAGTTCTAATTGAATTGACTAGTAATCCTGATTCTCGTAGAGCATCAATGATTTATCAACGTCCTTCCATATGGGTAGAATACAACGATCAAGGCAAAAATGATTTTATTTGTACAAATGCTGTAACATACTATATTCGTGATGGTGCATTACATTGTGTAGTTCAGATGCGATCTAACGATGTGATCTTCGGTTACCGTAATGATTACGCATGGCAAGAATATGTGCTATGTTCATTAGCAGATGACCTAAATGTTAACGACGGTGAGATCTATTGGCAAGTACAAAATTTACACGTTTACGAACGTCACTTTGATTTGGTAAAGTAATGAGTTGGGATACTGCAAAAATTTATAAATGGGATAAACGCTATTTAGCTTTAGCGGAACATATCTCGACATGGTCAAAAGATCCGTCACGAAAGATTGGTGCGGTGGCTGTTGGAGAAAAAGGACAAGTGTTGGCTCAAGGTTATAATGGATTTCCTCGAGGAATCGATGATCAAGAATCAATGTATGAAAACAAAGTTGTTAAATACCAGCATGTTGTTCATGCTGAAATGAATTGTATATATAATGCTACATACAACGGTACGTCGCTTGATGGAGCTACAATGTATATACATGGTTTGCCAGTCTGTTCTGAATGCGCAAAGGGCATTATTCAGGTTGGTATTAAAAGAGTAGTAACTACAGAAATAGATGATTCTATGCCAGAACGATGGGTGGAATCTACACAATTAACTAAGAAGATGTTTGAAGAGGCTGAAGTAATATATGACTTCATTTAAAAAAGACCGGTTTGACTTAGAGCAAGCGATCATGAATGCATGGGCAACAGGAGAAGATTTAGATCTTGTATATCATAATACAGATAACCTAAATTTGAGTCCTAAAGATTGTGATACAATACAGAATCAATTGCTTGGATTAAAATATTTATTTGAATTACGAATGGAAAAAGTTTGGAGTATTTTTGAAGAGTTAGTAACACAAGACAAAAAAAATACTGATGACGAGGCATTTTCCACCAATAATGAGTGGAAAGGTTTCGACGATTGGAAAGATAAACAATATCCAGCCGAATAAGAGTTATGCGCTTGTAGTTCAACTGGATAGAGCATCAGCCTTCTAAGCTGAGAGTTGCAGGTTCGAGTCCTGCCAGGCGCGCCAAAAAAGAGGAAAGAAAAATGTTATACGCAGACTATATGTTTCAACTCGATGAGCAAGGTCTATTAATGTACGATAATGGAGATAGTAATCCATTGGATATGCTTCAAATTGAAAAGACTCCTTTAAATGTAGGTGATCAATTTGTATTAGAACTTGATGAACGTGGCCGTATGTTTTTTAAAAAAACCAATATGCCAGTTCAAGTGGAACTATTTTAGGAAAAGGTAATGAAAAAAGGTAATTGGCACGGAGGAAAAGGTTCCGGCCGCAGAACAAATCAAGACGATAAATCATATGGAAATAACTATGATAAAATCTTTGGTAAAAAACTTGATATAAAAACGCGTAAGATTACTCCTGATCATGCTACTACGAAGACACATAAAGACGAGTCTAAGTATGATCGCAAATCTTATAAAGATGAACTCAGATCTCAAACAGATCTTAACTGGGATGGAAATGACTGACATGGGAGATTTTTCTAAAGAAGAATTAGAAAAAAGTAAACGGATTTTTAAAAGTGCGACTCCTAAATATACACTAGATTGGTATATTAAATGGGTAGCATCTGTGTTTGTGTTATGCGCAATGTCGCTAAGGGGAATACCTGAGTTTCAAATGTGGGATCTTGGTTTATCTGTTATTGGCATTACACTTTGGTTATGGGTGTCTATTTTATGGAAAGACAGGGCACTTATTCTATTGAATGGAGTGGGTCTGCTGTTTTTAGTAAGGAATTTTTTCACAACAATTAGTATACTATGATAAAAACTGAATATTATTATGACTTCTTAAAGTATTTCGAATTAGCGAAAGATCAACAAATTAAATGTAACGTTCCGAATTTTATGCCGCATTTAGAAAGTGGTCTAAAAGATGATCTAATGTTAAACGTTGAATTATATGATGTAGTTGAAAGAAAATACGCTGGATTTTCACAAATAGTTAACGATATATTTTATGGCTGGACAGACAAACATCCTTACTGGGATAGAATGCAGGCAGGACAAGCCACCGCACAACGAGAACTAGTCGCTAAGAATTGGACTGGTCGAACACATTCACTAGAAACCTGGCTGTATCTTTTTATTTTACATAGAGTTACAGGTTCTGCTATTAATTACGGAACTAAACCTTCAGGATATCATAACACACTATTATTTAAATTGCACTTAGCGAATGATATCGATGATATGAAAAAGATTATCAAAGCTGAGGGTAAACTAGGAAAACCATTTTACACTTCTATTGGATATCAATTCCCCGCATTTCCAAAACCTACATCAGATTATAAGAAAGGTGGAGATTATTTCTTATGTGAATATGCTCCAAGATTAGCAAAAGAGCTATCACATTTCTTAGCAATTCCTGGCAAAAAAGATCTACGAGAAATCGGACAATTTATGTTAGACTGGAACGTAGAAAACGGATTACGACAATATAAATTCCAATACGCAGCAGTCGTCGCAGATATTGCAGATTGGTTTCCGCACTTTGTTAATAAAGAAAGTATGTTTTATTATGGAACCAATGCAGTAGAATGTATTTCATATCTAGCTAAAAACGACAACAAACTTAAAAAGGAAGATTTCTTAGATGAAGTCATGATTCAAATATACGAAGATACCGGAAGTGTTCCGTATAATGCTGAAGATGTATGTTGTGATTATATTAGATGGGTTGAAAATTATGTAAGGCCTGGTGATGATTATGCACATTTAGATTACGATAATTTGTGGTCTAGTAGTAGTATTAAAGATCACCCACGCGGCAGACAAAAGGCAATGTTAGAATTAGGTTTAGTTGAAACTTTTAATGGAATGACTTCACACCCATCAGATTTAAAAGTTTTAAATGACAATAACCTAGATGTTGATGACTACAAGGCAATGATATTACACTCAGCAATGGATAAAAATATAAAAAATGGCGCATAACAAACACGTAGAAGATGGATTCAATAAAGACATCGGTTTAATGCAACCAGATGAAGCAAAGGAATATTATTTAGGATTAGCGTCCGGATGGGAAGATCCGAATCCAGCTCCAGTTGAAGTTATACATGAAGGTGTTAGAGTGATAAGAGACGACATGATTGTTGGCACTAAAACAAGAGGTGGCGATTGTCTTATTAGTACTATTAAAGAAGATACTATTGCGTATGTTCAACCGCGTACTGGTTTAGCAGGTGTAAGTATTTTAGATGCTGCTAAAAGACATAATAAAAAAGTTAGATTGTATATGCCGTCTAGTAAAAAGATTTCGCACCACCAAGCGTGTTGCATAGAACAAGGCGCTGATGTGAGTTTTCACAGAATAGCCGCTATGCCCAACTTAAATAAAATTGCATTAGAAGATTCAAGGAAACAAGGATACTACTTTGTTCCACTAGGTTTAAAGCACGAAATGGTTACGGCCGGTATGGTTAAAGTTGCGAGCGCAATCCGTGAACCTGATGAAGTATACGTAGCAACTTCAACCGGAGTACTTACTAGAGCTTTACAAATTGCATGGCCTAACGCTAAATTTACTTCAGTGGCAGTATCGAGAAATATGAAAGCTGGAGAGCTGGGTAGAGCTGAAGTTATTAGTGAACCAAAGGCTTTTACTGCTTCTGAAAAAACAGAAAACCTTCCGCCATTTCCATGCATTGATACATATGATGGTAAAGTCTGGAAGTTTATACCTAAGAATACAGGAAGAAATATATTATTCTGGAATGTAGGACCAGAGCCTACTTTAACGGATGAAACACTATATGAGTCAGTTGACAGTTATAGAGATTGGGATAAAAATTTATGATTACAGGAACATTTAACAAGATACCTAGGAAGAAGAATAGTCACGGATATGGCTGGGCAAGAACGTGGTCTGAAAACTTAGGAGTTGGAATTAACCATGAAGGATACCAAGTAGATGTTTTATATCTAGATCATGGAGTTAATTTTGGTGGGTCACTAAACTTGTTTGGTGGATTTACTGATGAACTAGAAAGAAGAATCAATAACTTCTTAGAAGCCAGGATTGTGTACTCACTAGATATTGATATGCCAGACTATGGTGCTATGCTAAAAAAGCGTAAAGATGTTGAGAATAAAGATTGGTGTGATACCGTATCAGAAAAATGTAAGACTGCAAGAACACTTAAATCTACAGATATTGCCGATATAAAATGGTTAACAATAGGTGATTCACATACTGCCGCTTATTCTCGAGAAGACTCAATGGTAATAAAAACTGATGGACTAACACTCAATGGTCAAATTAAATCAGATTTTGAGTATGTCACCAAACATATATTAGAATGTATGCCGAAAGGAATTACTATGTCCTTTGGTAACATAGATATTAGACATCATATTTGCAGATTAAACGCTGATAGTATGCCTATGCTAAAAGAATGGAAACGCTTTGGAGATGAGTTAGAACGTAAAGGAATTAAAGTAGAATACTCAACACCATGGCCAATAGAATTCGAAGAGAGAAAACTACCGAAAACAGGTTACTATAAAGATCAACCGTTTTGGGGTTCTCGCGAAGAAAGAATCAACGCTTTAAACCAATGGATCGCTAATATGGATGCATTAGGAATGAAAAGGGTTGAATATCCTGAAGAGTGGCTCACAATGGACAGTGAGAAATACGCTAAGGATCATATGGAAAGTACGTCATCGGTACACTTATCTCCAGAGTCATATAGACGTAAAAATTGGGGAATTAACTGTGTACAATTGACTGATTTCATGTTATAATATACCCATTAACTAATAAAAGAGGAAATATGCCAAGTATTAATTTAAAAGCGCAACCAAGAAAGTTCAATAATAATCGGAAAGGTAAACGAGACAATCGTCCACCTCAAGATATGCCTTTTGACGTTGCATTAAGAAAATTCAAAAAGGCTGTAGAAGCTGCGGGTATCTTACAAGATGTTCGTGCTAAAGAATTCTATGAGAAACCTACAGCAAAACGTAAGCGAAAGAAAGCCGAAGCGATCGCTAGACATAAGAGACAATTAAGGTCTCAAGAGCAAACACAATTCGGCAGGAGAAAAAGATAATGTCAGTAATGGACAAACTAAAAAAGAACTCTAAGATTAAAGCTTCAGACGTTCTATCAAAGTCAGTATTCTTTGCCGATAAAGAAATGACTAAAACGGAAGTGCCTATGATTAATGTCGCTTTATCGGGAGATCCAGATGGTGGATTAACTCCTGGTTTGACGGTATTAGCAGGACCTTCAAAACACTTTAAAACATCATTTGCTTTATTAATGGCAGGTGCATATTTAAAGGAACATGAAGATGCAGTATTACTATTTTATGATTCAGAATTTGGTTCACCGCAATCATATTTCGAATCATTCGGTATCGATACTGATAGAGTATTACATACACCAATTACAGATGTAGAACAACTCAAGTTTGATTTAGTAGGTCAGTTAGAAAATATTGAAAGAAATGATAAAGTCATTGTAGTCATTGATTCTATTGGTAACCTTGCTTCTAAGAAAGAATTAGAAGATGCGTTAAACGAAAAATCAGTTGCTGACATGTCAAGAGCCAAAGCACTCAAGGGTTTATTTAGAATGGTCACTCCTTATCTGGCTATGAAGAATATTCCTTTGCTTGCTGTTAATCACACATATCAAGAGATCGGATTGTTTCCTAAAGCAATTGTTTCTGGCGGTACTGGAATTTATTATTCAGCGGATAACATTTGGATTATCGGAAGACAACAACAAAAGACTGGTACAGAGATCAAAGGTTATAACTTTGTGATCAATGTAGAGAAATCTAGATTTGTAAAAGAGAAGTCTAAGATTCCAATTAGTGTAACTTGGGAAGGTGGTATTGCTCCATACTCAGGATTACTAGATGTTGCATTAGCCGGTGGTTACGTTCAAAAACCGAATGTGGGTTGGTATTGCAGAGTCGATACGGAAACAGGTGAACTAGTTCAACCTAAAGTAAGAGAAAAAGATACTTTAGAAGAAGAGTTCTGGAAACCTATTTTCGAAGGAACAAACTTTAAAGAGTTTTTAAAGGGCCATTATCAAATCGGCCATAAACCACTACTAGACGTCGAATTAGACATTGAGCAAGAAAATGGATAGTCATTATATTACAGTAGAACATCCGGATTCTGATTTCTATGCGATACATTTAAACGATAATTCACCATTTCCGAATGTAAGATTTATTTACGGCACTGTATCGATTAAGGAATCTCCGGAACTTGATATCGCAACGTTATCATTTACATATAACATAAGCGATCCTGGTGATTACGATCACGACACATTGAAAGAAGACGAGGATTTTAATAACTACCTCGGAGATTTATTAACACATATTATTGAACAAGGAACGACAAAACTTGAAGAACGAAATACCAACGCACGTACTGAGTCATCTACTTAATAACGAAGAATACTGCCGACGCGTAATACCATATCTTCAAAAAGAATATTTTGAAGGTTCGCACAAAGTAGTATTCGATCTTATTGTAAGCTTTGTAGCAACACATAATAAATTACCTACAGGTAGAGTGTTAGATATTGAGTTACAAAAGGTAGCTGCTCCAGAAGATGTCTTAAATCAATCATCGATTTTAATTAACGAGATTGCAAATAAGACTGATCTTGACACTGACTATTTGATCAATGAGACTGAAAAGTGGTGCAAAGATCGTGCAGTATATCTTGCGATTATGGATTCTATCGGTATTATTGATGGCAAGGATCCAGAAAAATCTGAAGGCGCGATACCGGAAATTCTTTCGACTGCTCTTGGCGTATCATTTGATCAAGCAATCGGTCATGATTATATTGACGATTCTTCGGCACGTTTTGACTTTTACAATAAAACTGAAGAACGCATTCCGTGGGATCTTGAATATTTTAATAAGATTACAAAGGGCGGTATTCCAAACAAAACACTTAATGTGTGTTTGGCCGGTACAGGTGTAGGTAAATCTTTGTTTATGTGTCATAATGCAGCCTCAGTATTGCAACAAGGTAAAAACGTTTTATACATCACTATGGAAATGGCTGAAGAAAGAATCGCTGAACGTATTGATGCTAATCTTATGGATCTACCTATTCAACAGCTTGAGTCATTACCTAAAAATGTGTTTTCTGAAAAGATCGAAAAGATTGCTACAGGAACTATTGGTAAATTACTCATTAAAGAATATCCAACAGGTGCTGCTCATTCTGGTCATTTCAGAGCTTTGCTCAACGAATTAAAACTTAAGAAAAAGTTTGCACCAGATATCATATACATAGATTACTTAAACATATGCTCGTCTTCTCGTATGAAAGCAATGGGTGGTAGTATAAATAGTTACACTTACATTAAAGCTATTGCTGAAGAATTACGTGGTCTAGCTATTGAGTTTAATCTGCCAATTATGACAGCGACTCAAACTACACGTTCTGGTTTTAGTAATACTGATGTGGGTCTTGAAGATACATCAGAATCCTTTGGCTTACCAGCTACAGCCGATTTGATGTTTGCATTAATAGCGACTGAAGAATTGGATGAACTTAATCAAGTAATGGTTAAGCAACTTAAGAATAGATATAATGATCCGACTAAATTTAAAAGATTTGTGGTTGGAATTGATCGTGCAAGGATGAAATTGTATGATGTAGAAGAATCTGCTCAGGACGACATAATGTCTGACATGAGCATCCCCGATAAACCAATTGCGACGTGGGGGAATAATGAAAATAAAGACACGTTTGCAGAATTTAAAGTATAGGAGAAATGCTATGTTAGATTGGATTAAAGGAAGACTTGCTGAAAGAACATCTTTGGATGGAGTATCACTTATTGTGGTATGTGGTTCAGTAATTTTGTTTGGCGGTATCGCTAAACTTTTAGCTTGGGCTGGATTAGCCTGGGGTATTTACACTTTAGTAAAAAAAGAGGACTAATTAATGTTCAATGTTCGTGTTGTTTCGTATAGTAAGCCAGCAATTGGCGTTGATTTGAAAGATGATTTGTTACAAATGGTTGCATATTGTGCCAGAGTTTCGAATCCAAATAACCAAAATAATGAAGAGACCGCGGAGAAATTAGTCAAGTATTTGATTAAACATCAGCACTGGTCGCCTTTAGAGATGGCCAGTGTCTGTATGGAAATCGATACTACTCGGGATATCGCCAGACAAATTCTTAGACATCGATCTTTTTCGTTTCAAGAATTTAGTCAGCGGTATGCTGATCCTACAAAAGACCTAAGCTTTATTACTAGAGAAGCTAGGATGCAAGACGATAAGAATCGTCAAAATTCAGTAGAAATTGGTATTGATGATCCTATACATCATATATGGGAATCGTATCAAGAGGTAATTATCGAGCGTTGTAAACACGCATATGAATGGGCTATCAATGCCGGCATCGCAAAAGAACAGGCTAGAGCAATTCTACCTGAGGGTTTAACGATGTCTCGTATGTACGTAAATGGAACACTGAGATCATGGATACATTACATCCAATTAAGGGCAGAAAACGGCACT
>Ga0206131_10005267_pt1 | contig 13758 bp, 14 predicted proteins | sample Helgoland_Spring_FD_148636 | JGI IMG/M metagenome (GOLD analysis project Ga0206131, IMG submission 148636) | Pelagic subsurface seawater microbial communities from Kabeltonne, Helgoland, North Sea - Helgoland_Spring_Bloom_20160517_1 | ecosystem: Environmental > Aquatic > Marine > Epipelagic ...
AATGTTAATAATACATTATCACCATCAACATCAGTTAATGTTAGATATGTTATTAGAAGATGGCCTGACTGATTTTAAAAGTTAATTAATGTTTACCAAAACACAAACGTCACAAGAGCGTTTGAATGCTTGGCGTACAGTTAGACAACAAAACTACAAAACTGTAGAGCCCTTACTTGAAGCATTTGCTCCTATTAAACTGATTCCCCGGTACATAGACTACTATACCCCACGTGATTGGCCTAATGTATTTGAAATAGTATCAGAAGGTTACTTTTGTCAGTCCGGTATTACCCTTATATTAGCAGCAACCCTCACTAACAAAGGGTTCATTTCAGCTGAAGAATTGTACTTTGAAGTGATAAGTAATCATATAAATGGAAACGACGGATTAGTATTGATTCATGAAGATTTAGCATATAACTTTATACCCGGAGAGCGGGTTCCGATGCAAAAAGTTATTGACAATAGTACTAGATTTAATTCACATAAGATTAAAACCTCCTCACTTTTTAGTTGACATTAACACAGTTTTATTGTATAATTTGCTTCTGGTAAATAATACACTAAAACAAGTATAACAAACAGACAAAGAGATAAACACATGCAAGTACAAAAACGTTCTGGGCAACTTGAAGACATTAACATAGATAAGTTGCACAAGGTAGTACAATATGCCTGCAATGGCATTACTGGCGTTAGTCCTAGTGAAGTAGAAATTAACAGTCAAATACAATTGTACAGCGGAATCACTAGTACTGACATCCAAGAAACACTTATCAAAAGTGCAGCTGATTTAATCTCAGAAGAAACCCCAAATTATCAATATGTTGGCGGTCGACTAATTAACTATCATCTAAGAAAAGAAGTATACGGTAAATTTACTCCACTGTGCCTATGTGATATTATAGATAAAAATGTTAAGAAAGGCTTCTACGATAGAGAAATTTTAATAGCATATACGAAGGACGAGATTGACGAACTAAGTAACTACATTAAACACGACAGAGATGAAGTGTTGACTTATGCGGCTATGGAACAATTCCGTGGCAAGTACCTTGTACAAAATAGAAGTACAGGTGAAATATTTGAAACACCACAAGTAGCATATATAATGATTGCTATGACATTGTTTAGTAAGTATGACAAAGAAACAAGACTTGGATATGTTAAAGCATACTATGATGCAATTAGCACATTTGAAATAAGTTTACCTACACCAGTTATGGCAGGTGTGCGTACACCACAAAGACAATTTAGTTCATGCGTACTAATTGAAACAGATGATAGTTTAGATAGCATTAATGCTACTACAAGTGCTATTGTTAAGTATGTTAGTCAAAAAGCAGGCATTGGTATTGGAGCAGGTAGTATTAGAGCAATTGGTTCGCCTATTAGGAGCGGAGACGCAACTCACACAGGAGTTATCCCCTTCTATAAACTATTCCAATCAGCAGTTAAGTCATGCTCACAAGGTGGAGTAAGAGGCGGCGCGGCTACATTATACTATCCTATTTGGCATTTAGAAATTGAAGACATGCTTGTATTAAAGAACAATAAAGGTACAGAAGAAAACCGTGTAAGACACATGGACTACGGCGTACAGTTTAACAAATTAATGTATGAGAGACTATTAACAGGTGGAGACATCTCATTGTTTAGTCCTCATGATGTTCCTGGTTTGTATGAAACATTCTTTAACGATCAAGACAAGTTTAAAGAATTATACGAATGTGCAGAACGCAACACCCGTATTAAGAAGAAGACTATTAAAGCAATGGATTTATTTTCTGCGTTTGCAACAGAACGCAAAGATACAGGTAGAATTTATTTAATGAATGTAGACCATGCTAATACGCATAGTTCGTTTAATGAAGATGTTGCACCAATTAAACAAAGTAATTTATGTTGTGAAATTAATTTACCTACAAAGCCGTTAAAAGAGATTAATGACTCAGAAGGTGAGATTAGTTTGTGTACTTTAAGTGCAATTAATTGGGGCATTATTAAAGACTTCAAACAGATGGAAAGAGTTTGCAGACTTGCTGTAAGAGGCTTAGACGCACTATTAGACTACCAAAGTTACCCAGTACTAGCGGCACAGTTAAGCACAATGAAACGTAGACCGTTAGGTATTGGTATTATTAACTTTGCTTATTGGTTAGCAAAGAATGACTCAACATATCAAAATCCTAACTTAGAGTTAGTAGACGAATGGGCCGAAGCATGGAGTTACTACTTGATTAAAGCAAGTGCAGACTTAGCAGTAGAAAAAGGCGAATGCTCTGGTACAGTAGAAACAAAATACGGGCAAGGAATTACACCTAACCAAACATATAAGAAAGATGTAGACGAATTAGTTAAGCACAAAGAAAGACAAGATTGGAAAGGATTGCGTGAGCAACTTAAAGCAACAGGTATTCGTAACTCAACACTAATGGCACTAATGCCAGCAGAAACATCAGCACAGATTAGTAACAGCACAAATGGTATTGAACCACCACGTAGTTACATCAGTATTAAACAAAGTAAGCATGGTGTACTTAAACAAGTAGTTCCAGGCTACCCAAGACTTAAAAATAAATATGACCTGCTATGGGACCAAAAGTCACCTGATGGCTATTTAAAGATTATGGCTGTATTACAGAAGTACATAGATCAAGGTATTTCGGTAAATACATCTTACAATCCAGAACACTACGACGATGAGAAAGTGCCAATGAGCGTTCTCATTAAAGATATCATCACCTTTTACAAATACGGCGGTAAGCAATTGTATTATAATAACACTAACGATGGTCAAGGCGAACTAGACACAGAACAAAAATTAGATGCATTAGAACTTACAGAAGTAGATGAAGAGGATTGCGAATCTTGCAAAATATGAAATCAGTACTAAACACAAATAAAAAATATAACCATATGGAAGCAAAAATGTTCCTAGACCCTAACGGTGGCGTGTGTATGCAACGTTACGATACAATCAAGTATCGTCAATTTGAAAAGCTCACTGACAAGCAGTTAGGATTTTTCTGGAGACCAGAAGAAGTTGACATTGTAAAAGATGCCAAAGACTTTAAAGACCTAGAGCCACATGAGCAACACATCTTTACATCTAACTTAAAAAGACAAATACTATTGGACAGTGTTCAAGGACGTTCGCCTAACTTAGTGTTCTTGCCTATTGTTAGTCTACCAGAATTAGAAACCTGGATTGAGACTTGGGCATTTAGTGAAACTATTCACAGCAGAAGCTACACACATATTATCAGAAATGTATATCCTGACCCGAGCAAGGTTTTTGATGAGATGAGCAGTATCGAAGAGATTGCAGATTGTGCTGATAGTATCACACAATGTTATAACGACCTATACGAGTATAACGATTTAATGCGTAAAGGCAGTGCAAAGTATAGTTTATACGAGCACAAGAAGAAATTATGGAAGTGCATAATGAGCGTAAACATCCTAGAAGGTGTACGTTTTTATGTTTCATTTGCTTGTAGTTGGGCGTTTGCTGAAGTTAAAAAGATGGAAGGCAATGCAAAAATTATTAAGTTAATTGCTAGAGATGAGAATGTTCACTTAGCAAGTACACAGCATATGTTAAAATTATTGCCAAAAGAAGATGAAGACTTTGCTAAAATTAAAAAAGAGACAGCAGAAGAATCAAAGCAAATGTTTATTGATGCAGTAGAGCAAGAGAAAGAATGGGCAAAGTACTTGTTTAAAGACGGTAGTATTATTGGACTAAACGCACAGTTACTAGAGCAGTATGTAGAGTGGATTGCAGCTAAACGTATGCAAAATATTGGCTTAGAGAAAGTTTACACAGCGGGTTCGAATCCGTTACCATGGACACAAAAGTGGATTGGAGGCAGTGACGTACAAGTTGCTCCACAAGAAACTGAAATAACTAGTTATATTAGCGGCGGTACAAAGCAAGATGTAACAGAAGACACATTTAAGGGAATGACCCTTTAGGAGACACACATGTATAATTTAGAAGAACTTTCAGGGGAAGTAGTTACCCTAAAACTAACTAGCGGTATTGAAATATTATCGCAGTTACTAAGCGTAGATGACGATACCAAGTTACTTACTCTAGGCCTACCAAAGATTGTAGTTATCAACGGTCCAGACTTAGCACTTATCCCGTATATCTTTACAGGGCCAACAGACGAGGTTACAATGCCTCTTTCAGCTATTTTAAGCATCTGTAAAGCAAGTGATGACAGCATTGCAGACTACGAAGCACTTAACGTCGAAGAAGCCGATATTGGCATTATATCAGACGAATAAACTTTTTTGATTAAAACACCTGTATATGCCCTGCTGATTTAAATTGTTGTATAAATACTCGTTATAATTAGATATAAATATATCTAATAAGTAATTTTAACCCCCGCAGTGCAACATGAAAAAACGATACAACAATAACATTCCTAGATTAATAGAAGACTTGGAAATAGTCACATTGTCAAGTATATTTTTCTTGTCAATCCTTGCATTAACACCAACATTATAATGAAATATGTAATGTGCTACATGCTATTACTTTTTGCAGCTAACACAGACAGTGTAGCAGGAGTATTGCGTGGCTTGCGTGATGCAAACACTGCATATCATTTGGAACCTAGAAGAAATGGAAGTTAGAGACGCAACACCAGAAGAAGCAAAGGCCTGGAGAGAAGAAGATTACTGGAACCGAATGGATTTTGATCCATTAGTAATGTTTGTAGTAATACCAACAGTTGTCCAAGTAACAGTAATGGGCATGATGTTTGCAGTAATGTACTTAAATCAACTAATATTTTGATAGCAAATGCAATTAAAGCCGTACTAGGTGTAGGCAAAAAGTCCGAAGGCAAGTTTGAAATTAAACCAATTGCTATAATTTGGTTTGCAATATTAGTTGCATTTTTCTTTTTAGGAACTATTAGCGGACTATTATTACTTACAAGTCTAATTATTAACTGATAAATAATAGTATGGCCAAGATAGCAAGAGTAAAAACAGATAAAGCAAAAGGTGTTATAATAGGACCTGGTGCATCAACAGTGTTTGCTGATAATAAAAAAGTTTCTTTGTTAGGAGATAAGGTTGCTCCACACGGCAAAGCACCACATACAGCACCTACGTTAGTATCAAACGGTGCATCTACTGTATTAGCAGATGGTGGCATTCCTGCTAAACAAGGTACCACTGCTACATGTGGACATACTGTTCAAGGTGGCTCACCGACTGTCGAACTATCTTAAATAACTTCCAATATATCAGTAATACTATTGTTATAAACATTTATATCAGACAAATCCATTCTAGTAAACTTTGCTAACTCTTGTATAACTGTTAAGTTATATACATTACTAATATCTATTTCTTCAGAATCCCAATCATCGCATAATGCATAACTAAAGATTTGAGCTATTCCCGAACCTTTAATCACATGTCCTTTGATAGTAACATTAACAATATCGTCTGTTTCTAAATTTGTTGCCGCAAACGGTACAGGTAAATGAGTAAGTTTATCTATAGGTATGCCTTTTATTTTCCTAACTTTTGTTTTTAGATAATTCCAGCCTAATGCTGTTTGATGCAGTGTTGGTTGAGACGAAGTAGTAGGGTGTATATCATATAACCATTTGCCTTGTTTAGATATTACACTAAAGCACTTGTTTCCAAATAACGGATCTTCTAGCACCTCGAATGTAGCACCTATAGCTCTGCAAAAATGTTCTATAGCAGGTTGTTGATGTGCATTGTGTTTAAATTTATAAAATTTTATATGTGCTTTTTGTCCTGCAGTTATTATGTTTTCTTTAATGCGTTTCCACTCTGCACCTAAGAATACTTTACCGCAATGTTCGTATATACCATCAATATTAAAAATAATTTTTATACTTGAGTCTAGGCCTTTATAAAGACAACTAGCATCTATAATCTTTTTTACTACACTTTTATCAGCCATGCCGTAAGTGTTTACTATAGTGTATACACCTTGTATTGTCATAACACGCACAAAAGAAGAGAGATTATCCCATTCTAATGCATCACCATACTCGTTATCCATAGTAATAGATTTTAGTTCGGGCAAGTCTTGGGTAATTTCAACCAAAGTCGAATACGGTATGCTAACATCACCTATATGTCTATAATGAAATGCAGAACAAAGCCACTGACCAGCGGCGCTTAACGGATTAAAAACGCGACTGTGTGTTGTTGTATCTACTCGTAAGTTTTCTATAGTCATAAAAAAAGGTACCAATTGTATTTAGTACCTTCTTTTAACTAAGTCTAAGTTATTTGATCTGGTTATTAATGGATGCTGAGTATTGAATTACTTCTTCGTAATCGCTATCGTCATCGTTATAGTAATACTCTGTTGAAGTATTAAGTTCAGATTCGGCAGTTGTAAAAAGACCAATTGAATATTCTTCAACATAAACCTTAGAACCCATAGTGCCTTTAACAGCAAAGTGATAAACACCTGGTGCTAAACTTTCTGCACAGCCACCTGCAACAGTTGCAGTAATTGTAACAATACCAGTTGCTGTATCAAAAGCCATCCATGGCGCTAAAGGACTAAAATCTAATACTGCTACATTACTTACATCTGCATGTAATCCAATGTCAATTGTTTGTGTTAACCCATGTTGTATATTTAATATTCTTCCTGAAGGAACCGATGTAAAGTTTACATCCGATGTCATTGGAACTGATAGTAATGATAAACTTACTTTATTGTATTCTGCAGTCTTACCTGCTGGGTAAGATAAGTTATCATAACTAAGAATTGTTTGGTAGTTGTCAGCAGTAGATGTTGATCTAGGCAGTCTTGCCATTTCGTTACCACGTGTTACCATGTATGATTTAATAGTTTCTGCAGATACGTTAGGGTATAAGTTCATGAAGTGTGTAGAAACACCTGCTACTAATGCTGCTGAAACCGAAGTACCTGAAGCAGGTACATAGTTAGCAACGTTTGCTAAGTCTGCAACACATACATCTTTACCTAAAGCAAACAAATCAATCTTAGCACCCTGTTGTACTAGGCCTCTTCTCACTGGAGTTACCGTGTCATCTACATAATCAATTATTGGCATCTGAGAAGTTGTTGTTACCATAAATTGATCATCAAATGCACCAACAGTGGTGATAGTATCTAAACCACCCGGTGTAATAGTATCAACATCAACTCCGTTACCGGCATTACCTGCCGCGGCAACTAAAATTAAGTTTTCTGATAACATTTGATTAAGTTTAGCATCAATTAATGCGTTCTTAGTTAATGAGAAAGCCATTAATACAGTTTTTGGTTTATTAACATCATTTGCGTTATGATGAACTAACACTGCATCTAATGCATCTATTACTTCACCTACAGTGATTGTACCTGTAGCATTGTCAAACATTTTAACGTTTTGTATACTTGCACCAGCTGCTGTACCAATTGATTCACCAAGTATAAGTGACGCCATTTTAGTACCGTGTCCGTCAGTATCGCCGAAACCAGTTGCACTTGGAACACTATGTAAGTCTGTTACATCCGGGGTCTCACCAAACTCTTGGTGATACGGATCAAATCCTGTATCCATTAAATAGATAGTTTGTCCTGCTCCTACAGTAGTATCTAGTGGATGCCAGTAATATTGATAGTTAGGGTTAATAGCAGTGGTTTGCAAATGACCTGCATCTGCCACTCCTCCTGCTGTAGTAAACGCCTCTAGTGTAGGACTCAGTGCTGCTTCAGCTTCTGATGAATCTAAAATACCTGCAAGTCCTGAGACTTGACCGGTAGTTCCTGAGACGCCGTATGTTAACGGGAAGGAGTAAGTTTTAGTTACTGTCAACCCTGCGTTAGTAATTGCCAGCTCTGCCGCACCTGCGTTTGCATAAGTTGACGAGTCTAGTGATATAATAAAGTTTGCCATTTAGTTTTGCTCCAAAAAACGAGTTTATGCCCGGTTTCGCTCCATAAGTATGTATTAAGTATATTTATCATCTTTTGCAGAGTTAGAAATCTTTTATGATAGAAATTGGAAATCCACCAGCATTGCAGTATTATGAGGAAGAAAAATTTCTCAGTATTACAATTAAGAAGCCAGAAATGGACTGTACCTTGCTGGACTTAATTAAAGAACAACTGTCGCATATTGAAAAAGCACATATTTGCCTAAGCGGTGGCGGCGATAGTCAGTTTGCTTTAAGAGTTTTACAACAATTAGGTGTACCTATAACAGCACATACCTACCTTACTACTTGGGAAGGAGCACCTATTAATTCTGACGATGTGATGACTGCTAGAATGCTCACTGATAAAGAAAACATTGAACTTCATGTTACACAAATCGAATTATATGATTTTTTCAACGACAAGAAACATTTAGAATACGGTAAAAAATATGCAACAGCAAGTCCACAGATAGCAGTACACCTTCACTATTTAGATACTGCATTCAAAGACATTGACGGCACAGTAGTATTAGGCGGAGATGTTCCAATGCTGATCAAAGACTCGCCGCCTGGAGAAGGCCCACTAGACATTGCAGGACTTAGTGGCTCGTTTATAATGAAAAACACACAGGCATACCATGCTATAGCAAAAGATAATAACTTTCCAATAGTTAAAGATTTGTTGTATTACACACCTCAAATAATATATAAAGCATTAGAACTTAGTATAGACATTGTTGAAAAATATCAAATGCATTGTGAAGTAGGTGATACAAACGGATACGCACATAAATTAAAACATGCAATATACGAAGAAATATTACCAGGCGGTATTAACCCGTTAATGAAAAGTACAGGCTTTGAAAGATTAAAAAAATACCTTGCTTCGCAGTCAGGTATATATAACACATTTGATTTAAAATATAGAGCACCAATGGAACTAGCATATAGAGATGTGCAACGAAATACAAGAGTTGATGCTGAGATTGGCGATAGCCCAGGAACCGACGGCACCGTTAGATATAAAGCAGGTAAACTGCCACAAGAATTAACACAGCGATACAGGACAGCCATAGAAGAAAACAATAGCAAAAACATATACGAATATTATTTTGACTTCTAGACCGATAAATACTACTATAACACATAGGAGTACAAAATGGCATTATCAGAATTTTCTATAAAGGACAAAGGGATGGTCCTTGCATTATTCGCTAATCAATGTTATCAACCACCGGAACAATTATTTGAACCAAAGAATGGTATACCAGATTTAGCACCACTTAAAAAGTTTTTAAACAAACCACTACCACCAACATACATTGACGTTGACGGAGCACAGGCTTATGTTATGAGCGACAAGGACGATGTATTGATTGCATGTAGAGGAACAGAACCAACAGCATTAAATGATGTAAAAGCAGACCTTAACACATTTAGAATGCCTCACCCAGTAGCAGGTAAAGTACACCAAGGCTTTTACGGTGAGTATGAAAAAGTAATGCCAGATATTAAAAAAGCATTAGCAAAGCACGACAAGAAAAACACTAAGAGTGTTTGGGTATGTGGACATAGTTTAGGTGGAGCAATGGCTGTACTAGTTGCTATGGATATCAAACCCGAAGGCGGATTATACACATTTGGACAACCAAGAGTTGGTAATGTTGATTTCTTAAAAGCAATCGACTTTCCTTATTTTAGATATGTTAACAACAATGATGTGGTTCCTAGTGTACCACCAAGTTTTGCAGGACTTTGGTATAAGCACCAAGGTCATCTTAGATACATTAACACATATGGCAATATTAGAAAAGCAACACCTTGGCAAAGATTTAAAGATGGTTGGAGAGGTCGATGGGCAGCTCTCAAGCAGTTTAAATTTATCGACGGTGTAGCAGACCATGGTATGGGACACTACTATAATTTTATTGCTAACATGGACGACAAAGGCGAACAATCTAAGTGATAAAACGCGAATCAACAGTTGCAAGTTCGAGAGAAATATTAATAAAGCAAGATGATTGCTATCGTGAGATTAATGCTGACGCTAGTGATCTTGCAGCTTATGCGTTAACTGAAGCCAAGGACCCTGAAAGAAAATGGTATAGCGGATATCATGGCATGACAGTGTCACCACTAAACAAAGAAAAAGTTTTTTCATTATCTCCAGAGATGGCTTTTATTAATAGCATTGCACCATTTGCAGAATTTGGTGTAGGTGTAGCAAAAATGGAATGCCACCATCATTATAAATTGCATACAGATTGGAACAGAGGTCCTGGCATTAATATGTTACTTCAGTCGCAAAACAGTTTCTGTGCTTTTGTAGACATAGACAATGATCAAACAGTTCATATGAATTATCAGCCAAATAAATTATATGTTTTTAACACACAGGTTCCGCACACAATTTTTAATTTCGAAGGAGAAAGATTTCTTCTTACTGTAGAATTCGAAGAGCATAAACAAACAATGCCATACCAGGGATTTCTTAAAAGATTAAGACGAGAACAAAAGTTAACTGGGTCGTTATCCTTAATTGAATAGTCTGATAAATATACACATACTAATTAAGAGGAGACAACATTGTCTAACAAAACACCATATGAGATTAGACTTGAGCTCCTACAAGAAGCCAGACTAATTCTCCAAGCAAAAGCAAAGCAACCCGAGCAGATGCCTTCCACTGAAGAAATAGTTGCTGAAGCAGAAAAGCTCAACGAATTCATATCAAGCAAACCTTCCCGCTAAACTAGCCATTTATCCTGGTGCCCTGCTAGGAATAAAAGTAAATATACAGAACATAAAGTTTAAAGCTGCTGTAGCTCACTCGGTAGAGCAGCTGATTTGTAATCAGCAGGTAGTCAGTTCGATTCTGACCAGCAGCTCCAATACACACTACAGGACAAAAAATGTCAAACAGAAAAAGTAAGGCTAAAAACAAAAGCAATCCCATTAAAAAGACTGCCGACTCTTTGAAGCAATCATCAAATGATAATGATGTAATGCATCAGTTGCTAGATGCAAAAATTGAAATCCCATTAGGGCTATTAAGACAAAAACATATCTTCATTGCAACACCATGTTACGGTGGGCAATTAGGTGAACCTTACTTTAGAAGTATGATGCGTTTTGCTATACTTTGTAACAAGTATGATATTAAATATACTATTAGCACACTTGCCAATGAAAGTTTAATTACAAGAGGTAGAAATACCCTTGTTAGTTTCTTTATGGAAAATCCAGAAGCAACACACTTGTTCTTTATTGATGCTGATATTGAATTTAATCCTGAAGACATTCTTAGAATGGTTGCATACGATAAACCTATTGTTGTTGGTGCTTATCCTAAGAAAGCAGTTAATTGGAATAGTATTATACAAGCGGCTAGAGAAGACGAAACTGAAACAGCAGAAACCATCGAAGGACATAGTTCAAACTATGTTGTAAACTTTGACTTTATTAAAGACAGCAACGGTAATAGAACAGGGCAGGTTCAAATAGTAGATAACTTAGTTAAACTTAAAGACGCAGGCACAGGTTTTATGTGTATTCAAAAAGATGTTATTCAGCAGATGTTTGATAAAATGCCAGAAACAAAATATGTAAACGATATCAATGTTGATGCTAAATTTGAACCATTTATGTATGCATTGTTTGATTGTATTATTGACCCAGAAAGCAGACGTTACTTGTCTGAAGATTATACGTTCTGTAGACGCTGGCAAAATATGGGCGGAGAAGTTTGGTTAGACCCACGTACAGCACTTAACCATGTTGGTCACTACACATTCAGAGGTAACATTAGAAAGTTATTTACTGGAAAGAATGAAAAGCCAGTTACAAATAGTTAAGGAATAATGCAATGGAAGCAGAAAAGAAAATAACAATACTATTACCTACTAGAGGTAGACCAGAACTTTTAGAAAAGAGTATTAAGTCTCTCATAGAGAAAGCAACTAATCCATCAGACATTGAAATAATGTTAGGACTAGATGATGATGATACTGATACAACAGAATATATTAAAGAAACAATTGCTCCTTATTTACAAGACTTAGGAGTAGAAGCAAGGGCAAATATCTTTAAACCACTAGGCTATGAAAACTTGCACACTTATGTAAATACATTAGCAGGTGCTTCATTAGGCGAATGGTTATTCTTTTGGAATGATGATGGCTTAATGGAAACGCAAGGATGGGACGACGTAATTAAAAGTTACGACGGCCAATTTAAATTACTAGCACCAAAAGATAATCATAACGGACACCCTTATGCTATTTTTCCTATAGTACCTAGAGATTGGTACATACTTACTGGACACCTAAGTCAAAATGCACAGAACGATGCATGGCTTAGTCATATTGCATACATGCTGGACATCTTTGAGCGTATCGATGTTGAGTTTATACATGACAGAGCAGACATCACAGGTAATAATGATGATGAAACTTTCCGCAACAGAAAGTATATGGAAGGTAATCCCTCTGACCCTAAAGACTTTGGCCACGAAGCAATGCAACATGCTCGTGTAGCAACTGCACATAAGATTGCTTGGTTTATGGATAGAGCTAATCTAGGTGATTTAACTTGGTGGAACAAAGTAAAAGCAGGAGAGCAAGACCCATTTGAGAAAATGAAATGGGCTGAAGGAGTCAAAGGTGCAGGGCAATTAGCCGCTATAAATGACGAACAACTACCAGACGATACTGTACTAACATTGTAAGTCATTGAAAAATAAAGGGAATTTTTTCCTTGACATTTAAGTGTGTTGTTGTTATAATAACAACATGAAAACACACGCAATGATAGATATCGAAACACTAGGAACAGAGCCAGACTGTGTAGTATTGTCAGTTGGTGCTGTTAAATTCAATCCATTTATGTCTACAGAACCACATGCTAAAACATTGTGGAAACCTAATGTAGACCAGCAAACATGTGCCGAACGCAGTGTATTAGACAGCACTTTAGAGTGGTGGGCAAAGCAACCAACACACATACAAGACGAAGCATTCAATGAAGAAGGCAGACAATCTATTGCTGATTTTATGCAAGACTTAAACAAGTATCTTGTTGGTGTTGATAAGATTTGGTGTCAGGGTCCTCAGTTTGATATGGTTATATTAGAACACTTATTCAAGCAGTTCAATCATCACAGAGGTTGGGCATTTTGGCAGATTATGGATTGCAGAACAATCTTTAACATGATGCCAGTAGATCCACGTAAAGCAATTCAGCAAAACCTGCACAGTGCAGATGCTGATGCTTACTACCAGGCAGTTTGTGTACAGCAAACATACAAGCATTTCAACGTAACCGAGAGGTAAACACAATGTCAATTTTCGTTGCTGGACCATCTGGCGGGAAGCCTTACGATAAAGATGTTGCACTAAAAATAGAATCAGCAATTGCTATTATGAGTGCAAAATTAGGCATTGCACATATACCAATGGAGTTTGACATAATCTTGGGTCGTACTGTAAACAAAACAGACGGCGATTGCGAAGGCTGGTGTTTTGCAAAACAATATAGAAAATCTAAACCATGGGAAGTGAGTATTTTTGTTTGGCGCAAGAAGCGTTTCCGTGATATGATTAAAACTCTTGCACACGAAATGATACATGTAAAGCAGTTTGTCAAAGACGAACTTGACCTAACTGATAACAGATTTAAAGGTAAGAAGTTTGTTGCTAAAAAGAATCAAAGTGCATATTGGGACGCTCCATGGGAGAAAGAAGCCTATGCAAAGCAAGATAAATTAGCTCAATATTATTTTGATTATTTGAAAAAGAATGCTTG
>Ga0206131_10005269_pt1 | contig 13756 bp, 18 predicted proteins | sample Helgoland_Spring_FD_148636 | JGI IMG/M metagenome (GOLD analysis project Ga0206131, IMG submission 148636) | Pelagic subsurface seawater microbial communities from Kabeltonne, Helgoland, North Sea - Helgoland_Spring_Bloom_20160517_1 | ecosystem: Environmental > Aquatic > Marine > Epipelagic ...
GAGCCGGCTCATTTACTTTACATAACTATGGGGAGCGGATCCGCTTGGGCATCCGGACATATTCTGTCCGTTAAAGGTAGCCTAATTACTTGACAGATAGGTCATAACGCGTTACATTACTACTATGAAAACAATGTCGTTTTCACTTCGATCGGGAGATCAACTATGGCTATTACTAAAGCACTACACACCCTCCGCTACAACGCTAACCAAATTAAAATAGAGGGAGCCGCTCCAACGGCTACCATCAACAACTACGACTACCTTTACAACCTCGCTAAGCGAATGCTAGCGATTGAGGAGGCTATCTATCAAATCGAACTTGTAAGTCCAGTCGGTATTCTTGTCAGCAGTCGAGTCGCCAACATTGTGGTGAACTCAATCCACCGTACTGTGGTAGCCCTCATCCCATCCTATGGGATAGGGGACTTTGACTGGGAGGGTGCGGGCGAGGACATGGCTGTAATTGTCGGGAATGCTTGGGGTATCCTGAGCAAGTGCGATGAGGATGGTCTTGCTCAAGCCGTTTGCGATAAGTATAACCTGTTCCAAACAATGTGCGAGATCCAAGCAGGTTTGGATGAGCATGGTTATTTGGATTGCGAATAACTAAGGTTTGTTGCCTTTGCTTTTTTGCCTGCGTTTTTTAACGTGGGCTTTTTTGTGGGTCCCCCTCCCCCTACCCCGTCGGCAGTAGCGGCGAAATATGTACTTAAAGGTGGGCTTTCGCCCACGAGCGCAGCGAGGTACACCAGCTACCTATATAATTTTCACCGCTTTTTCAAATCTTTAAAATTTTACTTGACTTTTTCTGTGCATTATGGTATAATTATATTATACGATATTCCAAAAATTTTTTGGAAAAATTTTCAGACTTTTAGTATAGGAGAAACAATGTCGAAATGTCTAAATTGTGGTAAAACCACCCCCATTAGTTCTAGAACTTACAAGCCCAAGAAATATTGCGATAAGAAATGCTCCAATCAATTTTATGCTAAAGATAAGCGATACTCTAAAAATCCTCAATGGGATTGGGGCGAGGAAACAAAAAAGAAAAAACAAGAGAAGCAAGAAAAATTACAAAGATTGCAAGAGCTTCGAGAAACTATGATTGATAGGCAAGAGGTTCTGGTTCACTTTGGAATGAAAAATCCAACTTCAATTCGAAAATTAGTAATCGAACTTGGAATCAAAGATCAATCAGTAAAGATCGGTCCACATGAAAAACATGTTTTCTATTCAAAAGAAGATGCAAAGCTTTTAATGGATGCGATCCAAGAAAAATGGGGACACAAATTAAAAGAAGTGCCGGAAGGCTATATTCACACAAATGAAGTTAGCAAAATAATGAACGTTGTAAGAATCAATACAGAGTTATTTGAAAACAAAGTTCAAGTGTTTGAAAAAGCAGGATGGTTTTTTGATAAACAAGAGGTTTTAGACTATGTCCAAAAACGAGACGAAGCAAAAGCTAAAGCAAAAGAAAAAAGAGAACAGGCGAGAGAATGCAAAATCGCGAAGCGCGAACGCCTCCGGCGTGAAAGAGAAGAGCAAAGACTTCTTGAAGAGCAACGCAAAAAAGAAGAGTGGGACAAAGAACATTTGATACAAAAAGAAAAGCAACGCAAGCTTAAGGACGAAGGTTGGATTGAATTTGGAGAAGCTTATAAGCTGGGGCTCCCAAAGGATGTAAATAGATATGTGCGAAACGGAAAGGTCCGTCACATCGACTTTACGCATGGCGTCAGTAGATTATATAACAAGGAGGACGTCCTTCAGGTTGCTTCTTATCTAGAAAAAATTCGTAGCGAAAGCTTGGAAAAGGGAGGAACGCTAGTGATCCTAAAGGATCAAAACGATCCATTCCCATATGAAACAAGATTGTTTAATTTAAAGTTTCCAAAATGGAAGAACGACAAAAAAAGACAAAAGTCAATAAAAGCCAATGAGCTTTATAGAGACCAGCACTTTAATCATAATAAAATTGTTGAGTTTAAATGCACAAAGTGTGAAGAAACAAAGCCTTATCACGAGTTTAGATATACCAACGAAAGGAAAGGAAGATGCAGTCATTGCAAATCTTGCGAAGATAAGAGATATCAAGAAAATAAAGAAGCTGCTTTGATCAATCAAAAAGAACGTTGGAAAAGACCCGACGTAAAAATGAAAAACATTGTCGCAGGACAAATCAAAAAAGACATCTCGTTTGTGATTGGAAAATACTTCGAAGTTCAAACAAGCACAATTTGGAACGAGATTCAAAAGCAATGCGGATATAACGAGCACGACCTTGTTAAGCATATTGAGGATCAGTTCGGACCAAGAATGTCTTGGGACAACCATGCACGTTCAACTCAAGGGTTCCGTTGGGAAGTTGACCATATTACTTCAAGGTCACAATTGAGATATGATTCATTTTCGCACCCAAATTTTAAAAAATGTTGGAGCTTAGACAATTTGCGACCAATTGATGCGAAAGAAAATAAATCAAGATGGTTTGTAGATAAGCAATTTTAAACTATTTATTGCGATCATGATTTAAGGAGTTTTACTAATGGAAGTCAACAAGAAGATTTTATCGATAATGAGAATTATCGAAGCCATCCCTGGTTACGACAGAAGCAAGAAAATGGGATATATTTACAATGCGAACAAGTTGTTAACCGATGCAGATCGTGCAGTGTTGACCGATGTTATGAAGGCAATGATATTACTTACAGCCGGAAATCAAGAGGCCGTGCGCAACCCAAAATCTTACGATCCAGCAGGTGCTCGAGACAATTACAGTTGGCTTATAGGCTCAGGTGTAGGAGATATTATCCAAAAACTCGGTCTAGATATTGACCTTAAGTCAAAACCAACAAGAGAAGATTACCTGATGGCACACAAGTTGCTGCCCACTTTGGGTGCAGCAACGGTTTCGCCAGATGAACTACTTCAATACACAGACATGGGCACCAAAGACCCTATGAGCCGTTATGGCTCCGAAGGTAACACAAAAGTCTATCGTGGAATTTCGGTGTCTTTAAACGTTATTGTGAGCGCCACAAAACGAAAAAAATGGAACATCGGACGTGGAGTTTCAACCACAAGCTCCGAAAAGAAAGGAATGGAATTCGCAAAGTCTGCTCCAAACATGTTTGGAGCAAATGGTGGTCCTGGTCTGCTTCTTAACATCGAAAACAAAAGCAAAAGAGGTTTTCATGCGAAAAGTATGAGTCGTTACCCTAGGGAACATGAAATTATTCTTTCCGGAATACTGGAGTTTGGCGATTGGGTTCTGGAAGCCCGATGCAAGGATGCATACGAAAGAGAAGTTCAAATGCTTCTCGATTCGCAAAGCGAATCGGCGGAGTTCTTTAGTTTGCGCAATGGAGAAAGAGTACACCAGCTCACTCAAAAATTCCCAACAAAGAAGGGTCAGACATTTACGGAGTTTCTCGATCAAGCGCTTAGTAGCGAAGGTTGGCACCTAGGTGGATTAACCGATGGTAAAAAACCATTCCTCGTCATTGAGGAATCCATTCTTCTTAGAATGAATGCTGTATTGGAATAGCGATACACTATGTAACACTTATATAAGTCACTAGTTATATATATACGTATATATAGGAGGGCTTCATATGCTATTTTTACTGCTACTGTCTTGTAATGACTATGGAATCAACGAAAAATTAACTGCGAATCCAATCATCGCACCAGACTTTATTGACTTCGGACATTTAAGATCGGGTCACGAATCTGATTTAAGGCAAATTATCTTCTCAAACGGAGGAGAGCTTCCCTTAGAAGTCGATCACATTGAAATTCATGGACAACGCTTTGATGTTGACCTCGAAGGTTTTACTGTAGACCCTGATTCTTGGCATGCTCTTGATCTAACATACACTCCTGAAACATATGAGTTCAATGAAGGCTACCTAGATGTGTATTTAAAAGGCCAAGAAGACCCTGTGAGCTCTGTTTGGTTCCAAGGGTATGGAGACGCACCTATAATCCAAGTAAGTCCCGTAGAATACGATTTTGGGCCTCTCTCGGAAGACTGTGATATTGACCATGAGTTTGATATTACAAACGTCGGAAACCTCGATCTTGTTATAAACAGCATTTCTGAACTCTCGACCATTCCTCAACAAATAAATGTGAACCTCGGGAGCCTACCTTCCTTCCCATGGATACTACCTCCACAAGCTCGTATTTCGTTCTGGACGGAGTTTCTTGCGGAAGGGCTATCGTTACACTCTTTAGAGATTAGGATTGATTCTAACGACCCTCAAGAGCCTGTAAAGAGCATATTGACGACTGGAGAGACAATGATCTCCACAACCATGATCGAATCTTACATTCAAGGCTCAATAATTTTTGTGGATATAATATGGGTGGTTGATAACTCTGGTTCGATGAACACGTTCCAAAACCGATTGAGCTCAAACATCGGAGACTTCATTAATTTATTTATGGCATACTCTCCCGACTTTCAAATGGCCTTTATAACGACGGACGATCACAACTTTATCGAGAACAGATACTTTACCCAAAATACTCCCGACCTTATCTCACAAGCTCAATCTCTTGTAAACTCTATTGGTACAGGAGGTAGTGCACATGAACAAGGTATGATGATTCTAGAGGAAGCTTTACTGTCTAATGCTGGGTGGTTCCGACCTGGAGCTCAACTGGTTACCATCTTTGTAACAGATGAGGACGATTGGTCTCCATACTCTCCCATCTCTTATGCTGCATCTTACGACCTGCATTATCCGCGTGGAATGTTTTACCCATATGGTATCATCGGAGACATTCCATCTGGGTGCACTGGTGCTTGGGCTGGTTGGGGATATTATGAGCTTATTCAAATATACAATTCTCAATGGTGGTCGATATGCGAACAAGATTGGGGAATGCAAATGGAAGACATCGCTAATGCGATCATAAACTCTTCCGCATACACTCTGGATCATCCAAGTCCAAAGACTGATAGCATCAGAGTATTTGTTAATGGTCAAGAGGTAGAGCGTGGATGGAATTATAGTGAAGACTCCAATTCTATATACTTTGACTTTGAAGCTGTGCCTGAGACTGGGGATACTGTAGAGGTATCCTATGAGATATGGGAATGTGAATAAGAGCCTTAGATGCCTATGTGTCCGGTTTTTTGGGAAACTTGCTGTTTTAGGGCGTAAAAAGAATAAAAGTACGCTCCGCGAAATTCCTGAGAACTAATTATATGGAACGAGGAAAGTAATATGCAAATTAAAACTAAGATCTTGGCGACCCTGAGAGTAGTTAATGCAATTGTCGACAATCTTGAGGCTCGAGAATATCTTGACGCCGATGCGGTCTTTGGTTTTTTTAACATTGAGAGCCCGGACAATTGGACTGATGACTCTAGAGAGGAATTTAAGTCTTTCGACAAAGATATGCCGGACAACTATCTTATCAAGTTGCTTGATAAGGCTAGTATCTCACAAGAGGACTACGCTCTCATAGCCAATATTTTAAAGTCCATGGCTTTAATGACAAAAGGGCATGTTGGAACCATAAGGAGTCCGGAAAAGTTTGATTCGGACAAGGCGCACAGTTGGGCTGAGTACTTTAAGCAAAGCGAGCATTTTCTTACTTTGCTTAGGCACTTGGGAATAAACTTGAGTCAATCTCCAACGAGATCAGACTATGTCTTAGCTAGCAAAATGTTAAGGATTCTTGGATCTTCAATACTCGACGAAGAAGAAGTTCGCAAAATGTTCGACCAGCTCGGTATCGAACAAGAGTTCGGAATGACCCAGAAAGATGCTGCGAGGAAGAACTTGCAAATCCCTACAACACTATATAGAGGCCTTCGGAAGTTGAGCTTGAGAGCATACAAGAAACTAAGAACCGTTGGGTATGTTTGGGGTATCGAAAAATCAGTATCGACATCTAGCATGAGAGAGATTGCTGAGAATTTCGCATCAGATTATAAGGGCGAGGGATACAGTGTGCTATTTATAATTAATAACCCCAAGAGACAAGGGTTCGTAGCAGACAAACTAAGCGCCTTTAGTGAAGACGAAATTATTCTTTCCGGAAGACTAAAGGTTACCGGTGGGAAAGACATTAGTATAAAAAGGCCTTATGCGATTATCTACGTAGACTTGATTTAGGAGAAACAATATGGAATTAGACAAGAAAGCTTTAGCTGTAACCAGATTAGTAGCAGCGATTTATGAATGGGATCCCAGAGGAAGTACAGATTCTCAAGATAAAGGCAGAAGAAAGGTTGCTGTCGATAGGCTAGTTAAAGATACTCTGTCTGACGAGAGTACTAAGCAAAATGTAATCAACATGGTTTTGGCTATGACCCTATTGACCTCCGGTCACGTAGCTTCTGTTCGAAACCCCGAAGTGTTTAGCGAAAGAAGAGCACCAAGGTGGGTTAATATCCTATCTCCACAGAGCGAGCAATTTTTGGATATCCTAAGATTCCCATCTTATGTCTTGGTAACTAAGCAAGATTACGCAAACGCCAAGCAATTACTTCCTTTCATTGGAGCCTCTTCCATGTTAGAATCGGAAGTGCGGGCTGTATTCTCCAAAACCGGTTTACCCGAGAAGTTCCCAGGGTTGTCCCAATCTCTAGACAAGTATAGTGAAAAAAGAGGTATTGGTGGATACGGTCATTTATATAGAGGATTGTCTGCGATGTCTGATGGTGCTATCATTAGAGTTACAGACCTTTCCAAACCATGGGATGTAACTAGAGGAGTGTCTACATCGAGAAACTACGCCTCTGCCGAAGGCTTCTCTCAGAAGGATGGGCCTAATCACGTACTCATATCTTTTGATAACCCACACAAGCGCGGATTTAACGCGCTAAAGCTATCCAAGTTTGGCTCTGAGGAAGAAGTCATCTTAAGTGGTGTAACCAAAATACAAAATTATCAACTGACTTTCTATGCGGAAGAGGTTGAAGAAGACGAGAACGCAAAGGATTACACAATACAAGTCACACCCTATTCGATATTTGTCAGAAGAGGCCTCAGAGCCTTCTATGGCGAAGACAATATCAGTTCAACCAGTGCTCATGAGTTCATCAAGATAGCATTGAGCGGTAAACCTTTTCAATTGACCGGCCAAAATGGGGCCACAGTGACGATTAGGTCAAAACCAGAAACTTCCACCTTGAAAGCTCAAGGTGTAATACAATAATATTGCAAATCTAAGGAGATACAAGCATGAAACTTACAAAAATACAACTGAAACGAATCATAAAAGAAGAAATGGAACAGGTCATGAGAGAAATCGAACAAGAAACTGTTGCAACTGAGTATGATGAAGAAGCTGCTGAAGCTGAACTTCAAGCAAAGCTAGCTGAACCTATGCATAAGTAAAAATGAAACTTAAAATCAAGAAAAAGTTACCTCTCGAAGAAACCAATAGTGTCTCTGGAGGCTCTGTGGAGGGCCATACGGCTCCCTTTGGAGATCCAGAGGCAATTGATGCCTTCAACAAAGAACAAGAGCGTCAGCAGCGTCTAGACGGCGATAGATTGGTAGAAATGTATAGCTCACAAGGCATCTCAGGCGGTCACTCGCAACAAATCGTCTCTCCGGAAGAAGAACACGCGGGACACGTCGAGAGATCCAAGCATCAAGGCTTGAAAAATGTAATGGAGTCCGAGAAAATCCGAACTTTTAAGGTTAAAATCAAGCGATACCCACGAAAATAGTGTATAATGACCTTGGAGGTATGTTATGAAAAAATTATTTAAGAAAATGAATGAAATGAGAGACAATCGCAACGGTAGGGTTGTCACTTTTGACTTCGATCAGACGGTCGTGAAGTCTTTTCTCAACAAAAGCGTTGATGGAGAAGAGGTTTTCCAGTTTGGAGGAGTGAATAAAGAGATTATAAAGCGAATCAAGAGTCACAAGCAGGCTGGGAAGACAGTCTTTATCGTTACATCTCGGAAAAATCACTTAGAAGGCGATGATAACTCAGTCAAAAGCATCTTGAAGAAGCTGAAGATTGAGGTTGATGGCGTATTCTATACAAATGGAGAGCCAAAAGCCCAAAAATTGTATGAATTGGGCTCCGAACTGCACTACGATGATGATCCAGCAGAGCTAGAAGCCATTGAAGCCTACAAAAACCTGCACAAGGACTTCAAAATCACTGCGAAAGACCCTAATGACTTAATATCAGACATTGATGTGGTGGCAAAAGGCGTTATTATCACTGCTGATGGTATGATTTTATGCGCTCAACGCTCAGATTCCTACGAATGGGACGCTCCAGGCGGTCATTTGATGGATGGGGAAGAGGCAAACTATGCTTTTTGGCGTGAAACCAAGGAAGAATTGGGTCTCGAAGTCACCGAAGTGAAGTTTTTAGACAAGACAGAGACCACTTGGAAGGGTGTAACGAAGGATACCTACTACTTTGTTGGTAGAACTGACTATAGTAAGGATGAATTGGAGGGTGTAATCAACCTTCAGTGGGAAGTTTCAGACTATTTCTGCGATTCTTACGAAGAAGTTCAGAGAAAAGTGGCTGGGAACTCCACTCAACACCTTACTGCGGTGCTTAGATTGGTCGAACACCAGCAAGAAATACTGGAATCTCGACAACCTCACAGCAAAAACCACAAAATCAAGAAAAAAAGACTCATTGGCTTGGGCGGTTCTAAGACGACAGGTGCCTCTGGGCTCAAAAGAGTTAAAGATTTCACCCGTTCTAAGTCTGCACCAGCCGGATTTGGCGTATTAGAAGAGGAAGATGGGGACAAGCCCAAGCGAAAGTTCAAAATATCAATCATTTCGGACATAGATGAGAAGAAAAAGCGTAAAAAGAAGAAGAAAAAGAAGAAAACAAGAAAAAAACGAGCAACCTATTGGCCGTATTGGGGATTTGGAACAGATTCCGACGGCGGTGACGGTGGTGGTGACGGTGGAGGAGGAGAATAATGTACAATGATGAAGAAAAATTATTAAAATTCATAAAATCCACCGGTTTTTGCCTAATTATTATGCTTCTCGGGTCTTTTTTGGAGTGGGAACCTCTAATTCTGATGATGTTGGCCCTAATATACCTCAAGGAGGACTAGAAATGAAGATATCTAAACAAAAACTACAACAAATATTGAAAGAAGAGCTTGAATTGGCTAATATGACCCTTCCAAACGGCGAAATCGACCATGAAGGGCGCATGGCTAAGCGTCAATTGCAAGATATTGCTGAATATGCAGCAGAATTAAGCGAAATGCTTCAAGATGACACTCAATTAGAGTCTTGGGTACAAGCAAAGATCACAAATGCTGCAGATTACATCAGTAAAGTCAAGCATTACCTCGAATATGAGATGAAATCAGGAAAACACGACCAAATTACGGCGGAAATGCCGAAAATGGACCCAATGGCGGGCAAAATCGGGCAATTTCCTCTAGAAAGCGACGATAGTTTCGAGTTTTAAGGCAAAATGAGCGAAAAATCGTTCAAAACGGCCAAAAACAGGGCCTTAGGGGACTCATTGAGTCACAAATTCACTCCAGGAGACATAGTTTCATGGAAATCTTGGGCTATTGACCTACTTTGCGAGAGTTTTGAGACCAAAGAGGGCTTATTATTGGAGATTTTGGAAGAAACAAGGCTCCAAAATGTCGTTTTAATAGCCAAAATCATGCCTTTTGGGGCCTCAGAATACGAATTTATACCCCTATTTTCACTTAAAAAAAGCAAAAAACAGGACTAATTATAACATGACTTGCAAGATACATAACAACTGTAACAACGATTTTGGAGATCTAGAGAGCCACATACAAGATATGTATGGCTTTTTCGCCAATAAGTACAGTTTTGACAAGCATCCATCGATCCATCTTGATACTGACGATCAAAACAAGGCGGAAATACTTGGAAAGACAGCATATTACGACCCTCAATCATTTGAGGTCCACATATACACAGACAATAGACACCCAAAGGACATGTTGCGCTCAGTAGCTCACGAACTGATTCACCACAAGCAGAACCTAGAAGACAGATTGCAGGTTGGTGGTTATAACGGACCAGGGTACTATTTAAAGAACGATAAGCTCAAAGATGTTGAGCATGAAGCCATGCTTGATGGCAATGCATGCATGCGAGAGTGGGAAGACACTAGAAAATATAAAAATCCTAAGGAGAAAAGAGATATGTCTTTGAATGAATGGAAAAATAATGAATTGAACAACTTGTTACTCAAAAAGTTTGGAATCCTCAAAGAAGGAAACAAAGAAGAGGACGTAAAAGATGCCGACAAGGATGCTAAGAAGGGCGAGAAGAAGTCTTCTAAGCCTAAGAAGGGTGAAGTACCTCCACAGCTCCAAAAGCACGTCAAAGGCAAAAATGAAGAGATGGACGAATCTAATTGTCTTGGGGAAGAAGAGATCGAAGAAGGTCGTATGAACCCAAGAACCACAAATTCAGATAAATTTGTCGGACACGAAGATAGATATCAGCCAGATCGTATTCACGAAGGTGATGAAGAAGAAGGCGAAATGAAGACCAAAGATTCAAAAAATAAAAAATACAACTTTGAAAAAGGTGACGATGAAGAAGAGAATACAAACTCTCTCCAAGAAGCAATCAAGAAAATTGCAAATGCAAAGAAAATATTTTTAAAAGGCAAAAGGATCAAATAATGAACCAAAAAGAAGAAAAACTTCTAAGAGAATTTGTAAGACGAAAATGGGTAAAACCTCTCATCGAACAAAAGCAAAAAGAAGAGCGGATCCGTGAATGGGTCAGAGGACTTATCAAGGAAGCTAGAGAGGAAAACTATCTCTCGACTCTCTTTGAGGCTAAAGATATGGCCAATCCTCATCCAAGTACCGGTATCAACAAGCTACGTGATGCTATTCGCAAAGCTAAGCCTTCTATCAAGACAAAATATCAACAACTTACGACCGACAGTCAACAAAGAGAATCTTTCACAAATCACTTTCTAACTGCGATGGTTAGATTGTTTGATGAGCTTGATGCTTTGAACGCTCAAGGCAAAGAAGCTGAAGATGTCGCAGGTGAATTAGACACTGTTGATGCTGGTGGTTCTGAATTGGAAGCTCCTCCTGAGGATACTACTTCTGATGAGATGGCTGGAGATATCGAAGATGGTCTCGACGATCTAGAGAGTCTTCAAGAATCTTTAATCGAAGCGATCCTAAGAGAAGTTGATATCGATATTGATGAAGATGAACCTGAAACTGGGGATGTTGTCTCAGATGAATTCAAGGCTGAAGAAGAGAAAGAGAAAATCAACAACAAAACTCAAGCTCAAAAAGATTTTGATAAAAAGTCTGATGACAATGAGAAGCGAAAAGAATTTGGTGCTGGTGTTGATGGAGATTCAACAGGACGCAACCAAGCATTCGATGCTTTCAACCTCGTTCAAACATATTTCTCTGATGCTTATCTTGACCTTAACAATCCTGATGACATCGAGATGTTCAAGAAGTGGGGTCTCTACAATATCAAACTATTGCTTGATAAATATGAAGAGCAACTAAGCAGCAACCCTGATGCACCTGATATTCAAGATCCAACATAATACCTCCTAAAGTAAACACATAAACATACACAATTAACCACACATAAACATTATACCATAAAGGAGAGGGTGTGTCAACTAAAAAGAGTAAAAAAGGTTCATTAATTTTATCCCTGAAGAAAGAAGGTCGGATAAATGAGGATACTTTGAATGCTATTTCTGATATGACTCTCGAAGAAATGATTGGTGTGAAGTTAGAATTGTCTGCTAAGAATACAAAAGGTAAGCTTTATAATCTTCCTATCTGGTATACATTACCAAATATCTGTAGGGATGCTTGTATGAAGTTTGCCTTTTCATATTGTACTAGTAAATCAGATATGGCTTCTCTATTAGGAATACCCTATGAATACTTTATAGAATTATATAAGAAGTACAATATAGAATAGTATTAATATTATAATATATATATAAATAAAATATGCCTAGATTTTTTACTGTTTAAACTTTTTTGAAAAAAGATGCATCATTGAGTTGACAAACCCTTTCAGATATGTTATAATAATAGTACACACACAAAACACACACAGAAAACAGGGCTTTAAGAATTGTAGAGTATTGATCGGGAGCGAGTCTCCTATCTGTCCTCCTCCACTGGAAGCCGCCTCGATCTTTACTTGGCCCTGTTTTCTTTTTTTTATTTACGGAGAAAAAATGTCGTTAGATCGCTTTGCAGATATGTTGAAATTTGGAATAAACCTAAAATTATCTGGTTCAAATGAGGACAAGTATTACGCTCAGAGATTGCGCTTCTACATTATGGAGTTGGAAGATTTCGATTGCGAAACTGAGAATGATGAAGATCTAAGCGTATATTTCAGTCACGAGTGTGTCCTGTCGGTTTCGGTTAGAGACTCTGTATTGTCTTTTGAACCAAGAGAAGGGGACTCGTACGAAGCTATCATGGTAGTACTTGGTTTCATATCACAGTATCACGACATAGTGCAGGAAGATTATAAAAAAGAGCAAATTGTGGATGAAGAGGTACTTAGGAAAGTACCATTACCGATCGAAGAAGAAGATTCGGATGATGATGATTTTGAGTGGATTTAATTATGAAGATTTTTTATTTAAACAGAACAGAAGACGAAAGTGGTGTTTCGGGAACCGGAAGAGTAGCACAAGGATTTATTTTCGACAACGGAAAGGTTGCTGTGACTTGGCTCTCGGATCACCCAACAGTAACTGTATATGATAACGTTGGCGAGGTTCACGCCATCCACGGTCACGGTGGTAAAACAGAAGTTGTAATGGAACCAGATTACAAAAAGGCATTTGGGGAATTGAAGTCGTTTGTTGAAAACTTTTCTCTCTCTGATGCTGTAGTTAACAAGATCCCCCAAGAAGGTGCAGCGTCGAAACTTATGTCCAAGAACTAATTAATGTTGTGACTAAACTATATACTTTAAAGCTAGATGCTGCGTGGCAACCAATAGAAATTATTGATGCATACAAAGGTTTTTCATTAGTGTTCTCCGGTAGGGCTCAGGTCGTTGAGGAATATTCTCAATTGGCTTGTGCCCTTTTTTATTTTCCATCAGTAATTGTTTTAAAGAAGTATATTAGAAAGGGAGGTTTCCGTGTTCCCCCATCAAGAAAAACAGTATTCTTCAGAGACCGCTATCGATGTCAATATTGCGAAAATGAATTTATGAAGCATCAATTAACACTAGACCATGTCGTACCGAAGTCTAGGGGCGGCCCTAAGGCATGGTCCAACCTTGTCGCATGTTGCGTACCATGTAATCAAAGAAAGGGCGACAAAACGCCTTCTGAGGCTTCTATGAGCCTATTTAGAGAACCAAGGGTACCACCACACACTCTGTGGTCTTCTGTGGATTGGATGATGCGAAAACATGGTAGGAAAGAATTACCAACGAATTGGAAAAAATTTTTAGGAGAAAAGATATGAGCGAAGAAGTAATGGATAGGATTTTGGAAAAGTGCAAAGACAACCCTGAGTTTGCTGAATGTTTCGACCACCTACTAAAGTTGTGTCAAAGAGCAGCACAACTTGGATTCTCGAATGAGGAATTAGCAAACACATGTCTCATGGGGTGGATGATCGGTATTGATCCTTCCCTCGGTGAAATGATTGATGCAATGTCTAAAATATCGAAGATGGGACTTGATATTGTAGAGAAGTAAACTAATTACGTCATTATTTGAGGGAAAAATGAATGTCTAAAGA
>Ga0206131_10005276_pt1 | contig 13746 bp, 8 predicted proteins | sample Helgoland_Spring_FD_148636 | JGI IMG/M metagenome (GOLD analysis project Ga0206131, IMG submission 148636) | Pelagic subsurface seawater microbial communities from Kabeltonne, Helgoland, North Sea - Helgoland_Spring_Bloom_20160517_1 | ecosystem: Environmental > Aquatic > Marine > Epipelagic ...
CGCCTCAGACAGTGGAACTGGATTATCGGACATCACCATTTCGTTAGAGCCAAAAACCACAGAAAGCGGATCCCAAGACATCACCCACGGTGCCTTCATAGACCTCCTCCCCGTGGACATAGTGCCCGATTACAACCGTGACGGGAAAATAGACCAAGCTGATAGAGGAAAGGTAACGAAGGACAATCCATGGCGATGGTGGATCAATGATGACAAGGATGATGGCAATTTTTCTTCTATTGCTGGTGCAGATATACCTGGGCAGCAGAACGGGAATGGCAATGATGGGGAGATCAATGGGGTATCTGATCTTACAGACTTCTTCCCACTATATCTTGATTTGAAAGCCGCACTTGAAGTGCTTCCTCCAGGTGAGTATTCCTACAAACTGAAGCAGGAAGATGGAGCAATGAAATTTGCTGAAGCCCCTCACTTGATTCCTGAAGGGGAACCTGATGTTGATGGTGCTGGTGCGTATTGGCGTTCAGACTTGTGGGCTGAAGAATACGCTAATCTTACCGTTCAAGAAATTAACGCGACTGGTGTGGATTTGAGCTCTGCATTCCTTGATCTCCTGAAAGAAGAAAAAGGTATTCTTCTCTTTGAATATACCAAAGAGACAAACAAACCACTCTTATTGGAAATTTGGAAAGGAAGTAACAAAATCGCGACCATCAAATTTCACGGCAAAGTTATGGGCGTTGAGGACATGTTCCGCCATGTAAATCTTTCAGATGCTGTCGGAGAAAGTATTCATGTGCCAAGCCGTACTGGAGAGCCTAGTAATTTTCCTGATAGTGAAACGAATAATAAGGCTTTCGTGATGATTCATGGGTATTATCCAGGCAGCGATCAGGCACAGGCAAATCAGCAGGTTCAACGAGGGTTCTACTCCGAAATATTTAAACGAATGCACAATGCTGGGAGCCGTGCCAAGTATGTGGCGGTTACTTGGCATAGTGCAACAAAACTGGATTATCATAAAGCTGCCTATAACGCTTTTAAGACGAGTGCCCTAGTAAAGAATCGTCTTGCATTCTTAGGAACTAACAAAGTTACTGTAGCCGCTCACAGTTTAGGGAATGTGGTAACTTCGAATGCAGTCGTTCACGAGGGATTCAGTCCAGAAAATTATTTTTTGATTAATGCGGCGGCCCCAATGGGATCCTATTTGGAGGATAATGCATCCGTGCCTGCCGCAATGAAAACAGCAATGACTGAAAAAAATTGGAAAACCTATGACAGCAAATTCCATAGCCCCAATTGGCACGCTCGGTTTCCTGCTACAGACAATCGGAATAAACTGAAGTGGAAGGGGCGTTTTAAGGGGCTAAAAAACAAAACCAATCCTTATAACTTTTATTCATCAGGGGAGGATGTGGTTGCAAATCCTGTGGATGATGACGCAAATATATTTAGAACTATATGGCAAGGCTTTGTACAAGGGCAAGGTATTGGTCGATATGGGTGGATAAGCCAGGAATTTATCAAGGGAGGCACTTCGATAGCAGGAGTAGCTTTTCAGAGAAATCATGGGGGCTGGAGATTGATCGATCTAAGTGGGAATAGCCCGACTTATCGGTTTATGGGACAAGCTGATCCTACCTTGCCAGCGGGGCATAAAAATCGTTACCTTCCAGCAGCAGCCAATACGGCATTGGGGAATGGAGTAATCACGGATGAACATCTGGCCCAGTTTGGTTATTTTGGACGCTTTGAAGCCGCGTATACCGCTCTTTATGCGCCTATCAATGATGCTAATAAGGTGTGGCATGAAATTCCGGGGAATGCAGCGTTTGATTGGACAAATCCCCATACTCAAGCTCAAGGGCACGCTTTAGCTGGTCTGAAAGAGACACAATGGGTAATTTTAGCGAGTGCTATGCCAGCCGTATCGTTTTCAGTTGCTGCGAATTCAACAGCAGGTATGGAGGCTAATTTCAATATGATGAGTTTGAAGAATGGATGGCCAGCTAACATTCCGGGTCGACATCCCGATTTTAAGAATGATTGGCAGCATAGCGATTTTCACCAGATGGGGCCAACTTATGTAAAGCCAATGTACAAAAAAATGGTGACTACTGGAAAATTGAACAAAAACTAGAAATGAAAAAAATATTTATTAAATTGATATCGATCTCTTTGATGTCCATTCAAATTGCTAATGGCCAGAAAATAGACCCTTTGGTTACTCTCGATATTAGTGTGCTTGATGAGGAAGGTAATGCAGTCCAAGGAGCTACTGTTGGAGCTGGAGGGCATGCCGCTTTTGCTAGCTTAAAGGAAAGTTGGATGAATGGAATTAGCGATAAAAATGGCATGTGTAGGTTACAGTTTAGGGCGCTAGCGTCAGCCCGGATGATGGGAAGTAAAGAGGGGTGGTATGAGAGTAAGACCAAAGACAAGTATGCCCTTAAGTTTTCACCCTTTATTTACCGCAAGAACATACCTGAAAGTCAGCAAGAGAACCCGCTGATGAAAAAAGAAATTAGCTTAAAAGGGGGGCTTGTTTTGCGCAAAATAATTAAACCTATTCCCTTATACGTGAAAAGAGTTATGTTGGATTTTCCTGCTAAAAGGGTCTGGCTTGGTTATGATCTTGAAGAAGGTGATTGGCTGCCCCCACATGGAGATGGAAAAAGAGTGGATATTCGATTACGATCTAATCCTCAAAAACAAGACCCAGCATCTGATAAGCTGTTTGAACTGGCCTCTCTTGAAATTGATTTTGGTGAGCACGGAGGTTACGCTAAGGTCACTGAGAAAAATGGCTATCTACCCATGAGTTCTCTGAAAATGCCGCATAAAGCATTTCCCGACGGTTACAAAATTTTGCCTTTAAAATTAGAATATGACAAAAGTCATCGAGAAGGCTTTAATGCCGAGAGCGGTTACTTCTTCAGGACACGAGTAAAAAAAGAAGGAGGCAAAATTATTAGTGCTAATTATGGGAAAATAAATTCAGATATAGTTTATATTCCTGTGGAAAAAGACCCGGTTCGTGTTGTTGAAGGTCGTGAACTCCAAAATTCATCAATCAATGGGCGTGTTGAATTCACCTATTATTTTAATCCACTGCCCAATAACAGGAGTTTGGAATTCGATTTGAAGAAGAACCTTTTTACAACACTCAAAAAGCGACCCTCGGGCTACATTGATGAACACTGAACCACATTGCTTGTGCATCTCGTCATAAAAGTTTTTTCAGAGCCGGGTAATCGATTTTGGCATTATGACGTTTATCAACGGGGATGTGAAGGACGCTAGTGACTTTTTCAACGGAGAGAGGGTAAAGAAGGTTAAATAGCTGGGTTTCTACTTCAGGATCGATTTCTCCTTCAGTGAATAGGGTTATTTTTTGATCGTGGAGTATGAGAGCGCATCGCTCTACGTTGGGGTGGTTCATTGCAGCACATTCGATTCCAAAGGGATAAATGGGTTTTTGTTTATCCCGATGGATGGCTGCGGAGCATCGACCGACTAGCCAAACACGACCTGTGTTATCTTGCCATGCTGCGTCACCTGTGCGGTGCCAGATTTGTTCTCCAACCGGTATTTTGTTTTCTTCATCGCCGATGCCGTGAAGGTATCCTTTGAGGACATGGTCTCCTGAAACGATGATTTCCCCGGTGCTTCCAGAGGGCAGGGTAAGATGGTGTAGTTCATCTTCGGTCATAGGAGGAATGGAGTTGCCTGTTTGGTCGGGGATGATACGGAGTTGAGTGGCGTTCACGGGTTTGCCAACTAACAAACCTTGTCCCGAGGTCATCCTTTGATGGTCTTCATGAGTGACGTCTTTCCAAGGTATGTGAGCGATCGGTTCGGCTTCGGTAGAGCCAAAGACGGTGATGACATTCATTCCGGGGTGGGACGACTGAATATCATTCAGCAGGTGAGGGAAAACAGGGGCTCCTCCTGTGTAGATGGATTTAAATTCAGGGAGCATTCCATCGCGGTGAAGGCGGGTGAAAAATGCAGGTGATGCGGCGCAACGTGTTACCTGGTGTTTGCGACATTGCTCAGCAATGGCGGGAGAATTTGTTTGGGCGGGAAACCGTAAATCGGTGTCTGCAAGAACGGAGGTCAGTCCAGAGGCAAGGTTGGCGAGGGTAAAGATGGGAAGGGTGACAAGGTCCACTTCTCCTTCCTGGTAGTCAAGTGATTCTGAGAGCGCCTTGTGTTGGGCTAATAGGAATCCGTGGGTTCTGCATGCTGCTTTAGGTATGCCGGTGCTGCCGCTGGTGAATGTGATGAGGGCGGGGGTGTCAGCTGAGGTTTTTGTGGGTGGAAATGGTTCTGCCTGAGCGGGTCTCCATCTTTTACTGAGCGGAGCCCATCCTGAACTGTGAAAGGGGTGTCGGATACGTCGTATCTCACGGGTTGTTAACCGTAGAAGGTGTGCCTTTCCGGTGCCTATGAATGCTTTGGGGGAGTGGAGTGACAGGCTGTTGCGCATCATAGTTTTGCCTGCGGAGGGGTCGATGAACATGACCGTGAGCCCGGCATGGAAGGAGGCGAGCAGACTGATGTAAAGCGGGATGCCAACAGGTTGGAGAATAAGGATGGTATCGCCTGATTTGAGCCCTTGCTGGGTCAGATGCTTGGATGCTCCACAAACATAGGCGTAAAGGTCTTTGTAGCTCATTGATTGATCGGCATCAATGAGTGCTGTTCTTTCCGGGTGTGTCTGTGCCCGGTCGGCAAGATAGTTGACGAGGTTCATGGTGAATCAGGCAATTTTAAGAAAGGGATTTAGCCATGAGCGCGTAGCGGCGGAAGATGGTGGCGTTGAATCGTTGGCTGATGCGCAGAGAGCTATTGCTTTCGTATTGCAGGGCGTGAATCGCTTCTTTGTAACCTTTCGCTTGAGCGATTTTTTGTGCTTCGGCAACGAGCACAGTTCCAAGTCCGGAGAGGGAACGATCGGGCAGAGCCGCAAGGGTTTTGATAATGATCGCAGGTGGTTTTCCAAGTTCATGTGCGATCAGGTCAGGCATGCAGAAGACGTAACCTACAAGTTGGTCTTCGCGTTCAGCGAGAATCACGAGCTCAGGAACGATGTGTTCGCGGGAGGAAAGGTATTTCTGAATAAACGCTTTTTCAGGGAGAGGTGTATAAAGGAAATTGTTGGAAAAACTCATCAGGCTGAGTTTAAAAATAGCCATCAAATCTTGTTCAAAATGCGAGGAGCTGATGCTGCGTAATTGGATATTTTGTTTTTGGAGGCGTTTTTCCAAAAGGTGATAAGACTTTTGCTCTGAGCTTAGATCGATGGTGGAGGATGAATATCGGGATAGGATTGAAAACTCGGCTTTCTCGAAAACGTCATAGAAGTAGGTGGGCTCCATGGGTTCCATCAGGAATGGATCACGACCTTGTGATTCGATCACGAGACGGTGTTGAAGCCAGGTGTTGCCATTCATAGGGCCGACGACAGTCTGACATCCGTGCTCGTTATGGAGATAACTGGCGCAGTCGGAAAGAAAGGTGGCTGCTTCCGGGGTAGGGCTGATCTGGCATCCGCCGATGGTCCCTATGGTTTTGCCTTGGTAGACGGGGGTGTTTTCAAACCAAAGCCCTGCACATAGGTCTCCTTCGCACGCGATGACTCCTGCACCTTGGGCGAAGAGTTCATCATGGTGACTCCCCATCTTCTTGGGGCGATGAGCACATGGGGGGGTAATGATGTTCATAAGAGGATGGGGAGCATAGCTACGGAAGAGGAGATCAATGCGAGCCCAGCTAGTTTGAGCCAGTGATTGGAGGAAGGGCTATCAGAAGGATCTCTCCAATAGAAATAAAACCGTGCTAGTGGTATGACAAGGAGTAGAGTGGGAAGATAGTGGGTGAGTGGCGCGTCCAACAAAAGCGAGGGAGTGAGGATGAGCAGAGAGAGGATAAAGCCGGAGAGCAACGTAGGTTTCTCTTGCTGCATATGCTTTTGGGTTCCCGTGTGTAACATTGAGATGATGAGTGAGAGGGTGCAGATAAATCCCAATTGGGCCGTGTGATATTCAATGACTTCTCCTCGTCCCAGGGTGAGCCAGAGTAGAGAGGGGATAGCGATGGCGATGATCGTGTCGATGGAGTGGGTGACGACATATTGCTTTGGCATCGTGTGCTGAGTTACGAGATGGCGTGCAAACAAAATTAGTGCGGCAAGAAGACAGGGGAATCCTCCCAAGGTGAAAGCTGCAAAACCAAAGAGCATGGCGGTCAGTAAGGCTCCACCATCAAAAGTGTGTTTGCGGTGTGTGGTGAGTAAGACGGCTAGGAGGACAAGTAAGACAATGGATCGTGTTAAGATAAGGTGGTTGGATAGATCGATGTAGTAATCCAGCAGAAGGAATGAGCCGAGAGGGATAAGGAGATTATCAAGACCATGCCCCGAAGCTCCCTCCACAGCCATGGTGAACAATGAAACGGTTAAGGATAAAAAGAGAATCAGGGTGAGGGATAAATTGGATAGAAAATGGAGAGGTAATGCAATGCAGAGAAATGCGGTGAGGAAGAAGGCAATGGATCCTTCAAGGCTCTTGGTAGCTGCGGTTGTTTGATAGATTTTTTTTCCAAACCTGCTTCCCGCTAAAGCCCCTGCGGTATCTGCCAAAGTGAGGAGCAGTAGGGATATAACGTATAAAAGGGGCTTGTCCCAGCTCAGGGTGAATAACCAGGCCACAGCGAGGGGGAAGAGTAATTCACCAATGGAGATGCGCTCGACTGAAAAGAGGGCTGAACCGACCGATTTTCTTAGCTTGGATACTCTGACCGTTAATAATGTGATGATCGCAAACCCTGCCAGCAGTTGCACGGCAAGAACGGAGTCGAATAGCCATGGAAAACTGAGGCAAATCAGACCCATGCCAACATGCACGGATTTGCGTGCTATTTCTCCTGAAAGCTTTCCCGAGTGTCTTCCCCATGCTGCAAGGGCAATGATGATGCCCAAGCATATTAAGGTGATGAGGATGGAGATAGCGGGGTGCACGGATTAGATGGCTTCTTCAACAATGAAAGCAGAGTAGAAAAAGGCTTTGTCTTGTTCAAAGAGGTGGTTGCTGAGTTCGGTGAGGGGACGGAGGGTGTCTTTCATGCTGTCAGGGCGTGACCGGGGTGCCAGCATATTCCAGTAGGCGAGTCGTGCTCCTTGGGTGCTATGGGTGCGAATACTTTTGAGTAGCTTGGTGGTATTTTCCTTGGACATGTATTCGAAGATGTCACTCAGATTGTAGGCGTCAAAAGGATGAGGGGTATTTTCCAAGACCGATTCGATCGGATGTGGATTGATGGTGATTTGGTGAATGTTAGATCGAATGGTGTCAAAGTTTTCTTCGCGCAGTGCATGGGGGAGACTCGTTCCGTAGCGACCTGTTAAGATCCATTTGAGGTAGGGGTTTTCCGAAGGGTCGAGTGAAACCAATGCGTGGTGTGTGCGTGTGAGGATGCGGTCTGCCACGGAGCCCTCAACGTATTTGAAAAAGGCAGGATCGCGGCCGAGTCGGCCCATCACAAAGCGTGAGAAGAAACATTTGAAAAGTAATCTCCAGCGCCAGGTGTTCCATGACTGTTTATAGAATTGGTCACGTTCTTTTTTTGAACGAGGTTCCAGGAGTGAGAGGACTTTTTTCCGGGAGTGAACCCAAGGGAGCATTTTTTCACGGAACAGGGTGAAGTAGCTTTCGAATTTTCCAATGCGGCCAAACCCTTGTTGGATGTGTTCAGGAAAATGTTGCCAGTAGTCACGTGTTGCATCGTCGAGAAGGGGGAGGCATTTCTCAAAAAGGGAAACACGGTCTCCATCAGTTTCGCCGAGCAAGGTCAGAAATTCCTGATGAGTGAGGCTCTGGTAAGCTGCCATGCGCAATTGGATACAAGCGATCTGCGCAGGATTCATTTCCGTGATGGTGACGTGTTGTGCTCCTGCCGCGAGGAGGGAAAATGAGTTGTCACCAGCTGACCCGATGCTGAGGCAACGCCGTCCGGTAGGATCAAGGGCATTCATCAGGATATCTGCATCTTCCCAGCAGTTCGCGTAACGAACTTGGGTGAAGTCGGCATGCTGTTGGATTTCTGATTTCATGATCCATCTTCAATGATATTAATGCTGCCACGACTACCGTCCATTTCCACCACGTCGCCGGTTTTGAGTAAGGTGGTGACGTTACGGATCGAGACGATACAGGGGAGCTGGAGTTCGCGTGCTACGATAGCAGAGTGGGAAAGAAGGGAGCCGCGTTCGACGAGAAGACCGGAAGCGGCGGGGAAGAGGACGACCCAGCCGGGGTCGGTTTGTTGGGCGACGAGTATTTCTCCTTCCTTGAGGGTTGCCTGACGTGGATCAGTCACAACGCGAACTGTGCCGCGGACGATACCCGGGCAGGCACCCGTGCCGTGAAGTTGTTCTCCATCGTATGCTTCTTCTTGGGTCGTGGGAGTGAAGTGACTGTAAAGTTCAAGTGGGCCTCGCGTTTCAAATCGGTCGGGTGGAGGAGTCGTGAAGGTTTCCTGTTCAGTTTTCCTGTTTTCAGTGAGGGAGCGGCAAGTATCAGGATCAACGGTTCCTTCGTAAACTCCCATGGCTTCGGTGATGGTGAGGAAGAAGACATCCTCATGGTGATTAAGGTGTCCTGACTGATGAAGTCGTTTGCCTAACTCGACGATGATTTGGCGGACGCGCCCGAAGAGTCGGGTGCGTTCGAACCTGAGGTTCTCGCGGTCACGGACCCGGTCTTTGGCATTCTTTAAAATCCAGGAGAACACCTTGCGTTTGATGCCATGGAGCTGATCGACGGGATCGTCTTGAGATGGCGGAGATAATGGGGGTGGGTCTTCGGTGACGGGTTCTTTGTTATATCGTAACGCCATGACACCGATACCGGTGAGCAGCGACTGTGGATTGTCTCCTACGGTGGGGGATTCCAGCTTGAGTTCTTCCAGACATCGGTCTCCAAACTGGTTCAGGTAATCCTGATAGAGTTGGTTGATGTCAGGATGCTCATTGAGTGCTGCCAGTTTGGTGTCGGTATCAATTTCTGGTTTGGAAAGCAGCAAAGCAAAATCGGGATGGGATGCAGCTCGTTCGGCCATGGCTTTGATACGGCGTGGTGGTTCGGCACTGATGATATCTCCGGCATCCAGTAGTAGGGTGTTTTGGAGAGAGGCGTCGTTGAGCCATTTTTCGCAGAGAGACTTGAGGATGCCATAGTGGATCATGGAGAAGAAGTCGTTGATGAGTGGGGCATCCCAGCGTTTGAGGAGTTGGGCTTCCAGATCGCGATAGTGATGGCAGAGTTCTTGCCCACTCATTGCAGTGAGTGGCTGTTCCGGTGCGCTGAGAGCTGTTTGTAACCGGTCGTAAAAGGCATCGATTTGTTGGGGGAGTGATCGGTGGTTTTTGACCAAGCCGATCAAGGTTTTGATGAGTGCCCATGTATCTTTGGCCTTTGTGGTTTGGGTTCTCTGAAGAATGGTCTGCACGACTTCATTGGGCATGGGTTCCTTCACTCCCATCATTTGTTCCATGAATGAGCGGTTGATGGAGAATCCAGGTAGCATGGCGAGGACGTGATACCAGCTGTTCAGGTTGTAATAGACGTGCCCACGAATGTGACTCAGCATGTTGGGGAAGACATCGTCATTGTCTTGGATTTTTTGTTGGGGAACAGAGAGCAGTTTGCAGAACTCCCGGTAAACATGCTCATAGGCTCGCTCGGCGAAGGAGAATGTCATGGGGGAGGTAATTCCCGAGTAGCTTTCGGCGATGTTGCTGTTGTCCCAGACAACGAGGGGTTCACTGGGGTCAGGGGTGTGTCCCAGTGTGGTGATGGGGCGGCTTTGTAGGAGGTAGAGTTGGTCTCCTTCGATGGCCCATTCGATATCCTGAGGGCAGCCGAAGTGCTCGGCACACATGTGTGCCATCTTGGCTACGGCGAGGATTTGTTCATCGCTGAGGCAGGGGATGGTTCTTTGTGCGTCAGGGGTAGGGGATAGTGTGACACCTTCGTCTGATTGGGGGTCGGGTGTGTGTTGATGGGATTTATCGGCAATGGTCCGGTCCAGAATTTGCTGATTTTGATCGACTTTCCATGTGTCCGCATCCGCTTCTCCCGATACCAAGGCGCTGCCCGTTCCCCAGAGTCCGGAGATGATGGTGTGATCCCGGTTTCCCGTGACGGGATCAGCGCTGAAAGCGACGCCGCTGACCGTTGGCTCAAGCATAACTTGGACGAGAGCCGTTGGTTTGTGGGCGTGGTCGATCTCTTTGCTCGTTTGATAGATCTTAAGGTGGTCGCTTTGGTGACTTTGCTGGACCTGGTCAATACGACGAATAAGGTCATCGATGGAAACATAGAGAAAGGTATCATATTGTCCGGCAAAGGAATGCTCTACCCCATCCTCGCCGCGTGCAGACGAGCGGACGGCAAAATGCTCGTTTTCTAACAATTGTGCGCTTTTGAGGATGTCATCGGGTGTATGTGTTCCGTCTTCGGTGACGGCAAACCATGATGGTATATTGCACCCTGTGCCTGATAGCTGGCCAAGTGCACGTGCCTTACCTCCTAGCAAGTCAAAGTGTTCGGTTTGATGAGGATGGATGATCATATTTAGCGGAGGAAGTAAGGGATGATACCCAATGTGAGGTAGAGGGCGAGAGTCCAGACACCTGAGATGAGTTCAAAGGTCTTGGCGGGTGTCTTGTGTGATTGGATCACGTGGGTGATGGCCCAAAGCATGAGGAGGCAAAGGGTGACAGCCACAGGGAGAATGAATTGGATGATATTGGCCGCTGCTACGGCAAATCCGCAGGTGGCCAAGAGGCAACCGAACCATACCCATGAGGCCGTTTTCAGTCCCCAGAGTTTGCTGTAGGTGGGCACACCTTTTTCTTCGTTTTCGGGTTGGCGTAGTTTGCGACCTAATTCGATGACAAGCCCGTTGCAGAAGCTGGCGGCGAGAAAGAAGCCGAGCCCCATCCAAGGTTTTTCACCTGTCGGAATCCAGTGGCATGCGGTGGCGTAGAAGTCCACGATAGGCATGATAAGCATGTGGGTCCAGAGATAGGTAATGGGGCGTGCCTTGAGCCACTCCCTGGCAAAAAATTCCACGCTCATTAGAGCCAGATAAATCCAAGCAATCGCGAGAACGATGCCTAGTGCAGGAGAATACGTCAGGGCAAGGACAAGCTGGATGATGGCAGAGCCTACAAAGACGATGCCAAGCTCCTTGAGTGTAACGAGCCCACGGGGAACAGCCCGGTAGGGACGATACATGGCATCTTCATCGGCATCCTTGAATTCATCGGCAATACGTAGCTGGAGAAAAAACAAAAGACAGGTAATAAACGCCACTGCGAAAGCCTGCCACTGTGGTGGCGTGCCTGTGAGCATTGACGAGTAGGCCACAGCACAGGAACTGAATGCCGCGACTAACGGTCCGTGCTGGAAAATAGGAAAACGTTCTTTCTGGTAGGTCCACCAACGCATGACAGAGCTATAACGAGGATTGGTAAGTTATTGAAAACGATAATTTTTTGATAATCATTGATTTGGTTGATGATTATCGAGCCAACTTATGGTGGGCCTTGGTGAAGTCGCCCGTTGCAAGGGCGGCGATGATGGAAAGCTCGCCGCCTAATAAAAGTCCGGCACAAACTTCAGCGAGGGCAGCACTGTTGCCTGATCCATGTAGCCCCATGAGATTGAGGCAGGCTTTTTGGCTGGGGAGACCCGTACCTCCACCTACTGTGCCGACCATAACGCCTGGTAGTGTTACAGACGCGTAGAGGTTTCCTTCCGGGGTTTCTTCGAAGCGTGTGACCCCCATGGCGGATTCTGCGACGCATGCGGCGTCTTGTCCTGTGGCGATGTAGAGTGCTGCGAGACCATTGGCGAAGTGGCCTTGTACACCCATGGTGCCGCTGAGGACGCCGCCGATGGCGGACATGCGCCAGTAGTCGATCAGTTGTCGGGGCGTGGCATGAACGTACTTATCCAGTAATGCAGGTGTGAGCACGACTTCGGCGGTGACCTTGCGTCCACGGACCGAGGTGTATGCCTGGGAGCTGGCTTTTTTGTCTCCTGACAGGTTACCTTCGACGTAAAGTTGTTGGATGGGAACGGGGCAGCTGTTTTTGATGTAATCGCACACCGCTTGCGTGGCGATGGTGACCATGTTTTGGCCTGAGGCATCTCCCGTGGTGAATTCAAAGTTCAGGTAGACATGGTTACCTTCGATCGTGGTGCCGACGTCCACGAGTTTGCCGTGTTGTGTGGTGGCATTGGCTTCTTTTTGAAAGGCTTCAAAGGATTCCATCGACCATGCAACAAACTGCCCGGCAGTGCGCATGGAATCAAACGAGAATGCGGGTGATCGGTTGAGAGCCTGATAGAGCATCATGGAGGTGCAGCCGCCTGCCGAAGAAATCAGGCAGGCCCCACGATGGTAGCTTGCTACGAGAGCGGCTTCCGAGGTGGCAAGTGGAATAGGATAGTCACCTTGAGCGTAGAGACCATTGACCCGTAAAGGGCCGGCGATACCAAGGGGGAGTTTGGTGGAGCCGATGAAGTTCTCGATATTGCCATCAAAAGATTCTAGGTTGTTCCATGTCCATTCATCCAAGAGGTCTGGGTGAGGAGCAGAACCGATTGCCTTCCAGAGCCGATTGGTACGATGTTCAGTGACTTTGGAGTTGGGAAGAAAGGGCTTGGTGGGCGGAGAATGTTTGGGCTCAAGCTGCTTGATCAGGGTATCAATATCCTGATACTCAAGGAGGGAATCGAGTTGAAGTGTTGTGAGCGATCTTTTACCAGCCATGCTTGTAGTCTAGAGACTCATAGATGGTGGTCAATAGTGAACCAAGAGCACCTGACTATATACCTTACTTAAGACAAATTTGACCAAATTTAAGAACTGGATATGCTGGAATCAACAGGTCATCGGGTTCGCTTTGTATTTGAACCCATCCACGTGGATTAATCCGCATGGGGAAAGGGTAAAGCCCGTGTTTTGCAGGGATGGAGTGGCTGTTAACCAATCGGTCATGGAGTCGGTTTTTTTGAGGTCAATTTGACAATAAAAGCGTCTTCCGTGATAATGGGATAGATCTCAACCATAGGGTCGCCGGGTCATTGACTCGAAAAAAGTGGAACTCAATCTCACGTATTTGTTCTTTCAGACAGGGTTCCCATGTTCGTCACTGCCATGATGTGAAATTCTTCACTCATTGGTGTTAGCCCAGTCTGCAAGCGGGCAAAGAGGTGATTTTAAAAGAGCAAAAACAGTGACAGTAAGGTTTACACCCAGGAGGTCGCGGGTTCGAATCCCTCATCGCTCACCATTTACCCTCTCCCAGAGCGGGTAAACTCTGATCAAGAACAGCGAAATTCAAGACCCAGTGACCCTATGGAATAACCATGGGGTCACTGAGTCATGTCCGATATACAATTACTTCACGAACGCTTCCTTGACCATGCAATCGCTCTCAAGGGATATTCACTAACAACGGAGAAGGGTCAGGAGAAGGGTCAGAGAAGGGTCAGAGAAGGGTCAGAGAAGGGTCAGAGAAGGGTCAGAGAAGGGTCAGAGAAGGGTCAGAGAAGGGTCAGAGAAGGGTCAGAGAAGGGTCAGAGAAGGGTCATCAGAGAAGGGTCAGTCCTTGATTTTTGATTTTACAAGGTGGTAATGATTGTGTTGATGTCGTGCATGGCGAGGCCGTTACGAATTGAATACGAAGGAGCGATGTATCAT
>Ga0206131_10005295_pt1 | contig 13703 bp, 4 predicted proteins | sample Helgoland_Spring_FD_148636 | JGI IMG/M metagenome (GOLD analysis project Ga0206131, IMG submission 148636) | Pelagic subsurface seawater microbial communities from Kabeltonne, Helgoland, North Sea - Helgoland_Spring_Bloom_20160517_1 | ecosystem: Environmental > Aquatic > Marine > Epipelagic ...
TTAATTCCAGCTAGGGCAGTTTGTATATCATTATATACTTTACCAAAAGATAGTAGTTTGGGTAAACCAAATCTATCTAATACGTTATTTCCATTTCTATCTCTTTCAGGAACAGTTGCCAGCATTAATTTAATACGTCTGTCCATTATCTCTTGTTGAGATATTTCGTTACCAGACTTATCGTATGCTTCTCTAAATTCTTCTAAATCACTACTTTCAGTTAACTCAAACTTTTCATCTTCCTCTTCAACTACATCTTTAAATGCAACCATAAGATCAGACTTACTCATATGATAGCCAATAGTATTTAAACGAGTATTAGATTTAGCTTCTTCTACAGTACCATAAGCTTCAATAGCATTTTTTAAAATAAATATGCTATCAGCAAGTTCTGCTCTTTTAAGCGTGTTTGCTGCTGTATCTTCTATTTCTAATAACTCTTCTTCAAGAATCATTTGCCTTAACTCTAACCTAGTCTTAATAGCTGCATAGAGCTTTTCCAGGTTTCCCATTTCTGTAAAGAAAGAGTTAACATCTGCATCAGACTGTCTTTCCATTATGTCAACTAAGATGCTATCTATAGCACCCTGAACATATTTAGAATTAGCAGAAGACATTGATGTATTTCCATCAGGCATTTCAATACCCTTGTTGAGATCTACAAACATGGAGTTTTCCCACGCTGGTCCTCTTGATTCCATTATAGAACCATTTGCAAGATTCTCATATATTTCAGAGATAGACTCAATAGCTTGGGCTTTGTTCAACCCCTCTGTAATAAAAGTGCGTTGACCAAATATGGCCTTAAGAATCTGTAAAATCTTTTTATAAATAGAGTTTACAGTTTTAGATCTACCAAATACTTTAGACTTACCTGTCATCATATATTGACGGAAATCTTCTGCAAGGTCCTCTTCTAACTGGATGTAGTTTTTATTACCATTAACTTTAGCAGCTGCTTTATACAGAGCAATCTTTTCTTCTTTAGTTAAAACTAACTGAGTAAATCCGTGCCAAGCTTCATGATAAATATCTGTTGAGTTAGAGCCAGAGTATAAAGTTATACCATTTGATCCCCATGTAGCAACAGCTCCTGCATTTACAATACCAAACATTCTATTTAATGGAATGTATTTAGATAATGGATGCGTAGCCCACCATGCTTCAGCTTCAGCTATTTGTTCTGGCGTTGCCGCACTACTTAATGAATCAATTTTGTTAAGCAGGTTATCGTCACCAAGTCTACTTAAAAGCTCTTGTTCTTTTTCTAGTAGCTCCTGCTTCTTAGATTTTTTAGGTTGTGATTGTTTACTTATCTCTAATGAATCTCTATCTGCTTTTTCAATTAGATCAAAGTTTCTTTCATATGCTATATCAGCATGAGCACTAAGTAACTTTCTATTAGCATCTACTGGCGCTTTAATTCCATAGTTATCATATATGAAATCTATTCTTGAAATACTTTCTACACTTAAATCACCATTTTCATCTAGCTTAGGTATAAGTAAACTATCTGTATTAATTACATTAGCTAAATTAATTCTATCTAACTGTGATAGCAATTCAGCTTCTGTAGCTTCATCTACAAACTTATTTAGCTTGCCGGCAATAAAAAGTCTATCCTCTTTAATTGTAATTAAGTTGGGATTGCGGCTTAATAGCCAATCATATAATGCAGATCTTTTTTCATCTGCGGTAAACTCTTTAGACTTTAGTAATGCTATAGTAGCTTTATATAATGTTGTAGAAGAGTACGCTAAAGTGTTAGGATCCACCAAAGCTAGATAGTCATAACCTTCTACATCAACATACATTGACTTTACATCTTTTGCTAAACCATCACGAATAACAACAGACTTGATATCTTTAGGTTGAAGATTAAGTTTTTTAATTTGAAACTTAACAGTAGAGTAATCAATTACAAATCCTAAATAACCTCCTTTAATATTTAAAGTATATTCTAAACTAGGATTTTCAACAATGTTATTAATTATAACTTGATGTAAAGCAGCAAGAGGTCCATCTTTTTTTGAAACCTCACTAGGGGATCTAAACCAAGAGTGAGCTAAAAACTCACCATTTTCTGTAACTTCTCCAGCATTGTTTATTCTAACAGGAGTTCCGGTTTCCTTATCTACATAAAGAATTACCAGACCATTATACATGCTTCCTTCAGGAATATTAACTTGGTCTGCTTCAGATACTTTACTACCACTAACTATTCTAAGTTCATACTTAGAGTCTGAAAGAGATACATACTCTCTATTAGAACCAGTTGGTAATACACTTTTACCAGTCTTACCTTCCATTAAAAGGCTTCTTCTAAATCTACCGTTAGCTACTACAATAGGGTTATTTATAGCAGAGCCAGGAACTGTAGATGTAGAGCCATCTTCCTTTGTAATTGTTCTGTAACCTATCTCTTTATTTGTAGTAGTTAAAGGATCTGCTATAGTATCATTGCTAAATCTATTTTCAGATTCTTCTGCAGATTGCTCATTTACTTTGCTAGCTTTTCTTTTATCTTGTTCTTCTTTTTTTTGAGCAGCTTGGGCAGCCTTTCTACGTTTTGCCTCATCAACTCTTTCTTGACTAGTCTTATCTAAACCTAGCGTTTTAAGTAAAACCTCTGCAGAGTTCCCACCTTCTAATTCTTCAGCTAAATCTGCTACTTCAAGAAAAGAACCTTTTAATAAAGATCTGTATTTTTTAGTACCCGCTGCTTTAGATAGCAACTCTGGAAATTGTTTTAAAAAAGTAAAAGCTTTTTCTGAAGTCATTACTAACTCACCACTTTTATTTTTTTTACTTGACAGATCTTTATAGGCTGCTTTCATAAAAGGAATCAAACTAAAAGCCGTGTCATTATTTAAATAAACACTACCAAGTTTAAAATTGATGTAATCAATTGCCTGGGTCTTATTCTTATTGCTGAATGAACAGTACTGCATTTTACTTCCTATTATTAATTAGCAAACTTCTTCGTTGTCAAAAGGATCTTCCTCTATATCAGATTCAAATCTTTCTCCAATAGCGGCATCATCTAAAATTTCAGATGAATTATTTAAATCTTCTTGTAACTCTTCTGTAATTACTGGAGACTCTCCAGCTTCTATACCTAACTCTTCAGCTTCTTTCATATTTGCGGCTTCTATTTTATTTTGAGCCAACTTAATTAGTTCAGACTTTTCTAATGCTGTAAACTCTGATGTTCTAATATCTGAAATACGTGCCTCAAGAGATTCTACTTTAGAAGTTCTATTGATTCTAGATTTCATTTTTTCAAAACCTTTTGATCTTGCAATCTCAAACTCTTCTTCAACTGTAGATTCTACAACAGGTTCTGCAACAGGTGCTTCAGCTAACTGAGCATCTGCTTGTTTAAGTATCTCTTCAGTAGCTGTTCTACCAGGACCATTCATAAACTGAGTTAAAGTTGCTATCCGCTCTTTAGGATTTAATCTTCTATATTCAGCCCATGCATCATTTAACTCTTGCATTATTGGGTTAATGCCTTCTAAGTTAACTAATTCTGCGTACTTATTTGCAATGGCAGTCTCTTGATAATTAACAGAGGCTTCCTGATTTTCTTTTACTTCTTCAACAGGAACTTCTTCTTCAATCTCTTCTTGTGGGGGTGTAGCTTGTACAGACTCAGGAGTTTCTGGAGTTGTTTCTTTAGCTTCGTCAGCTTGTTCCTTAGCTTTCTTTTTAGCATTTTCTAAATCACCAGCAAACTCCTCATCTAAAAGACTATATTTTTCTATAATCTCTTGTATTTTATTCCAAGTTTCCGATCCTTCTATAACATATCCAGCTATGTTAGTATCAGATTCATTAATGGAGAAAAACTTAGTAGGTACTTCTCCTTCATTTAAAAATTTTTCTAACTGAGAAGGACTCCCATCTTCATTTTGTTCAGCATCTATAACAACCTTAATAGCTTCTAACTCATTAATAAGTTTTATACGGTGCTCATTGTTAACCATCTCTTGTGCAAGTGATAAAGCACTAGCTAAATACTTTATGTAAGCTTTAGATAATTGAGACTTGTGTACCTCATACCACCTGCTAAATTGTTCTGGGTCTGATAGTGCTGCTGCTGCGTTATTAAATCTTACTTGATCTTGAGTAAGTCTAAAGAAATCTAAAATCTGATTCTTTAGTTTCATAATTTGTTCAGCATCCACTAATGAGTTAGATCTATTACCCATGTATTTAAGATACTCATTAATAGCTTTTTCAAACTCTTCTAAAGTCTTAGTATCTTTAAGTGCTTCTTCTATAGACGGTTTACTAAGCATAGCATTAAGAGCTATTGAATAGTTTGTAAGCAACTCTTTCTTTTTAGTAGCATCACTAAGCTGTTTTTCTGCAATTCTTTTTTGCTCAGCTTTTGTGGCTGGATCAGCATCACTATTTTCAAGGTTGATAAGCATTGTATTAGCTGCCAGTATTTCTTGACCTAGTGCACCTATCTCAGCTTGCAGTGATTCTTCATATAGTCTACCACCTTCTGCTTGACCTCTACCAGATGCTGATGAAAACAAAACATTAAAGTCTTTATTCAACATACTAGCAATTGCAGGATCTGTAACAGCAGCATTGTAAATCTCATCAAGTCTATCTAAAGTTCTACCACTCTTGTAAAAACTATATATAAAATCTTTCTTAGCTTCTTCAAAAGCAGTGAAACTAATTAAAGCTTCCTTTCTTTGTTCAGTAGAAGCTTTCATATCAAAAGCTCTATCTGCAAATGGATTTCTATAACGAGAGTCTAACTTAATTGTAATAGCTGAAATACTTTTACTACGTTTTACAAGATCGTCTATAAGCTTATCTCCCTGTTCTTTACTTTCTACATTTAAAGCTGTTTTCATATCTTCTTCAGAAAGAAGTTTATGATTTTCTAAAGCTTCAATAAATTTATCTAACGTACCAGTACCCGCAAGTCTAGTAATGTGATTAAATAAACTAGAGTCTTTAATATCCTCAAATGCTTTTCTGTCATCTAGTTCTGCAGCATCAACTAATGCCATATTACCATCAGACTGAATTTTAAAGTTTTTAAACTCAGGTGCAAAGGCACCTAATACATTAGCACCGTGTTCTTCTACAATGTTACCCATTGCGTCCAACGCTTCTTTATCTTGCTGTCTCCTTGTTTCGTATTGAGTTTTAAAGTCAGAATTAAACTTACCACCTAACTGTGCAGCAGCCACCCTTCCTTGTTGCAAACTACCAGTAACAGCATTTACTCCAGCACCACCCAAGAAACCTCCTAAGAAAGCTTCTAAGCCTTGCTGACTCATTTGATCTGACAAACCTTTTTTCACACTCTTAGACATTGCTTTAGCAGCGGTTACATCGTAAGTAAAGTAATGGTTAGTGTAGTAATCTTCTAATGATGCAGATAAACCCTCTTGATATATTTCTTGAAATCCTTCTGCAAGATTTCCTTTCATATAGTTAAGAGCAGATCCTAATGCATACTTAGCATAATCTTTATCTGTAAATGCCTTACCCAATAGTTGAGATTTGGTAAGTATTTCTTTTTCTACTTTCGTACCAACAGTTTTAACAAATAAAGATCCTGCTTTATTTTTAGCAACTCTTAGGGTTCCACCAGTTAAACTATAAGGAAGAGTTAAGGAATTAAATGTCACAGCATTTGTAGCATATATTACAGGAAGGTTTCCAAAATAATCTTTTGATGATGCTTCCTGAGATGTCTTGATTATTCTATCTAAGTCTATACCTGTAGGTAACTCACCATTTGCGTTAACATACTCTCTAATAAGATTATCTTCTATAGAGTTTCTAACACCCGCAGCTTCAACAGCAGACTCATCAACAGCTAAAGAAATCATTCTAAAGTCCCTATATGCTGCACCAAATCCTTGAGCAGTGGTAAATAATTCTGTAAGAGCATCTCCTGCTTTTCCAGCAGAAGTTAGTTTACTTGATCCACTATACGCTTGAGAAGCTAATCTACCAGTGTTAGGAACAAATGCTTCACCAACTCCTTTTAATACCCCACCAGCAATACCACGAGTGGTATCATAAATATCTTTCATGCTAACAAGATCCTTTAATCTATCAGCATTTTTAGCAGTAGACCAAAGACTCTTAACTGCTTTACCTGCACCTTTTACAGTTCTGTAAGCACCATAAGTTAATGACCCACCAAATGTTCCAGGAGCAGCAGCCGCAAGTGCTAAATCTTCTGCAGCTATACTAGCTACAATTCCCAATGTATAGTTAAGATTATAAGGAATGTTTACTAAAGATTGACCTATTCCACCTCTGGTAGACATAGATCTAGCAGCAGCTTCTTCAGCCATACGACCTTTTTGTAAAGAAATTGCTTCAGGATTAAACATGTCTCCCCCAAAGATTGTGCTTAATCCTTGATAGTTACCAGTAAATCCTTGAGCAAAACCAGCACCAAAATTATGAAGTTTCATAGCTCTTCTCCAGTCACCTACCCAGCTAGTACTAGCATTATAATGTAACTCATTATCTCTTAATACAGAAAATCCCAGTCTTTTATAAGCTGGGTGATCTTTATATCTTTCTATATTTCTAGCACCTGGATCAAATGCTACTGGAGATTGATAAAGTCCTGTAGTGCTAGGACCTTGTAACATCGGTCTATTTACAGATCCTGCTTTAGTTCCTGTAGTGTTTGTAGAGCCAGTATTTTGAAATCCTCCAAAACTTAGTGAACCATATTTAGATGTTTCATCAGTAGATGATAAACTATCTAATGTTGGAAGATTAGTAAACTTGTCGTCAGACATAGTGGGCTTATTATCTTCCATGTTTTATTGTGTTAAATCATCCGAGTTTCTAATAGCACCATTATTAGACTTATAAGTCTTTCTATTCTGAGTGTTTAGATTATATTGACTTTCAATCTGTTGAATTATATTATCATATTGATATGTAAAATCCATTAATGCACCAGGTAATTGACCTTGAATTAAAGTTTCATCTACATCTCCTGTTTCAGGATCAAAAACTTCTATGTTTGCATCTAGGTTAAATCCACCATTTTCATTTGGTATTATACTGAAAGCTCCACCACCTGGAACTTCATATTGAATGCCTTCAGAAAAAGCTGCACTATACAAGTGTTCATCTTTAGTTGTGGGCAATCTAAAATTAGCAGACGCTACCTCTTGAGGAATTAACATTGTTATAGTAGTTTCAATGCCTGCATCAAGTGGTTTACTTTCAGAATCACCTGTATTTACTGCACTGACACTCCATCTATTAGTTGGTGTAATTTGTATAGCTGTGTACCTTTCGTCACCAATTAAAACATTGCTCAATGTAGTTGCTTGAGCTCTTGGTAGACTAGCTGAAACAGATTTATTTTGGTTCTTAGCCCCAAGATAATCTTGACTAAATTGTTCAAGCACTTTAAAAGCGGGATTATCTTCTGTATATAGTCCTACTTTTTTATCTCTATTTGAAATTTCTTTTTTACCTCCAATAACATCATTAATTGATCCTGTAAAAAGCAAACCTTGATTACGTTTTAAAATACCTTTTGTAGTAAGTATAAGGTTGTCTGAAAGATTTTGACTTTTTCCGTTTAAGTTAACAGGGTCTATAGGAACTACAGTGCTCAACCGTTCTATAGCATAGCTACCGTTATCTACTTCTGTTATTGCTCCGTATGGAGAATAATTTGTTTGATCATATAAATCTGAAAACTGAGTATATACATTATCGTATATTTTTCTAACATTAGAACCTATGTTAGCTCTACCGTCACGAGCCCACTCTGCTCTGTTGTTTCTATAGTAATCTTCTTCAGCTCTAATTCTTTCAGATTTAAGCCTTGGTGATAAAACCATATCCCAAGCTTGTTCTAGTGAAACAACTTTACCAGTATTCAAAGTTACTTGACCTGTAGTTTTATCATACTTAGGTTCTAAGTACATATCTGGTAATACTGATTTACCTGTAGTAATGTCTTCAATAAACTTATTACGAGCTCTTGGCAATGCAATCTGCTTTAAGCCTAAAGCTCTAGCTCCTTGAGCTAAATACTCATTAAGCTCTGGTGAAAACTGATCATTTACAAATGCTTCATCAATAGCTTTAGCAAATTCATCTTTACTTCTTAAACCTTTAGGTCCAACTAAATAATCTAAAAACTTAATTGCTTCAGGATTATCTTGAAAAATACCAACATTTTTTGAAATTAAAGCTTGCTTAGCAATAGGAAGAGTTTCAATTAAAGACTGAGTATAGTCAGCATACTTTTTGTCTAAGTCAGCTTTAATAGTAGAATACTCTTGAAACTTAATTGCTGCAGCACCACTAACGGTACCATCTTTAACACCCGCTGCTACTATATCTGTAACTTGTTGAATTTTTTGTTCTGCACCTGAAAAATTACCAGCCTCTATTAAGTTATTTATTTCTGTAATAATAGATCTAGGAGCTAAACGTCCATTATCATAACCTTCAAAAGTTCCACCAGCTTGAGAATACATGTCTAACATGCCATATAAACCATCAGGATTAGAAGGCGAAATTAAATCTTTAGCATCTTGTGCAAGGCCGTTACTAATTACTTCTATTTTATCCTTTCCTTCTGCAACCTCTATAGTAGAAAGATCTTCACCAGAAACAGCTGCGTCTTGTTCAGCATATGATAATGCAGGCATGCCATTTTGGTCATAAGTAACTTCACCGCCTCCATCGTTAGCCGCTTTCATAGCGTCTATTTCTAACTTGCGTACTTTAAGTGCTTGTTCAAATAAAGGATTTGCAACCATTTCTTTACTTGACTTACTCATTGCCATATCGTAAGCTGCAGATTTAATATCTGTATTTAAAGCTAAGCGTCCAGCATTAGCATAGGCGTTTTCTAAAGAGGCAGAGCCCGCAATACCCATTTCAAAAGCTTGTGTTTGTAATTGAGATGCTTCTTCTACTACCATTTGAGATTCAGCTTTAAGCCTTAAGTAATCTCTATGTTCTTTAGATCCAGGAATTATACCCTCACTGCTAATTTTACTTTCATAGTTAGCAACCTGAGAACTTTTTATAACTCTTTCACTTTCAGCTGTAGCAAGTTTTTCCTGAGACTCTTTTATAGAAATCTCATCTATGCTATATTTACTAACTACGGTTTGTAATGCAGCTTCATACCCCATGACAGGAGCTAACTGTTGCAACTCTGACTGTACATTAATGTATCCTTGTTGCTTATAGTAATCTTGAACAAATGGATCTTTACCCAAAGTACCCATTAACTTGTTATAGGCGACACCTACAACTTTTTCACCATTTTTATATTTAAATACAACCTGATTAATGTTTCCATTCTTACCTGTAGGGCTGCTTTCATATACGATGTCAAGACCATTATCTTTAGCAATCTTTTGAGCTCTTTCAAAAATGTTTACATTATTAGTAAAGCTTAGTCCAGATTTAGCCATAGCACTACGTCTTTCAGGAGTACTATTTCTAAACTCTTCTAATTTAAGAGCTGCGTAAACATCATTGTTAGCATTGTATCTTTTACGATCTTCTTCCTCAAAGCTGTTTTTAAACGCTTGATTGGTTCTAAGCAATGCATTTTGCTTAAGGGTAAAAGAAACATCCGTCATCAATGCTTCATCTTCTAAAAGAGGTGTAAATATACCACGTGCAGCTTTGTAATTTTGAGGCAAACTTAAGTCTACTTCAGCTAATCTTTTTACCTGGTTTTCTGCGTCTTTTAAAAACTGATCCCTACTGGTAATGTTTTCTTCTAAGCTTAAAGGTAGCTGCTTTAAAGATGAGTACATTGTACCTAAGGCCAGAGCATTCTGATCATAGCGGTCTTGCTTGACAGAAAGCCACTTCTCCATTAATTCAAAATTAGGAGAATAGAGCTTTAGCTCTGGAGTTACATCTTGTATTTGTGGGAGAAACGTTGCCATAGTTATATATTACAATATACTAAAAAATATCTAAAGTTTATTAAACCTCAGAAGTTTGTTACTTCTTAGTAAATTTACGAAGAAGATCTGATTTAAATTTTTGACCACCGTATCTAGCTTTAGTTTGAGGCATACTAGCTTGTGCATTTTGACTTGCCTGAATGTATTCATCAAAAGCATCCCCCTGTGGAATAGCTCCTGGAGTATTAATAGCTTCTCCTGTAAAAGGATTAACTGAAAAGTTTTGATAAAAATCATTTAACATAGCCGTAGTACGTCTGTTATCACTCATTCTATTAAACGCCTCACTGTAGTCTTCTAATTGCTGATTTTTAGCATTAGCATAGCCTTGATTAACTACAGCAGTATCAATACGCTGCTGTCTATTCTGCATAGCATTATAATTCTGAAACTTATTCATAGCATCTGTAGCAGCAAGTTCAAAAGTATTAGCAATTTGAGCATTAGCATTAGCATAACGACCTAAAGTGTTTGCTTGACTAGCTGCTAACTTCCCCTGCATTGCAGATAAATTACCAGCAAGATTTTGACCTCTACCCTGCAAAGCCATGGCTTGTGCATTTATTGCACCTACCTCTTGATTAGCTTGCAACTCTCTTTCAGGATCTAAGAATGTTGGATCCGGCATAAATGGTTGCAACCTTTGAGTGTATCCGTATTCTCTAGGAATACGTCTACCTGCAATAGCAGCAATATTAATTAAATCTTCAGGGTATGGACCTACGACCTGTTCTTCAGCTTTAACATATTCTGGATTACCCGGTACAATAGCTTCTTTTACAGGTTTTTCTACAACTTCTTCAGGAGCTAAATACATAAACGTTTGAGCAGTGTTATCACCGTACAGCGCATCTACATTAGATAAGGCACGGTCTGGACCTGCTGTTTGAATTCTCATACGTTTTGCAAAGGGATTAGATGCAAACTCTGGAAGATCTGCAAGACCTGACCAGTTAATAGCTCCATCCTGTGCCATCTTAATTTCTTCCTCACTCATAGGGGTTAACCCTAAAGCTTCTGCATTTTTTTTATAAGCTTTATTTTTAGTATAACTTCCTGCATTACTATCCCATTCATCATCTATATTAATTCCAGATTCTTTAAACGCAAAGTTTTGTTTTTGAAATTCTAGTAATGAGTTTTTATACTGCTCTTTAGTTGCCGTAGAGTCTTTGTTCCTATCTTTATACAGGTTATACAACTGATCTAACAAGGGATTGAAATCTTCATTATTTAAAAGTTCTTCAAACTCTTTATATGTAGAAGTAAATTCACCAATGGTTCGCTCACCACCCTCTTGATAAGTTTCTTTACCATATTTAGCCATCTCCTGCATCATGTCTCTTTGCTCTATTTCAGCATTGATCATTTGTACTTGCTGGGGAGTTACTCCATTTCTATTTAAATAAGGCAAAGCTATATCTGGAATCCCATTTTCAAAGTCTTTAATACTTTCTTGCTCCATGGCCAACTCACCAAGCTTAACTAGTTTACTTTGAATGTTTCTTTCAGCAGTTTCTTTTTGTAAAATATCTGAATCAGTATCTTTAAGAATTGCATTCTCTTCAGACATATCAAACTTTTTCAAACTTGCAATTTGTGCAGGAGTCATTTTCTTTTTAGAAGAACCCGGAATAAACTTTTTTAAAGCTTCACCACCAATAGCCATAGACTTATGATCTGAAAAGATAAAAGACTTGGCTGGTAAATTTAATGGAGTACCACCTTGACTATGTTTCTTACCACCAATTTTATAGTGTTCAGGAATCATATTATCATCAAGATCAGTAACCACTGTTTCTCCTTTTTCAGCTTCTAAGTTAGCAGCTGCTCTAGGAGATGCGTTTAACGTTGGTTGCCCACCAACTTGCATCATTTGAGTAATGGAGCCATCAGCGTTTCTTACAAACCCCTTAGGTAGTTTATTTATCTTAATCTTTTTCATTAGTCTAAAAGTTCTATATCAGCTCCTGCTGCAATTAATGCTTTTAATGTTTTTTCATCTACCATACCTATTTGCCCACCTTGTTCAAACTGAGCTTTATATTGAGTAGGTACATAACTATCCGGTCTAAAGATACCAGTATTAATATCAAAATCACCTCTATCATTACCCGTATCCATAGGAATAAAGTTATCAGATAGTAAGTTTTGTCTTTGCTGAGCTTGTCTTTTTCTAGCTGCAAGATTATCAAAAACATCATTTATCATAGATGCTCCTGCTACTCTAGTCATTGCCCAATCCATTTTACTCATACCAGACTCTTCTGAATCATCCAGCTCAGGTTTAAATACTGGAGCTAAATTCATATTAGGAAGTGCAGGTATAAGATTAGGTATAGGCTTGCGTTGTAAATCTTTTCCAAAGTCATTCTCACTTGCTCCAAGCTTTTTATATTCAGACTCAATTGAACTATCTAAGGTATTAGGATTAACTAAATTTAAAGGCATTAACTGAGCCCCTTGAATTTCATCAATAAAATTAGGAATTGGTTTTGGTTGTAATCCATTGTACAGGCTATCTGCAGTAACATCTACTTCATCAAGCATTGTTGGAAATTCTGTTGCAACTTCTCCAACATCTTGATATTTTTTTAGTTTACCTTCTCCACCATAGCTAAATGGATCTACAGAACCATACATCTGACCACCTGCTTCCATGTTTGATATAATCTGTCTTTGAACTTCTTCAGGTAAAGATTGAAACCCTTTATTAGTAGGACCTCCTGCAGCATAACGCTGACCACCATAGCCCATTTCATCTTTATGCATGTAACCCATCTCTTTCATTTCAAGATGATCATCCATGCTATTAGCCATGTAGCCTTCACCTGTTTCAGGATTGTACATCATGTGTGGTTCAAACTCACCACCTTCAGCCCAAGTACCAAATCTCTTATGCCAGTATAGTGGGCTAAATGGATCCTTTGCTTTAGGACCATTTTTACCACCCATTCTATCCCAGAATCTTTTCTTTCTTTTAGCAGAACCGTGTTGACTAAAGTCTTTCATTTTGCTATCACCACCATGTACAATTTTATACTTGTCACCTTTCTTAGCAAGTACCATCCATTTTTTACCAGGACGAGTAGACTTTTTCTTAGCTCCTACTTTAGTAAAGCCTTTGTTTTTATAACGTTGTGGAATACCACCACCTTTAGCATACTCCTCCATGTCAGTGTCTTCACCACCATACATATATGCTTGATCACCGTATAACATACCACCTTGACTGTACTCATCTACTTCCATACCCATCTCTGCTTTTCTATAGCCACCACCGCGTTTCTTATAAGTCTTTACAAGCCACGCAGAAGCATAGGCTGAAGGCCAAGTATCAAATTTTCTTTTTGCTTCAGCTTTAACTCTGTTATATAAAGCTTTATTTGTAGGAGTATTTTTAGACATTACTGGTTATGTTAACTCATTTATAATATACAAAATTTATAGCAGACTACCATATTTAAAGGCCACTAGGTGTTTGTAGATTCTTCTATACCTTGATATATAAACTTTTTATTTGGACCTAATTTTTTTCTAGCTGCTAACCATGCTCTTTGATAAGTATCATAAATATCAAATGATGGTATAGATTCTCCACCTGCTTCTTTTTGGTATAAATCGTTGTAAGCATCTAAAAATCTTTTGTAATGTTTTTCATCATCACCATATTTTAAAGCACCTGACTTATTATAATTATCCATGTAGTAACTATAAACTTCTTTAGGACTA
>Ga0206131_10005297_pt1 | contig 13700 bp, 18 predicted proteins | sample Helgoland_Spring_FD_148636 | JGI IMG/M metagenome (GOLD analysis project Ga0206131, IMG submission 148636) | Pelagic subsurface seawater microbial communities from Kabeltonne, Helgoland, North Sea - Helgoland_Spring_Bloom_20160517_1 | ecosystem: Environmental > Aquatic > Marine > Epipelagic ...
ACACTCACCAGCGTAAATACCGATCCAAAGGGAAATGATGGCAGCAAAGCCGGGAATCACTGACCTTCGGATGCTCCACGTTTGAACTACCCGTGACTTCAGGAAGACTTTAGGCAAGTGATGAAATTAGACGCCGGGCTCTCGAAGCAATCGCCTTCGAGATTTCATCTTGCACGGGATTTTCCACCTCCTGCGATACGAGTAGCTTGCTCAGTTTCTCAGCAAATCGGAGCGTGCGTTTTTGAGCTGCGTTTTCGGATACCTTTGCCGCTTGCCATAAGGTTTGCCAGTGTCGCAGTCTAACCTGATGCGATGCATATCTGCTGCCGATTTTCATCGCCATATTCGGTGACAATTCAGGGTAATGACTGGTTGATACCAGATCATACAAAGGAGCCAAACGGGCGGTATGCTGCCCGGATTCTGACTCATAAAGAAATGAGAAATTTTTCCCGTGGGCATCGTTATTTCCGATCAGGAAATTGAAGGTCACAGCATCGATAAAATTCAGAATGTCCGGTGCCGGGGTGCTGGAAATATCCCTGACCAAATCGAAACATTGCGCCAGTGATGGGCCTCCCTCATTTTGATATTTCATGTGAGAAGGCAGTCCAAGTGCCTGGCAGCAATCCTCCTGATGCAATCGGGTCAGTTGACCTCCCTGATCTATGTGGCGGTCGTATCGTTCCGCCAATAAATATTCGATGTCCTCACACTGACCGATAGAAACTTTGGCAGTGGGCAAGCCCGCCATGGCGGCAAGCTCCATGCAAAATGTCTCATTTTGCACCAAACCTTCGAATCGCGGAATCGCGGGCTTCAAAATATGGGTACTAGGCGCATTCTGAAGAGGCAGGGAAATTTTCCCTTCCTCAACATGCACGGCAAGTTTGTTCTGCGCTCCAGCAAGAGAAAGCCGGATGTCCTTACTTCCCGCCATCAGTGGTCGATGGGGTAATTCTCGGAGGATTTCAGCAAGCTCCGCTTCGTCCAAGGGACGGTATTCAGCCCTACTAACAGGCAAGACCGAGCCAGCAGGAATAAAGGTGACTGCTCCAGCGCACTCACCGCCGATTTGCTCCAGTAGGGCAAAATCGTTGCGGGCGCTGATACCTAGAATGGAAGCGATGATTTCACGGTTTTGCTCCTCTGGGAGCACTCCGGCAAAAAAGCCCTGACACTCCTTTCCCTGATACCGCTCAGCCCGTAGTGGCAGGGAGTGAGAAAGCGGCATGCTGTCCGCTCTTTCCAGCCAAGAGCTATCATAGACAAACGAAACCCTGCCGTGCTTGTCCTGTTCTAGCTGACCCGCAAGCGAGTCATGAAGGTAAACATCAAGTTGCTTGCTCATGATCCGTGACTTTTTGTGGGAGGTGTAAGGTCGATGCGAATGCCCAGTGCGCTAAGAACCGATAGGGTTTTTCCCAGATGACAGCTTGGTTTGCCGTTTTCGAGGTCGGAGATAAAACGGGTCGCCGTGCCCGATGCTAGGGCGAGATCCGACTGGTTTAGTTTGAGGCCTTTCCGGGTTTTCCGGATCATCTGGCCGATATCTTCAGGTTTCATGATAGCTTCCTTTTTTATTACCGCTCGGGAATAATATAGAAGAAATCCACCTAAAGCAATCATTTATTACCGAACGGGAATAAATTGGAAAACACGGACCACATCCCGTTAATTATTACCGTTCGGTAATAATCATCCCATTAACCGGATATTAACTCCGTCACGATAGAATGATCTATGAGGTGAACATGGCAAAGACATACGAGCACCGGAGAATTTTACTAGCTGGCTACGTGCCACCTGCAAAGCTTTTGGACAAAGTGGAATCGCTGACACTCGATAAGGTCAATTTCAAGTTCACGCTTCAAGACCTCTGGAGCGGGCCGACAAACTTCCCGGCATCGGAGCGATGGATCATCGTCGATGGCAATCTGATAGATGAAACAGGGAAAGAAATCCTAGGGAAAGAAAATACGTGGTCACGCACCACGTCGTTTGCATCCAAGTATTTCGGTGAAGACAATTTAGCAGGTCACCCTCTCTCGTTGACCTTTCGTAAAGAAAGTGTTCCTGAGATTATCGCCGAACCTGCTGCCGCTTCGTCCTCCTCGGAGACGGAGCGGCAAGTCGTCAAACCGACGGATTTTTTAAGTGTTTGAAAAAATACGTCGGATATAGATATCCCGAGACACGTTAATCTAATAATACATGACAATGAGCTTACACAACAACTTCCCCCGAGGATCGGCTGAACAATTGGCCCCGGCTATATCTAATACTCAGTTTGCAAAAACTGAGAGTATCGCCAAAACTCAAGCACTTTCCCTTCACAATCCAAACGTCCAAGGCAAAATTTTTCTTGGAATCATCGATGGAGATATTTCCACTACCGAGCTGGACGATGGCCGAATCGAACGCTTCGCCATGGGAGGACTCCCCATCGGTGCGGGTGACGACAGGCACATGCTTACCGTTGCGGGATCACGTGCAGGAAAAGGGCGCAGCGCCATTATTCCCAATCTCATTACCTATCCGGGATCAACGTTGATCATAGATCCGAAAGGTGAACTCGCACTCCTTACCGCCTTGTGGCGAGCCTTTGTATTAGGACAAAAGATTGCTCTTCTGGACGCCTTTGGCACTACCCCAAAGTCACTCAGAAAACAATTTGGAGGAGGTTTCAACCCACTCACTCTACTCAAACCGGGAAGTGTTTCCTTACTGGAAGATGCTGGACTCATTGCAGATGCTCTCATTGTGGCCTCTCCTGGGGAGAAAAGTCCACACTGGAACGAAAGCTCCCGGATGTTCCTAACGGGGGTTATTCTACATATTGCCACCTCAGCCGAATATATCGGGAAACGTAACCTTGTTTCGGTTCACCATTTTATCATGAGCCTCAGTGAGGAGGCTGAGGAAGCCATGTTACAAAATGATGCCCACCCTGCTATCCAGGAAGCAGCTATTGGTTTTTTTGGCAAACCAGATACGGAACGAGAATCGGTTCTCTCCACCCTGAAACGACACATCTACTTCATCGGCTTCGAACGGATTCAACAAGTTCTATCAACCCACAGCATCGACCTTTCACAACTCAAAACTGAAAACGTCACAATCTACCTCTGCCTTCCAGCCACTAAAATGGGAATTTGCTCAGGCTGGTTACGTCTCTTTGTCAACCTCACCCTAGATGCCATGGAGAGGGAGCCTGCCAAACCAGCCTATCCCGTTCTCATGTGTCTCGATGAGTTTGCCGTATTAGGTCATATGAAAGCCCTTGAGGATGCCGTGGGGCAGATTGCAGGCTTTGGCTGCAAGCTCTGGCCGATCCTTCAGGATCTAGGCCAACTGCAAGCCCTCTATGGCAAACGCTGGGAAACCTTCGTGGAAAACGCCGGAGTGCTTCAGTTCTTCGGCAACTCGGGAATGCAGACGCTGGAATGGATTTCCAAGCGGCTAGGACAAACCACAGTGCTGAGCACCAGTGTTAAAAGTCCGGGCTACCAATCAAAATCACAAACTGGCGACACCGGGGAATCTTGGGGGCAGCAAAGTCATCCCCTGATGACACCTGAAGAAATCTCCCGTTTCTTCGGTCGTGATGATGAATTACTCCGTCAGCTCATCATTCGGCCAACATGGCCAGCGATGGTTCTCCAGCGTGCTTATTACGACAAACACGAGATGTTTGACGAATACCGCGATTTCATGGCCCTGAACCCATAACAACCTATCAGCCCCCCATTTAAATGCATGTCAAAACAACTGCCACATCTTCCCCCATGGCCGTCACTCTCTGTTTCAAAGACTGACGGCACGTGCTGTGTGACGGGCTGGCACCCTACTTACTATCGATTGAAGTGCGCCGAATGGTTCAAGGTCATTCTATTGTTAGTCTGCTTCATAGGGTGGATTCGTTGGTTCACACAAAAGGACATTGCCGCCGTACCCTTGGCCGTAGTCACTTTTTTTCTCATGTTTGAGAAGGCATCCATGTTCCTTTGCCTTTTACTATTTTTAAAGAGGACAAATGTCATGTTTACGACTGAGCATATCACAGTGAATGGTCGCCATTACCAAACTGATCCGAGTATTTCGGTTCAGTTTCGAGCATACGATAAATATCTCAATGAAAGTCAGGAGCAAAAAATCAGAAAGCCAAGGCCATCAGGCCGACTTTCTACATTAGACATGCACAAGCTAGGATACCGGAAAGTCGAACTGATTTATGGCAGTAATGTCGTTCCTATCGCTGTGATTTCGGATGAACGAATTGCAGCCCAATTTGCAGTCATGCTGCAAGAGGCATATAGCATCAACCAGACGATGAAGCCCCCAGTGGCTCAAGATCACGGAACCGATCCAGACGATGATGATCCGCCTTTAGCGTAGGGGGATTCGGCTACTCTCTAGTTTTGCTCTGCAATGATACTTTTAAGTTTTTCAATCGACATAGCGGGCTTTTCTTTATGCAACATAGCGTGGCAGTTAGGGCATACAGGGCGAAGGTCTTTGATAGGATCAACTGTATACTCTTGGTCAGTTGTAGCTATATCGACCAGGTGATGGACATGAATAAATCCAGAGCCAAGAGTCCCATAAAACGACTCGAAGTTAAACGAACACACAGCACACACGTAGCCATATTCATCGATGCACTCAAGGCGAGCTTTACTATTACGCTCGTAAACATTTACTAAAACTTGCTTTGCTTTTCCCTCTCTATGGTCGGTGCCCTCATCATCTGGGATCTCATCAGGATACCAAAAGCTTTCCGACTGAAATTCCTTATCTAGTTTTTTAAGCAACTTGCGGGTAGATACCTGTCGCCCCTTCCCCAATGAATCATAATATTTGACATGCTCATTTGCTGCATGAAGAGCCTTTTCAAAAGATAGCTGCCCATAGTCATTTCTGATATTGCGAAGAAAATAATCAGTTGAATATAGATTCATAGCCCTATTGTAGCCCACACCCTGCATCATATACTTAAAATTCTGCGCGTAGTTTCCAGCTGATCCGACTGCCATTAGCTGTTGTTCTTCAACTTTTGTCATCAGATCACCCCTTGTGATACGGCCTCGATACATCTCCCGGCAGAGTGCATAGACTTGACGAACAGCTTCGTTTTCAATTTTCATATCGAGTAATTGTTAGTCCTTGCCCGTGATCGGGGCGTTGTAACTTACGACCTGATCAGTAAGCGTTATTGCTTTTTGCTTGGCCAGTTGTGCTACAATCTTTTTAACCTCTGCCTCGCTGAGGCTCTTCATAAAAAAAGCATTGATCGTATTTTCGAGTGTTTTAACCCTCCTCGGTCGTGAATTGCCCCTCGCTTTCAAGGATTCGATCATCGATGTAACCTTTTGACCTAACGTGCTGTTATTGGAATTACTCAAGATGAGTATTTCCGACAGGCTGTTCACACGCTGAATCAATATTTTGTTTTTCTTAAGGTGGCGAATAAGAGGATCAAACCCTTTGTCCTTACTCACAATGTGAAAGTAAGAATTCGAATCTTGCTCTGCTAACTTCCCAATGTAGTAGGCAATATGAAAGTCCAGGGCATCTGGACCGTTGCCATCTATTTTAATATAGCTCGCTTGATCGCCTAATTTTTGTAGCGATGAAGCTAACTCAAATGGGATCTTAGTTTGCCTTTCACCTATAAAGGTGAGGACTTTGATCGGAATGTCCGAGCCCGTGGGCAACAGCCCCGGTTGGACATTTTCATAGTCGATGAGTATGTAATTAGTTCGCAATGGTCTATTATACGTGATTGTTAATTGCCTAATATCTCGTTGAGCATGTTTTGTCGAGTTAGAATGCTCCCCAGGCTAACAGAAACGAAAGCCTCGTCATTTTTTCATTGAAGCGCTGCTTTGCCCACGAGCTTTCCCGCCAAGCCTAGCAATGGGTCATTCCAATGATGATTTTTGAGAAAATAAGCTTCAAATCGGGATGGTTAATCCTACCGATTGAGCAAAACGCTCTAATCGGGCCATGATTTCAGGATCTACCTCTCTTTTTATATCTATGTTTCTATTAGTGTCGGCCACAGATGTCGCCCCCGGAATTCTGCGCTTTTGCGCTGGTTTCACGGGCTTCTTTTCCTTCAGGATGCGCTGTAGCCTTAGAAAAATACGAATGCCGGTAATCATGCCTCGACGGTTCTTGGTATAGGCATAAGTGAGATAGCCTTCGCGCCAGGCATCGTGAAGCATCCTCTGCACGGTGCGCACGGATTTACCAATATGACGGGCAACAATGCCCTGCGTGGTTTCCAAAGCGTGCCCATGCCCTGCCCACCCTGCGAGCATGGCCAGCATCCTTGCCGTGCTGTCCATGATCCGGCGGTTTTTCATGAAGCTCTGCTTCATCGGGAGGATAAACGTGCCGTTATCCTCCGGCTCGATGGCTTCAGCTCTCGATGAAGGCACTCGCGGAAAAACCTTTCCTGCATTATTAGTAGATCTAGAAAATAGAATTTTTGAAACATGCTGCATGGTATCATAAGCACGACTTTCAAAACCTGGGCATGAGGATGCAAAAAATAACGTGTCGAGGTAACAAGCCTCTTGTACTTTTCCAGATAATCGGATACACTTCTCTTGTTGATTTGAGACATGCATCACTCATGAAGAATATAACCGCCGCGCCAACGGCGGTTTTTTCTTATTCGGGTTTTAACAAGCCTTTGCTCCTCCTCTTTGAATATGTGTTTTGTTAGGTTGCCCGGAAGGGCGTAGATAACGCTATGACGACGAAGAAACGTCGTCGGGAAATCACAGGATATCACAGTGCTACTCTCTGCACAAGATGGGGCTAGTGATGACTACAATCATCTGGGGTCAAGGGGATGGATTCCCCTTGCCGAGTCCAGAGCGGGAAGCTCTGGTAAATTACGCGGTGTTCCACCGAATCAAAAAAGGGAAGGTTTTCACACCTCCCCTTGATCGTTAGCTACTTGTTAATGATTCCAGAAAACATGGGTTTCACTCTCATGACGGATGGTGAACACATCACCGATTTCCATATCACGGGCAAAAGCTTCGTAATCAAAATAGAACCGTAAATTCTCGGGGATAGCTTCAAGCTGTCCGGTATCATCAAGAAAACTATGACACCAGTCCACCAGTGAATCAGCAGCCCCGGCATAAGCCTCGTTGAATTTCTCAACGGCGTCGGCTTCGACTTCATGGCCTTTATGCTCACAGAATTGGCAAAACAGATCCCAGTCAACACTTTCGCTCTCCGCCTTTTCAAAGGCTTCTTTGATTGCTTCCACCGTATCAAGTCCGGCGTATTCGCTCAGGGTTCCACAAAATTCGTGATCATGGATTGCGTATTCCTCCGCATCACTAACAGGTGACTTTTCAAGCATACTTTGAACGCTCTCATTCAGGTCATCACAGTCGAATAAATCGACCCATTCCCCGTGCAAGATTCCGGCGTTATAACTAGCAAGACAAGCGACATATATTTTTGGTGTATTCTTCATAATTTTTCTCTCTTTCTTTAATGAGCCTCAGGCTTCAGGCCCGCGCATGAAACCTTGGCACTCGCCGAGAGCGGGGGTTCAGAGGTCATAGGGAGGGGGATCACCCGTCCTGCACAAACAAAGCGCAGCGGCGTGCGGAAGGATGGGGACACCCTTGACCACGAGGGGGCGGCGCCCCCTTAAAACAAACCGAAGGCCACGGTCTGACTTGTCGCAGGCAAGGTCTGACGGTGGTCAGTCAAAAAGGGGTGACCGGAAATGCCGGAAGACAAAGCGACCAAATGGAGCCGAAGGAGTTGCCCCCGGCGCAGCATGCGCGTGGGGCAAGCCGCAGGTGAAATGCAGGAGCGTGTCCTTTCGGGAATGAGGGTGTGGTGCGGAGCCCAACAAACTGGTTCGTTCAAACTGGTTCGTCCGCTAAAATAAAACGAGCTGCCAAGTGTCAGCTTGGCAGCTCGCTAATGAATTCGAGTGACGGGGCGTTGCGGGGTGTCCCCGCTCGAATAGGGTGCGTCGGAGATTTTATAAGCTCCGGCCAGGGGAAAGGCTTTTCCCCACCAAATATTCTTAAAACGGAATATCATCTTCGTCACATTCAATGACCTCTCTCTGAACTGGCTGGCACTCGCTGTCTCGGCGAGCAAGCCACTGTTTAACATCATCTTCGTCTGCATTCAGCTTTTGAGCAATTACCTCATGAGGCCAACTATATTGGTAATCTAGCCAGCTAATTTCCTGTGCGAGGACAGGAAATTTTTCAAGTCCTGGATATGCGTCCAAAAGGTGCATACCTCGTTCATATTCCTCCGTAAAATACGGAGACTCCCACTCTTCATCAGGGATCAACTCTTCGGCTACAGAAGGGTGTCGGTATCTTTTCCAGTAGAAATCTTCGTCTATGCCGTATCTTTCCATGTCGGTTTTCATTTTCTTACACATCGTTTTTCCTCCTCTCTAGTTCTTCATTCATACCGGGGATTTGGCGCATCAAGGCCAGGATTTCGAGATAGTTTCTCACCTCCTTAATCTCCTCTTGTGTTTTGAAATACTGGACAGCAATCCAGATGGTTTCCAGTTCCACCGATTTTTCTGAATAATCGTGGCTCTTCCAGAAAAGCTCACAATTGTCTCTCAGCGTGATGGGGGGATGTTTTTCATCACCAGGTATGATAACCTGATCCCAACAAACCTCTCTATTGATAATTTGTTCTTTAGTCATATTATTAGTTTTATTTATGTTAGTTATGTTTATTTAGCCTCGGCAGCCCGAGCAGGAGAAACCCTCCCAAAATTATGCTGTGTGCGTAGTTCATGGAATAGATGACAAACGCATTTCTGTTACTGATGAAGGTTTCGTAAACCATGATATCCTTGAGAAGGATTGCGTGGACCAGCCATGCGGAGATCCCGCCGATGCAAAGCAGAGCACCTGAAATGCGAAGCCCTCTTCGGGTATCCATACAAAGGATGCCAAGTCCTATGACCAGGGGGATCGTGGTTGCCAGCATGACAATGTTTACAGCCCATAAGAGTCCGTGCACTCTAGTCCAAGCGATGAACACTGGATGGATTGAAACAAAGAACACAAGGGGCTTGATGGCTAGCGAGCCAGCAGAGACATAGACGGCTTTTCTCCATTTGCCCTGTGATGAGGGAAGAATGATCCAGAATGATACTGCGCCGAGTATCAGAATAAGACTGCCAACCCACGGAACCATCCGGTGTTCTTCAGCGATGCCTCCAACTAGAAATGAAGAGTTCATGCAGAGGAGGAAAAAATTCACGGGGATGATGAGCCACCCCCACATTGATCTTTTAAAGTATGTTTTAATATTGTTCATATAATTTTTGTTAGTTGTTAAGGTAGCCATAGGGCAACCAGCCACTCTTGCCGTTTTTTCTAGTGACCTTGATCCATAAAGTCCCAGTGCCGTAATGCCACCGTTGGGAAATCAAAATAAGGTCTTCATAATCATAAATTCTTGATCCCCAGAATGCTCTCGGGCTTGCCCATCGCCTTAGGTGAACGACTTTGCCATGCAGCTGTTTTTTGAGCCTATAATAGCGAGGGACGGCCTTAAGAGGTGCAGGTGACACCTGAACTTTGAGCTGTTCGTAAGTTCGCTTTTGGTATGCTGACTGAGAACTGGATTTACCTCTCGCAACAACCCGTTTGGGCACAGCACGGGTTTTCTTTTTAGGAGTGACACTGGGAACAGGATCTTCCGGTACAACTATCGCTTTGGGGGGCACTTTGACAAATGCCTGGGATGCAGGTTTGATCTGCGGTTTTGCTATAAAGCGATCCCTTTTGCTCTGCTTTACGGCAGCATCAGATTGTCTTTTGACAACAGGTTCTGCCGGGGCGGGTTCAACATAAGGCTCTGGTTCGGGCCGCCCTTCCCCGTTAGTGCCACCGCTCTTACCTCCTTTAAAGGGAGGAAAGATCAGCAGGAAAAACGAGAAAAAGACCGCCCATCCCAAAATTCTAAGTAATATCGGTTTAATGTTCATGGCATGGGAGGAGTCCGGCAACTTCAGTCATGCCGATCTGTAATTGTTCATCCTTCACAATGGATGAAAGTTGATCACTCGATGCCAGCTGTTGAAGGAACTCCTCTAGGGCATCCGGTGTGCCTAGCGTGATAATTTCGATTCCTTCACTCTTGGCTATGTCGCCTCGATTCTGAGTATCTCTGGGATCGTTAGCCCACCCGTCCGTCACCAAAACGATGTATCGTCGTCCCTGTTCCTGTCTGAGATACTGGGTCGCGCAATCCAATCCAGCCGACATATTTGTCGATCCTCGGACGTGTAACTTTGAGATAGCACTAGCAAGTTTTGACTCGTTAGTGGTCAGCTCGCACATCATATCGGCGGATTCATGAAAGGCAACCAGGCCAACTCTCCATCCTTTGCTAATGGCATCTCTGGAAAAATTCATGGCTCCAGATTTCGCCAGAAGGAACTTTTCTCCTTCCATCGAGATGGACATGTCGATCACTAGGTAGACATTGTTTGCGGTGTTGGTCATCAGACTAGCTGGACGACTTTTCTCCTGCACTTTGCGCAACTTATCCAGAGCCGTTTCCTTTTTCTTATCCTCTTTCTTGGGTTGGTATTTTTTAATTTTAAACATATTTTTTAGTGGTTTCGTTTTTTGTTAGTAAATTGATTTGAGATAATTGTGGGCACGGTTAATCGTGTTAAATTGTTTATTAAGCTCATCGATTTCTTCCTGAGTCGCATTCGGATGACTGTCCCCGTGATAGAGCTTTGCCATTTTTTTGAATCGTTTCTTGGCTCGTTCCTTTTTCACATCCACGCTATCCCTCAAGATATTGACCCCCGTCTCCAAGATGTCGTGCGCCCCCTGTTCGGTTTCTATGACCTGATCAAGAGCAACTTCCTCTACCTCTTCTTTCGCATCTTCGCGTATCTTCTTGAGGGTGTCTTCAATGCTGGAAAACGCGCCATTCAGGGTGTTCCACATGCCGAACCGAAATCCATTATCTAGAAGATTGAAATCATCATGCACTCGCTTGAGTCGGTTTCCATAAATGTTCCCCTGGAGCAGACCATTGGCTGTGTAACCCTTAATCTCTTTCCCAGCTTCGTGATAGGTTCCACTTAAATCGCCGAAGACTTGTGAAAGATTGAAGAAATCCTTTTCTGAATCCACAAGCCGCTGCTTAATTTCACGATCCGCCTTTCGCTCATACTTAAGCCCCCCTTCCTCGATGATACATCCAAGACCTAAGGCTAACAATATGGAGCATAATGTCTGGTATGGCGGATCAATTCCAATCCCGAAGATCCCCAACACGGCAGCTGTTACGTAGATCCACAACACACCAAAAAGCATAATGTAGACTTTCATCGTGTCGGGGCGTAATCCTGCCTCCATGGCGTATCGATCAAGCTCCCGAACCAAACTGCCTCCCTGGGTGGTTAGCTCGATGAAGTTGCCAAACCTCCCCATTACGCCATCTCCTTTACCGAAGTAATACACAACCCCTCGGATCAGATCGCCAGCAAGCATGTAAACCCCGAACGCCAGCCATAGGCATAGGAGAAGGTTATAAGAAAATGTAGATAGTGTGACCATTCACCCTATCAACGGAATGGGGTCTCACTTTGTCCGGCATTGGCGGACAAATTAATCAAAAAAATCCCCTCACCGGATTATGGTGAGGGGATTTAGAACATTTTATCTGATGGACAAAATTAAATCATTTCATCTTGAAAAAAATTGACGCACTCGATGCCTGACAATCCAAAAATATAGATCTAACTTATTAAATAAATTTTCTACGTATTTACCATTGCTATAATCCAACTCCAATTTACGTGTCGCGTCACCGTTTTGAGTTCCACCCAAAATCAAACTGAAATAATGGGGATTTCTACTACGTGCAGTAACAAACTGCTTTCGGCAAAAAGTGATCCAATCATGAGCAGTAGCCCTAGGAATTCCGGCGATATCTGAGATTTGTTTAAATGAATATTTATGATAGATTCTCAACCAAACAACTTCCTTCTGTTTTTCTGTTAGCTCAATAGTTGGAAACATCTTCCAAAAATTATTTTTTTGTTTCTGCTCACTATGGTGTTCGCCATAAATTTCCGGACTAGCATGCTGATCAGGATCTAGAGAGGCATAGTCGCCTGCTCCCTCCTTGTATTCCACGTATTTTTTCTCCCTTCTTAAAAGGTCACCAAACCTCCACTTGGCATTGTTAATGAGGCAGGGTAAATCCAGATAATCCTCTCCCTTGGGGTTGTTTAATAGATGTATCCAGATCATTTGCACAACGTCTTCGGCTTCAACTTTGCTATTTGAAGTCAAACTGCGAGCAAAGTTAAGCAGATCTTTCTCATGTAGTTCCCTTGCCCGAGAAATTTTCGCCTCCTTGCTATCTGGATTAACTTGGTCCCGTCTTCTTTCTTGATGCTCTTTATCTTTCATGTTCGTATATTGGAGTGGATTAATTTTTGCATTCTGTAACTGAGATCAAATTCTCAGATTTTCATCATGCACTCATATAGACATCGAAATGAATATGGCGTTTGTCCGGCGAAAATGCATTTTTCTCGAAAAAAAATTTGAGACAACATTTTTCAACAAAAAATAAAATATCCTCCGGATTTCTCGATCTCATATCCCGTTGGTAGGGTATGATAGTTAAAACTTATTGCTCACTACACAGAAGGCCATTCGGATTGATGTTCCGCAAAAAGAACTCTTCCGAATGGGAAGGATACAGCTCCCTTGCTGCCCCTGAAAACCGAAACATCGTTGGACACGGCCCCGACATTATCGACGGAGGCATTTCCACATCCAGCGCCTATCCCGGATGCCCCTACTGCATCTCAAAGAGAATCTTCCTCTGCAACGACTGCAACACCCTCCACTGCTTCGGCCAAACCCATGAGCGAGCTGATGGCACCTGGGCAACCTGTGTCAACTGCGGTGACATTGGTCCCATGACCGAAGGTATTGAGTCACTTGATGCCTATTCAGATATTGGAGGGGCATAGAATGATTCCTATTGCCCCTCACTCTTCAAACCTAATATTGCTCAACTCTATGTACGAATCTAAAACTACAACTAAATACAATCAACGCCTCATCACCAAACAAATGACAGCCCAACGTCTGTCCATATCCACCCGCACGGTGGATCGAATGGTGGCTGATGGGCTGCTTGAAAAAGTCTACCTGCGTGGCTCAGTAAGATTCCGAGAATACGATATTGTTCAGATCATCGAACACGGAATTTAGCTCATTTGAATTTATATTTCACCACATACCCCGCTGCATACCACGCAGCGGGGTATTTTTTTACTATTACAATAGCATGATTAATCTCGCCTTTTTTAGAATGAAAAATACGGGACAACGCATACTGTTAGCCATCTAATCTAACTGATTAATTCATGGAGTATAAATTATTGTCGCAACTATATCGCAAGTATCATCGCAATAAAAACTTGCGATTTTTTCGTTTTTTAACGAAAACTCAACGTTTTTTGCCTCTCTAGCCCTTATAACTGCGTTTGTTAGGACCTTGCCAAGGTCGATGTCGAGAGTTCGAATCTCTTCACCCGCTCCATTTTTCTAAAAAGCCTCCCTCGTCAAGGGAGGCTTTTTTAGGCCTCCACCCAATTTTGGGCGGAACCAAATCATTTA
>Ga0206131_10005311_pt1 | contig 13669 bp, 11 predicted proteins | sample Helgoland_Spring_FD_148636 | JGI IMG/M metagenome (GOLD analysis project Ga0206131, IMG submission 148636) | Pelagic subsurface seawater microbial communities from Kabeltonne, Helgoland, North Sea - Helgoland_Spring_Bloom_20160517_1 | ecosystem: Environmental > Aquatic > Marine > Epipelagic ...
GCTGCACGCTCAATCTCGATAAGCTGTGCGGGTGTCCTGCTTTTTAGCCAGCTGGAACTATAGCTGTTTAACTCCTCGCCAGTATCGTTGATCTTGCCACCGGTTAAGACGTAAAGATACTTAGCAACCGATTTCGCTTGAGCGGCTTCTATATCGCAATCCCAGTTCACTAACCTAAGATCACTGGTCAGCGACAAATGCTGCCAATCAATGCCGTAACATCGAAAATAAGCATGCATTCTCGACGCATCAAACATATAGGTTAGTACAGTAATCGACTTCAAGGCCTTCAGCTGGTCAATGGGCAACTCCCAGAAGAACATGTCAGCCTGCATGCTGGTCTGGGCGTTGGCAGTAGGCTTGACCCTGATACGTCGGCTATCACAATCTTTCTTTAGCTGACTAAATGCACTCTTGTGATCCACTTTTCCATGATCCTCCCATACTAGATATCCGTCATCATTTTCAGTGACCACTTTTCTCTGAACTAGCAGTGCCAAATCTAGGCTAGACAGTTCACCCTTGTTTGAGCCATATTGTCTAACACACTCGAATGCTTCGTCGATAATAACCTCGTAACCTTTCGTCGCGAGCAGCGTTAGCGTAGAGGCTGGCACCATGCCGAACAGGCTATGGGTGATCAGAATGTTTTGGTCCTCGATAATGAGTTTAAGGAGTGACTTCGACTTCGACCTCTTCTTCGTTTTAGCACTAGTCGTGGGGTCATCCTCTTTTGGTGATTTAAAGCATAATCTGGGGATCGCCTCATTCAGACGATCAATTTCTTTCAGGTATGGCGTTATAATTAAGAAGCGTTTGTTCAGGTCCTTTTCGTCATTTAGTTGGTTAATGATATAGGTGGTCTTACCAGACCCCATAATTGCGTCGATGACGCGGACTTTAGGTTGGTGGTTCACAGGAAAATCCTTATTAGCTTAGGAAAAAGGAAGCAAAAAACTTCCTAAATTGAGCTAAGAAACCAGCAACCACGCACCTTACAGGCCGTTTCCCTTAAAGATATATAACTACAGGACTAACACTGTAAGCGGACATCCCTTATAGGGGGACTTTAAGACTACTTTAGTCTGTCTTTAGTGAGGAGAATATTCTCCTTCTCTTAAGGAAGTCCTTGAGTCTGTCTTTGGTGAGAGGGGTTTCCCCTTCTTTAAAGAGTGTCTTTAAGTTATCTAAAAGTTATCTAACTTATACCCTTATCAAGAGCACCCCCAATTGACATATGGTCCGACCATACTTAAAGCTACCACCCTTTGAGAGTAGTATTTAGGTCGGCATATAATTGTGGAAAGAGGATAAGTCGGAGTTAGTTATTCAAGATGCTTAAAGCACCAACTCCAGATCCATAGCCATATAAGGTCTTGAGTTGCTTTTGACGGGTTCTTAGCAAGAGGGCCGCCTATTAACATATGGTCCAACCATACTTAAAGCTACCACCCTTTGAGAGTAGTATTTAGGTCGGCATATAATTGTGGAAAGCGGATAGAGCCAAAGAGTTGGCTATATAATTGCGGTATCAAATTCATATGTTGACGCTATCTTCATACAGGTACTTCTGAAACCCAACAAAGGTATCCCGAATCACCTTAACCGAGCCAAGCTCTTCGTGGACATACTTGTCGCGTTTCCCGATATCGTGACGTTCCTTCCAAACATGTTCGCAAGGTAAATTCAATTGTTTTGCGCGCTGCTGAAATCAGCACGAGAACATTTGTGCTCGTGCATGTTTGTGCAAAAAGAACATCCTTAGGCGCGATGATTCTTCCTGCCGTCTCTTGAAACGAGTCGCATATTCACCTGCATATGCCACCTAGGGATTTACATCTGAGAAGCTTTCGTTGTAACGAAGGCCAACTAAATCTGAGCTTGTATTCAACTATTCATTGGTAAGAATTTGTATACGATCCAAAATTTTTTTCAGTTCTTTTGTCACCAGTTTGTCAGTATCGTTTATTGCACATACAATGCGAATTTTGGCTTGGAGCATTTATCCACACCTGATTTGCCGATAATAAGGAGAAAAAATATGTTCAAGACTTCAGTAGGACTCGGGTGTGTATTTGCTGCGGCAATTACCGCATCTGCGGCCCAAGCAGACGACTGCGGTGAAGTATCACTCATGCAGGCCGATTGGGGTTCAGCTCAAATTGTGACCGCGGTCTCGAAGTTCCTGATGGAACAAGGTTACGGTTGTGAAGTGTCCACAGTCCCACTCTCAACCAACCCCGCTTTAGTATCAGTGTCGGAGACTGGCGAGCCAGACGTTTTGACAGAGATCTGGACAAACGGCGCGCCAGCTTACGAAGGATTGGTTGAATCTGGCGCGATCATTCCGGTGACCGAAGTCCTGTCAGATGGTGGTGTCGAAGGATTCTTTGTTCCGAACTACCTTGTGGAGGAACATCCAGAATTGGCAACAATTGAAGGTATCGCAGCCAACCCCGAACTTGTCGGAAACCGCTTTCACAATTGCCCAGAGGGGTGGACCTGTCTGAATATCAGTACCAACCTGCTGAAGGCAGGCGGACTGATTGATGCAGGCATTGAAAACTTCGTGCATGGATCAGGCGAAACTCTTGCGGCTTCGATCGCTGCCGCCTACGAAAACAAGGAGCCGTGGTTCGGCTTTTATTGGGCACCGACATCGGTACTGGGTAAATACCCGATGACCCTGGTCGATATGGCCCCGCATGACCTTGAAAAGCACGCCTGCAACATCACGGCGGAATGCGAGACACCAGAAATGAGTGCCTTTCCCCGCAGTGTCGTGGTCACAGTTCTTTCGAAGGAATTCATGGCCGAAAATGCAGAAGTCTCTGACCTGATGACAAATCTGTCCTTCACCAACGCACAGATGGGCGCAACGCTGGCTTGGGTTGAAGACAACAATGCTTCCTACGATGAAGGGGCTGCACATTTCCTGACGACCTACAAGGATGTTTGGGGGCCGTGGCTTAATGATGCGGCTCGCGACAATCTTTCCGCATTGCTGCAGTAAAACGCATGGTCAGGGGCACACTCAACGATGCCCCTGACGCACTGAATTGAATTGGGAAATAGTATTAATGGCCTTATATGACAAGTTATTCAGCGCTTTGGGTTTGAGCGACTGGTGCGGTGACTCTGTCGATGGAGCGCCTCTTTCGCTGTCGGACCTTTCGGTACGAGCTGGGGGAGAGGAGGTCTCTGGGCCGTTCTTTCCGATTCCTTCATTGGATAATCTGCATGAAAGCTGCAACCGCGTGTGGCAGTCGCGCGATGTAACCAACGGGATCGAAGAAGGGTTTCTGGCAGCCAAACCTGCTTTAAAAACTGTTCTGGACCCGATCACACAGCCGCTGAGCTGGATGTTGGATGGCTCACTTTGGCTTTTTGAAGCGACGCCATGGTTCATCATGGTCCCATTTCTGGTGGCGATTTCCTGGTACGCGTCGCGTTCGCGCCCTGTGACGATCTTCGTGGCCGCCTCGATTATGCTGCTGGCCGTAGTAGACCACTACGATGTGGCTATGCAAACCCTGTCGATCATCTTTGTATGTACGACGATATCGGTACTTTTCGGTGTGCCCATTGGAATTGCCATGTCTAAATCCGACCGATTGCAAAAAGGCGTCGTTCCGATACTCGACCTGCTGCAGACCCTGCCGACTTTCGTGTACCTGATCCCTCTAATTTTCTTGTTCTCGGTCACGGAATCCAAACTTTACGGGATCGCGATCATCCTTTACGCTATTGTTCCGGTAATTCGCCTGACCGATCTGGGCATCCGTCTTGTAGATCAGGACGTTATCGAGGCGGCCAATGCCTTTGGCATGAATGACCGCCAGAAACTGATGCAAGTACAACTCCCTTTGGCGCTGCCCAATATTATGGCCGGAATCAACCAGACCATCATGATGAGCCTTGCCATGGTCGTAATCGCCTCCCTGGTGTCTGCTCCCGGTCTGGGCGTGAACGTGTTGCGCGGTATCCGAAACCTTGAACTGGGTGTGGGCATCGTTGCTGGTATCGGCATCGTGCTGCTAGCCGTGATCCTTGATCGCGTGTCCAAAGCGGCTCTCACACGGGTCGATAAAACCCAAGTTAAACACTAAGGAGCCAGTTCGATGACACAACCAATGGTCAGCCTTCGCGGGCTCTATAAAATCTTTGGCGTCCGCGACAAGGAAATGCTTCACCATGTCCAGGGTGGCATGTGCAAGGAAGAGTTGCTGGCGCACCACAAGCACGTGCTGGGCCTCAACAATATCAACATTGATATGCAGGCGGGGGAAATCACAGTGGTCATGGGCCTGTCCGGCTCGGGCAAATCCACGCTGATCCGCCACCTGAACCGGTTGATCGAACCCACTGCGGGCGAGATCATCGTGCAGGGCGAGGACGTGATGGGCCTGCCTGAAGACCGGCTGCGTCATGCCCGTCAGGAAAAAATGTCGATGGTGTTCCAGAAGTTCGCGCTTTTACCCCACAAGACCGTGCTGAAGAACGCAGGTATGCCCCTCTCTGTGCGCGGCGAAGACGAGGCCACTTGCGACCGCGAAGCCTTGAAGTGGCTGAATCGTGTGGGTCTGAGCGGGTTCGAGAACCAATATCCGGCGCAGCTGTCTGGTGGGATGCAACAGCGTGTGGGCATTGCTCGGGCGCTGACCGCAAACACGCCGATCATGCTGATGGACGAGGCCTTCTCGGCCCTTGATCCGCTGATCCGGACGGATATGCAGGACCTGCTGCTAGAGCTGCAAAAAGAGCTTCATAAAACCATCGTATTCATCTCTCACGACCTTGATGAGGCGCTAAAGCTGGCTGATCACCTTGTGATTCTGAAAGACGGCCTTGTAGTGCAACAGGACGAGCCGCAGCATATCCTGCTGAACCCCAACGATCCCTACATCGAAGACTTCGTGAGCGACATCAACCGCGCACGGGTTCTGCGGGTTCGCTCGATTATGACCCCGCTTGACGACGGCAAAGTTCCGAAAGACGCGCATGGCGAAGTGGAAGTCAGCGACACGCTCGAAAGCATGATCACGCGATCCGGCGGGGATACGTCCCACGCTTATGTTGTCAAGGATGGGGAAAAGACAGTCGGCACGCTGGATATGACCGAACTGGTTCGCGCTCTCGTCCCTCGCGTTGCATCCGAAGCAGGTGCGCGTCAGTCCTGACGCGCGCTAATGCCAGAGCTGGATTTCAACAGATCAGGCCCGAAAGAACCGCATGGTCGGGTCGGCCTCGATCTGTTCGAACAGCCAGTTAACAAACATATCGAGCTTTGGATTGGGTGCACGTTCTTTTTGCGTCGCTAGATACCAGCGGCCTGACTCTGGCACCGAAATGTCGAACGGCCTGACCAGACGCCCCCTTTCAAGATCACGCGCGCAAAACGGTGCCCTTGCGATGCTGATACCGTGATTGTTCAGAACAACCCCGCGGACAAGAGGGTAGTTGTCGAAAATCGAGCCAAATTTCATAGTGCCGCGGTCTAAGCCCGCCGCATCCAACCAACAGTCCCAGTCATCCGGCTCATTCCATGTGTTTGGGACGCTCAGCAGTAGGAAATTTCTTAGCTCTTCCAGCGGCATTCCACCGCTTGCGGAATTCAAGGCCTCAGGCGCGCAAACCGGGTAGATATCTGTTTCGAAGAAGGGTCTATAGTCAAATCTCTTATCAAAAGGTGGTGCATTGAACATACCCACATCGAACCGGTGTATGTCATAATCACCGTCTTCGAAGGTAGAGACAATGCGCACGCGTATGTCTGGATTATCCTGAAGAAAGTCTGCCAATCTGGGCTGGAGCCACATTGTGTTGAAACTTGCGTAGGACTGAACGAGCAACACGTCCGGTTCCTCAGGTGTCTGGATACGCCGCGTGGCTTTGATAATGCCCTGAATATGCTCGCGGATCGGCAGGTAATATTGCTCCCCGGCCGGTGTCAGTTTGACCGAACGGCTTGTGCGTTCCAGCAGTTTAGCGCCGATTGATGTTTCCAGTGCTTTGACTTGGTGGCTGACTGCGGCATGCGTCACACAAATCTCGTCAGCTGCCTTTCGGAAACTCTTGTGACGCGCCACCGCCTCAAAGGCGCGAAGTGAAACCAGACTGGGCATGTGAGTGCTCATTGCAACACCTCCTTGGTGAAACGAAACTTACTTATTCCTGAACGAAATTAACCGACTACTCCACGTTATTGGAAGAATTGTTATACTCTTTATCATAGCTTTTCAAAGGATGACACGCAATTCGTGGTGCGATGTTATCGATTAGAAAATTTTTATGAAGGCAAACTTTTTTCAGTTCTTCAACTGGGTGTAAAATGCTAGATTGGCAGGTAAAGAAACTGACTGATTCCACCTTCATGCCACCATTATTACCTTCGTCAAATGCATATAGCTATCCGTTGCTGATCAAACACTTGTTGACCAGATCGAATATTTCATCCGCCTGCCAAGAGATTGTCAGCGGCACCGATATACGGCTGGGCTACGCGGACTTGGGCAAACGCGTGCACCAACTTGCCAATTCTCTAAAGGCCAGTGGGATACGTGAGGGCATGCGTGTCGGTGTCATGGATTGGGATACACACCGCTATCTTGAGTGTTTTTTCGCAGTCCCAATGATGGGTGCGATCCTTTTTACGATCAACGTGCGGTTATCTCCTAAGCAGGTCCTCTACACTATCAATCACGGCAAACCTGACCTGATTATCGTGCATAAAGATTTCATACCGCTCATTGACGAAATCAAATCAGACTTTGATAGGGACATAATCATCGTCCCGATTGGAGACGGCGCAGGATATGAAAAGTGGATCAGCGAAGCCGCAATAAACTTTGATTTTCCAGAATTTGATGAAAATCAAACCGCAACGCTATTTTATACGACCGGAACCACCTGTACCCCCAAAGGGGTAAGCTATTCACATCGGCAGTTGGTGCTTCACACATTGGGTCTGATCGCTAGTTTCGGCGCGTGGCCCGGAAATGCAGGACTTCATCGCGGCGATGTCTACATGCCGCTTACGCCCTTGTTTCACGTCCACGGCTGGGGGTTTCCATATGCGGCTACGATGCTGGGGCTACGTCAGGTCTATCCCGGTCGATACACGCCTGAAACAATTTTGCAATTGATTGCAGACGAAAATGTCACCTTTTCCCACTGCGTACCCACGGTTCTGTCAATGGTGCTCGACCATCCCAACTGCCCGCAAACTGACCTAAGCCAATGGAAGGTCATCATTGGTGGGGCCGCTTTGCCGCGCAGTCTGCAAGACCGCGCCGCGAAGGCAGGTATATCTTTGCATGCGGCCTATGGGATGTCCGAAACCTGTCCATTTCTGACGGTGGCAGATTTGTCCAGTGATGATTCAGAGGAACAGGCGCAGACCGGCTTTCCCGGCCTGCTTGTCGACCTTCGTGTTGTTACACCGGATATGAAAGACGTCCCACATGACGGTCAGACAACCGGTGAAGTTGTTGCGCGGGCTCCCTGGTTGACACAAGGCTATCTGGATAACTCGCAAGCCTCGGATGAGCTTTGGGACGGTGGGTATCTGCATACCGGGGATGTTGGGTATATCCGCGAGAATGGGTCGTTGCAGATTACTGACCGCCTCAAGGACGTGATCAAGACTGGCGGTGAATGGATTTCCTCGCTGGCACTGGAAAACATAGCATTGTCTTGTAACGGCATCGAAGACGTCGCCGCGATCGGGCTGCCGCACGCGAAGTGGGGCGAAAGGCCAGTGTTGGTCGCTCAAGCCGCAAAGGATGCGAGCCCGGATCTTTTGCGCTTGAGCGTCATGGCAGAAATCCAGTCGCGTGTCGACGCAGGCGAGCTTTCGAAGTGGGCAGTTCCAGACGATATATTCTTTGTCACCCGCCTTCCAAAAACTAGCGTCGGCAAGCTCGACAAGAAATTCGTGCGGCAAGACATTTCAAATCGCGTGGGCTTAAAATCATGACAGACAAACAACTCCGTATTCAGGCGCTCATCCAATCCATTGTCACCTATCTTCAGACTCACAGAGCCGTCATGCGCGGCGTTGATATGACGTTAGACAAGCTGGCAGCCATGGACCTGTCCAACGAGCGGCTCATTGATATACCTCCCCAAGGAACCCGGCATGATGAGATTCTGAAGAACGCCATCGCCGGGATTGCCACGCCGGAATTGTTTGATATCGCCACTTGTCTGAAAGCGGCCAAAGATGATCTTGCCTGGCGCGAAGACAACAGCCAATTCTATCTATCTAATGCCGATTTGGGAGAGGGATACAAAAAGTGCAACCTCCATACTCTGCTAATTGGGCCAGATGCATGTGGGCATCACCATCCCGATTTTAGCCTTGGCATATTCATGCTGGGTCCACGGACGTTGTATCGGGATCATAACCACGACGCGCCAGAGCTTTATCTGAATTTGTCCGAAAAATCGGGTTGGCGGTTTGGCACCCATGAATGGAAAGATTTTCCAGCCGGGTCGTTTATTTGGAATGCAGCGGGAGAGGCCCACGCCACCCGGGTCTATGACCAGCCGTTCATCTCGGTGTTTGTCTGGCTCGAGAACGTGAATTCGCACTGCAACGTGATCCATTTCGACGACTGGACAGAGGTCGAACAGGATCTTGCCAAATAGGTTAATTGAGGTTTCCGAACATGATTTCCATTGAACACACCCGGGGTGTTGCTTTCATTGAGCTGAGTGCCCCGCCAGTGAACCCCTTGGCCTGAAGATGTGACATGCGCTTTCTTCGGTTATACAAGAACTGGAAGCTGTTGATCTGATCAAAACACAACTATTATTTCTCCGCTAAATTTAGGATATACATATGCAGCTACCTGTATTTAATTTTAAGAACATTATTGTCGAAACCGACACAAATATCGCTATTGTGAGTCTCAACCGACCAGACAAGCGGAACGCGCTCAATGCTGAAACGATTGAAGAATTAATTTCATTTTTTTCAGCGATCCCCACCCTTGGACTCAAAGCTGTTGTGTTGCGAGCAGAAGGGGAACATTTTTCTGCAGGTCTAGATTTGATTGAACACCAAAAGCAGCAGCGCTCGGCTTCAGAGTTCATGCAGATATGTCTTCGCTGGCATGAAGCGTTCAACAAGATAGAATATAGCGGGGTACCTGTAGTTGCAGCTTTGAAAGGTGCAACCGTTGGTGGCGGCCTCGAATTGGCTTCGGCCGCCCATATTCGAGTGGCGGATCAAACCACCTATTTTGCCCTGCCAGAAGGACAGCGCGGTCTTTTTACCGGTGGAGGGGCAACAATTCGGGTTTCCGAGCTTATCGGCCGAGCACGCATGATAGACATGATGCTGACAGGGCGTCGCTATAAAGCTGCTGAAGCGGTAAGGGTAGGTCTTTGCCAATACCTTGATGAGAACAACAGCGATGCTAGAGCGATCGAAATTGCAAAAGCTGCTGCAGAAATACCCTCACTTTCAAACTTCGCAATCTGCTCAACGATTTCTCACACGCGAAACATGTCTGCTCTTGATGCATCCTACATGGAAGCTTTTGTTGCTGGAGTAGTTAATACACAACCCGAAGCAAACGACAGGTTAATTGCCTTTGCTGATAAAACTGCAGCGCGCGTGAGAGCTGACTGACATGGGCGATAATACGAGTATAATTAATTACGAAGTTACTGATAGCATTCTTGTAATAACAATGACGTCTAAGCCGATCAATGCGCTCGGCCTGACTATGCGTAGAGCGCTAGCCGAATATTTACAGAAGGCGGTTGATGATGATCAGGTAAAAGCCGTTATCATTGCATCAAACCTATCACTCTTTTCTGGCGGGGCTGATATTGTAGAGTTTCATACTGGGCGTTTGTGGGAACAGCCAGATCTGCCAGAAGTGTGCGTGATGATTGAAGCTTGTAGTAAACCGGTTATCGCAGCGATAGCCGGCCCTGCGATGGGTGGCGCTCTGGAAATCGCTCTTGCCTGTGACTACCGTGTTGCCACTCCGGATACATTGATGGGTCTGCCTGAAATCAAGCTGGGGCTGTTGCCCGGTGCTGGGGGCACCCAAAGGCTGCCACGGATTGCCGGACTGGAGGCGGCGACGCGGATGATCCTTTCAGGTGATCCCGTGAAAGGCGATTATGCCATGTCTTGCGGGCTGGTCGACGCGCTATTTGAAAATGACAAGGATTTTCGTGCGCATGTGTTGGACTTCGCCACGAGGATTATCCATGAGGATGATCCTAAACGCAGTTGTGTGGATATGACCGTCACATACCCTGATATGGAAAGTTTTTTTGCGGGTTTCAGGCACGAGATTGCGCCAAAATCCAAAAACCTTATCGCCCCTGAGCGCTGCCTAAAATCCATCGAGGCTGCATGCGTTTTGCCGCTTTCCGAGGGGTTGGCACAAGAGAAGGCAGGCTTTGCCGAACTGCTGGACACACCGCAGTCGCGCGCTGGTCGTCACCTGTTCTTTGGGGAGCGTGAATGCCTCAAGGTTCCGGGAGTCGCACGCGGGCAGCAGCCACGTGGCATTGCCAAAGTCGCCGTGATCGGTGCCGGAACAATGGGGCGCGGCATTGCTATCGCCTTTCTGCAGGCGGGGTATCCGGTCACGCTTCTTGAAACTACGCAAAGCGCGCTCGAACTGGGACTGGAAAAGGTCCGGGAGCATTTCCAGCGCGCGGCCCAAAAAGGGCGGCTCAGTGCCGATCGGGCAGAGGCAATCGCCGCCAACGCCACCGGGACGCTCAGCTACGCCGACCTTGCAGAGGCCGACCTGATCATCGAAGCGGCGTTTGAAAGCATGAATGTCAAACACCAGATTTTTGAAGCCCTGGACCGACACGCAAAACCTGGCGCGATACTGGCCTCAAACACATCGACGTTGGATGTTGATGAAATCGCCGCGGTCACATCCCGTCCGGAGGATGTGATTGGTCTCCATTTCTTCAGTCCGGCCAATATCATGCGCTTGCTGGAGGTGGTGCGCGGCGCCAAGACCGCTCCCGATGTCATTGCAACGGCAATCACGGTCGCAAAGAAGATCCGCAAGCTCCCTGTCACGGTTGGCGTGTGCTACGGCTTTGTTGGAAACCGGATGCTAGAGCCATACTTCCGCGAAGGGTCCCGTCTGCTTCTTGAGGGGGCGACGCCGAAACAGGTGGATGACGTCCTTGAGAACTTCGGCATGGCCATGGGCATTCACGCGATGGCAGATCTGGCTGGGGTCGATGTGGGCGCCCGCGTGCGTCAGGAACGGCGTAGTGAAATCGCACATGACCGGACATACCAAGCAGTGCAGGAAAAATTGTTTGAACTGGGCCGATTGGGTCAGAAAACCGGGCGTGGAAGTTATGTCTATGAGGGGCGAACGCTGGTTGAAGACCCCGAGATAGTTAAAATCAGTTCTGATCTGGCGGATCTTCATGGCGTGACGCGCAGGGAGATCGACGATCAGGAAATTATTGAACGGTGTCTGTTTCCCCTGATCAATGAGGGCTTTCTACTCCTTGAAGAGGGCATTGCAACGCGCCCGGGTGATTGCGACCTAATCTGGGTCAATGGCTATGGCTTCCCGAATTGGCGCGGCGGCCCGATGCACTATGCCGATGAGATTGGATTGAACCAGATCCTGGAACGTATGAACCACTATCGGCAGTCGCTTGGCGCCTATGGTGAGATGTGGTTCACGCCTGCGCCTTTATTGGAAGAACTCGCAACCTCGGGCGTGACACTTGCCGCGCATTTTGATGCCAAAAAGGAAAAATCATGAGAGAAGCCGTTATCGTCTCAACCGCACGAACCCCTATTGGGGTTGCCTTCAAAGGTGCGCTGAACAACATCAAATCCCCTACCATGATGGGGCACGCCATTCAGCACGCGGTTGAACGTGCAGGTGTGGACCCCGGAATAGCAGGCTTCCATAGTCACCTGGGTAGGTGGTTGGTTTGCCATGAACTGAGATAGGTTGCTTCGTTTTATTGGTTTGTTGAAGAGCACTTGATTGTGCTCAGATAAACCACATACTTGAAAAACATTCTTTGCCAAGTCAATGGCAATTACATTACGCTTTTTCATGATGGACGTTCCTATTATTTAACTGAATTGCTTCTTACGGCTATATCAGTTTGGCGCATTGCGACGCCGGTTGCACTTAGGTGCATTTAGGAGCGTCCATCTCATCAGACACTTCTGGAATAAGGAGGCTTTGTCCGCCATCTTTAGATCAAGCCGATTCTCTTGAATCAGTTTTTTCGTTTCTAGGGCCCAGTAACCGCGGGCTCTGCGGGGCATAGAGGTGAACGAAAACACCCTAAGTTTGGATGTCATCAAGCAGGTTGCCTAGACGGACCGGGCCACTTTCTTGGCCATGATCAGACTTTGTCGTTAATGCAAAAAGACTATTATTACCCAACCTTAGCTGATAGGGATACGCCCCTACAATGGCAAGATAAAGGCAGTTAAGATTTGTTGGATAGGGCGAGAGAGCGTACTCAAGCATTGCTGTCTCAGCCCCGTCCGAATCATGTGTCAGCTGAACTGGATAGATATATTTGCAGTCACTATCCTATCCACGCTTTACGTGCAGACACATGAATCCCTAGTTAAGCATGAGTTCTAGATTTGCTTGGGTCAAAGAAAGGAATGCTCTCTATAACAACCTGCGCTTCAAAATCTTCACCTTTAACGGTTAAGAGAGTGCCCGCTTCGTTGGCTGCCGCAGACAGGTGTACCAAGGCGAAGGTTTTACTTAGGCGATGGGAATAACAGGGGCTATTGACGGTGCCGACTACTTCGCCATCAAGTAGTAGGCTTTCACCACCAACGAGGTCTAATTCGTCGGCACTGCTGATGCCAGAACCGATAAACGCTGGTGCTGATTGGCTGGCCAGCGCAGCGTCTTTACCGCGGAAATCACCTTTGTTTTTGTTTACTGTAAAGCCCAAGCCTACTTCCCATGGGGTGTGCTCATCGGTCATGTCGTAGCCATAAAACAACAGGGCCGCTTCGATACGCACTTTGTCCAGTGCTGTGAATGAACAAGGCATTACCCCCATGTCTTTGCCTGCTTCTAGTAGCTGATCCCACATATCACCCACATCGGAAGCGCAAACAAAGACTTCGTAGCCACGTTCGCCTGAATAGCCCGTGCGAGATAGGCGCACTTGCTTGCCGAATATTTCCGTTTCTACGTGTTCGAAGTGGCCAAGGGCAGCGACATCTGTAGCGCAATGTGGTGTTAGTAATTCAAGCGCCTTAGGGCCTTGTACGGCAATGTTGTGTAGGTCGTCATCCAGACTGATGGTTACATCAAGGCCCGCGGCGGCAGCTTCTAACAGAGCCATGCTGTTCCCTGAACCGTGGCAATACAGGTATTCATTATTACCGCAATTGGCCACAATAGCATCATCGGCCATGGTACCGGTTTCAGTTAACACACTGGTATATACCGATTGCCCAGGAGATACCTTAGTCATGTCGCGGGTAATGGTGAAGTCGATCACCTGCAAGGCGTCAGGGCCCCGGACCCATACTTTTTTCAGGGGCGACATGTCAAACAGGCCAGCTGCTTCGCGCACCGCATCGTGCTCGTCATTAGGGTCGCTGTGGTAGCTCCAGGCGGTGCCCATGCCATTCCAGTCTTCTAGATGAGAGCCTAGT
>Ga0206131_10005313_pt1 | contig 13662 bp, 13 predicted proteins | sample Helgoland_Spring_FD_148636 | JGI IMG/M metagenome (GOLD analysis project Ga0206131, IMG submission 148636) | Pelagic subsurface seawater microbial communities from Kabeltonne, Helgoland, North Sea - Helgoland_Spring_Bloom_20160517_1 | ecosystem: Environmental > Aquatic > Marine > Epipelagic ...
TACGTAAATAACGACTACTATATCGTAAATGACAATCCAAAATTGAGACTTTTTATGCTGACGGATTCAACAGATGTAGAGTTTCATGAATTATTTGGTGAAACAGTAACTGATTTTAAAAATTCCGAAGAAGTAATGAATCGGGTAAGGTTCTCTCCCTTTATAATCGTGACGAAAGACGGAAAAGTAACTGGTCTGTATGAAATATTTGTTCCTTGAAAATAAGACAACAATATACAACAATACCTGACAAGCTTTAAAAACGTATTTTACCCAAACATCAGTAAAGGATTTGATTTATTTTCAAAATGATAATTAAAATGTTTAAAAAGAATATATTGATTTAATCTACCTTATGTAATTAACTCTGTAAATTTTAATCTGTATCGCCAAATCTAATCGAAAGGTCGTTTCTTCAAAATATTTCTTATCAAAGAATCGAAATCTAAAACCCTGTTTTGCTAAATAAAAAATATAATTTAGCAAGTACATTACCTAAAACTCAAATGGACTTATTTACATTAGAATGTGCTTCAGAGAAAAACTGGCTAACCAAAGATGGAACAGTAAATTACTATGGTAAATTATTTAATCAAAGGAAAGCAGATATTTTTTTTAATTCATTATCAGCTAAAATTGAATGGCAAAATGATAAATTATTTATTTACGGAAAAGAAATAGTTACCCAACGAAAGGTTGCTTGGTACGGGTCAAAGCCATTTGAATACACCTATTCGAAAACTACAAAGTTCGCTTTGCCTTGGACTGAAGAATTGCTAGAATTAAAGTCAAAACTAGAACACAAAACAGGCGAATCGTTTAACTCCTGTTTACTAAACCTATACCACAATGGAAACGAAGGTATGGGTTGGCATAGTGATAATGAAAGTAACTTAAAAAAACATGGAGCAATAGCATCATTGAGCTTTGGGGCTGACCGAAAATTCACTTTTAAACATCGGAAAAGTAAAGATAAAATTAGTTTAATATTGGAACATGGAAGCTTGCTCGTGATGAAAGATGCAACTCAAGATAATTGGTTACATCAGCTACCAAAATCAAAAAAAATCACAAAACCACGAATTAATTTAACTTTCAGAACCATAATTGAAAATTTCCAAGAGAACAAGTAATAAATACGCAAACCCCGCTATAACAAAGCTCAAATTGAATTATTTTTTTATCAAAACAATTATTATATGCTTAAATCAATAATACTAAATATAAGCCCATTAGGGTTTCCATGGCAAACGCAAGATCCATTTTTATTCTGTGCTTACCATCGAGATGAATACCCAAAAGGAAATGCTAGTATGGGCTTAGACCTCGAACAATTGAAAGGTAGAAATATAGGTAGTGATTTCACGATTAATGATGGCTGGAGAATGTATCATGGAACAAATATTCCTGGTTTTCCCTATCATCCACACAGAGGTTTTGAAACCATTACCATCAACAAAGAAGGTGTTGTTGACCATTCTGACTCTTTAGGAGCGTCTGGTCGCTTTATGGGAGGAGATGTGCAGTGGATGACTGCTGGAAAAGGTATTCAACATTCTGAGATGTTTCCTCTGATTAATCAAGAAAAAGGAAATCCGCTAGAAATTTTTCAGATTTGGTTAAACCTACCCAAAGCCTCCAAAATGGTGGAGCCACATTTTAAAATGTTGTGGAACAACGATATTCCCTCAATTAATCATAAAGATGCCGCAAACAGAACAACCTCAATTGATATTATTGCTGGTAAAATAAATGCAATTAATGCTTTAGAGCCAACACCAGATTCTTGGGCAGCAAATGCAAAAAACTCCGTAGGTATATATACTGTTAAAATGGAGCCTAATGCTACTTGGACGCTACCCGCAAACAGCAGCGAGGGAAATCGTTCTATTTTCTTTTATAAAGGAGAAGATATTACAATAGAAGGTCGAATAATTAAATCAAATCAATTAATAGAACTCGAAGCGGGAGAAAATATAACGTTTCAGAATGGAAACAAAGAAGCCTACTTTTTAATTCTTGAAGGGAAGCCTATTGGAGAACCTGTGGCCCAATACGGGCCTTTTGTTATGAATACGCAGCAAGAAATTAAAGAAGCAATGAGCGACTATGGTAAAACGCAATTTGGTGGTTGGCCATGGACGGAAAAAGAAGTCGTTCACCCAAGGGAAAAGGGAAGATTTGCTTTACATAGCAATGGAAAAGAAGATATAAAAAAACGATAAACCCAAGATAGCTAATCGAAACAGATTTAAATTTAAACTACCCTCTATACTTCTCTGTATTCTCAAAAACAGTCTGTAGAATTTCTTTGTCAGCATCTGACAGTTCAATACTTCTTCGATTCATCACTTGTTTTGCTACTTCGAAAGATTTTTCTAATTTATAGGTTGTAAAACCCACCTTTCCGCCCCAAGAAAAAGAGGGAATATGTTTATCTGGGAAGTCACCGCCATAAATATTAGCAAAAGTGCCTACAACAGTTCCTGTATTAAACATGGTATTAATTCCACATTTAGAATGGTCCCCCATTATTAATCCACAAAACTGTTCTTCCGAATCAATCAATGCTTCTTCTTTATAGCTCCAAACCTTAACGTTTCCGTAGTTATTTTTCAAATTGGATGTATTTGTATCAGCGCCCAAGTTACACCACTCTCCTATTACGCTATTACCCATATAACCATCATGTCCTTTGTTTGAATAGCCTTGCATAACCGAATTACCCACTTCGCCACCAACTTTACAAAAAGGACCAATCGTTGTTGGACCATATATTTTTGCGCCCATTTTCAAAACAGCATTTTCTAACAAAGCAAAACTTCCTCTAATCATGCAGCCTTCCATTACTTCTGCATTTTTAGCTATATATATTGGACCTGTTGTAGAATTTAAAATCGAACAAGTAACTTTTGCTCCTTTTTCAATAAAAACCCTGTTTCCTATTACAGTATTGGATGCTTCAATTTCTTCCGATTGTTTTTCTGCTTTAACTATTTCAAAATCCTTTTCCAATTCTTCACCATTTAATTTGAAGATATCCCAAGGACGATTAATTATATTCAAAGCCCCTTCATACTTAAGAACAGTCATTTTAGCAAGGGCAGCCTCCATATCTTCAACGGCAGGTAGGGGACAAATAGCAATCACCTGATCATTATGCATTAACAGCTGGTTTTCCTCGAGGTTATTAATGGCGTCTAGGATATCCTCATCTGGCAATAGCCCCGCAAACACACCAATTTCAGTTTTAGCATTATTACCTTTAAATTTTTTGGTCAAATAATCTTTCGTTCGTATCGAAGTCTCAGCTTCCAAATAATGATTCCATTTTTCTTGAATAGTAAAAATACCCACGCGCAAAGCAGCAACTGGCTTCGTGTAAGTTAAAGGTAAAAGTTGCTGGTGAGCAACACCGTCAAATAATACAATGCTCATATACTTATTTTAATTGTGGTATAAAAATACCAATATTTATATACAAAAAAACCCCCGACTATAAAGTCGAGGGTTTTCAATATCTTTTGACAAGGTTTAACCCTTATTACGCGAACCATATCTAGTTTTAAACTTGTCGATACGTCCTGCTGTATCTACTAATGTTTGTTTACCTGTAAAGAAAGGATGCGACTTATGAGAAATTTCCAATTTAATTAAAGGATATTCATTTCCATCTTCCCATTTGATTGTATCCGCAGACGGTGCACAACTGTTAGTTACAAACGAATATTCGTTTGACATATCTTTAAATACTACTAATCTGTAATTCTCTGGGTGTATTCCTGCTTTCATTTTACTTTATTATTAATTTCGGTGTGCAAATGTACACTTTCTTTTTAATTAGACAATCAGCCAAACAATAAAATAGACAAAATATATTTAATATTTATCAGTTATAGACTGTGGAAATAACTTTAGGTTTGTCGCCAAGTAATGAAAACTTTTTTTAAAATACTACTTTTACTTATTGGAACTAGCACTTTGCTACTGCTTTCCAACTGCAAAAAAACGCAATTATTAACCGATAATTCAGCGAAATTAGCGTTCTCTGCAGACACCGTTCTTTTCGACACGGTATTTACCACCATTGGATCGACGACGAAATATTTTAAAATTTACAATAATAATTCTGGAAAATTAATTGTTTCTGATATTTGGTTAGCAGGCGGAACACAATCTCAATTTAGAATAAATGTGGATGGTGATGCTGGAGTTAGTTTTAGTGAGTTGGAAATTGAAGCAAATGACAGCCTTTTTGTTTTTGTTGAAGTTACGGTTGACCCAAATAATTCTAATAACCCACTAGTGGTTGAGGATTCAATTATGTTTCTAACCAATGGAAATGCGCAAAGAGTTCTTTTAAATGCCTGGGGACAAGACGCCTATTTTCACGTAAAAGAAGTAATAACAGTAGATGAGACTTGGAGTAATGACAAACCGCATGTTATTTATAACTATTGCGCCGTGGATTCAGCTATTACATTGACAATTCCTGCAGGAACTAAAGTTCATGGTCATAACAGTGCCACACTGCTCGTTTATAAAGGTTCTTTATTGGTGAACGGTGCAATCGGCAACCCCGTTGAATTTTCACAAGACAGAACAGCAGACTACTTGCTCTATCCAGCCGATAGTGTGGCTGGGCAATGGAGAGGTATTTACTTCATTGAGCCACTAACAAGTAGTATTGGCTTCGCCGAAATAAAGAATGCTGTTATAGGAATCCAAATTGATACAGTTGGAAATGGAACCACGGTTAATTTGAATTCCGTAAAAATAGACAATAGCTTATTTGCTGGAATATTAACGCAAGGAGCAAATGTTAACGCGGTAAACTGTTTGTTCGGTAATTCTGCTCAATATTCTGCTGTTATTTCTATTGGAGGATCTGTTAATTTTGACCATTGCACTTTTGGAAATTATTGGAATGGTACGCGAAATTCAGGCTTATTTGCTTTCTCAGATTACTATGAATCAGGAAGCACGATTCAACATAGGCCCTTTACTGCGGCAAATTTTACCAATAGTATTATTTATGGTAACAATGACAACGAATTTGTTTTGGACACCTTACCAAGGAATTCAGCTTGGAGTATTACTGGGTCAGCTCCTGTATTTAATTTCGCCAATTGCTTTATAAAAACAGATACTACAATTGCGGATCCTAATTTTTTCTCAAGCTGTATAACCAATAGCGACCCTTTATTTGTCAATCCATCTGATTGGGATTACCACGTTCCAATAAACTCACCCGCAGTTGGGCAAGCTTTTGGATCTACCTCTGGGAATGATTTAGATGGTAATGGTAGGTTCGACAACACTATTGGCTGTTATGAGCATCAGTAATAGTAGATAGGTTTTTTACAAAAAATACATAGAGAAAAAAAGGGTACAAACTGTCTTTTGATTATCTTAGTAGACACATAATTATTCCATTGAATGCTAAAAACAATTGTCTTTATAATTTTGATCAGTCCGATACTTAACAGTAAGAAGGGCGGAGAACCCCGCAATATTAGTATCAAATGTGGTTCTAGTTGGGGCTTTTACGCACATAAACGGATTAATAGAATGGCAGTATTTACTTTACCTCCAGAACTATTTACCTTTTACAAAAAACACATTGAATTTTTAACAGAGCATGCAATCGACCCAGATAAACGAAGATATGCAGCCAAAGGAGAAGCGGAAAGGCATTACATCGATATTGATCATTACGCGCACAATGGAGAAGACCCATTTGAAATTGTTCCAAAACGATGGAAAGACGCGGTTGAAAAGTTTTCTGAAGATACACTTAAAGCGTATGGGATCGTTCCATGGCATCTTGAGGTAATGGTAAAAAGACTGACAAAAGCTTTTAAGGAGAAAAACTTAGATAGAATATTACAATACTCAGCAGATTTAGGTCACTACGTTGGTGACTCTCATGTTCCTCTGCATACCACCGAAAACTATAATGGACAAATGTCAAATCAAAAGGGAATACATGGGTTTTGGGAGTCTAGAATTCCTGAATTATCTGCTGAAAACTATGATTACTTAGTAGGTAGAGCTGCTTATATTTCTGACCCCTTGGAAAAAGCTTGGAGCATTGTCAAACATAGTCATTACGCATTAGACTCTGTATTCAGTATAGAAAAAGAACTAACAGAACTTTTTGATGACGATAAAAAATATTCTTTTGAGCACAGAGGTCGAGTTGTAATGAAGGTTTATAGTGAAGATTTCTCTATGGAATATCAAAGAAGATTAAATGGAATGCAGGAAAGAAGAATGAGAGAATCAATTTTAACTGCGGGAAGTTTCTGGTATACAGCTTGGGTAAATGCCGGCCAACCAAATTTGTCGGACTTAAGAGAAGATTTATCTGAAGAAATGAAAGAGGAAATGAAGAAGAATGATGAATATTTTAACAAAGGTAAAATTAACGGAAGAAATCACGGAAATTAGATTATCTAGCGGCTACATCACTTCGTTTACTTTTGTTTTTTCTACGATTTTTCTTCTTATTCTTTTTTTGAATATTTAGCCCTTTTTGCGTCACTGCGCTTCGCGTTAGCACTTTAATCTTACCTGCTTCAATTTCATTAATTATTCTCTCCATCACAACATCTTCTCCATCTGGTGAATAAACGACTTTTAGGTTCTGTCCATTTAATCGGCATAATGATTGAAATAAAATAGCTTTTCCACCACCTCTGTAATCCTTAATAATATCATACGTTGACAGTCCTGTTTCTCGAAATATTAATTTATTTAAATACACACCGCGCGTAATGGACATATTTTTTATTTCTTCTCCAAACTCCTCTTTTAATTCTTTATTTGCCTGTTTTAAATATTTTCTTTTATCCCGTTTAGAAGACATATGTGCAATAGAGTCTTGATATTCAATTAGCATCGCTGATGCTAATTGAGAGTAGGCATAAACCCTTCTTACGAAATATCTCGTGGTTCTATAATTTTTTAAGTATTCAGAATTATCTCCTTGAATGACAACATCATTTAGCACATAACCAGGAGTGGAAATATCTTCACCAACTACGTGCACTTTTGCTTCTTTATATCTGTCTTGCGAAAAAACCGCAATTGAAAAAAAAACTGGCAATATATATGCGATTAGTTTATTCATTCTACCGTTACAACGAAAATAATGGCAATAAGTTATTATTTCCAATCCGATTAGTAACTTTTTTAACACATTCTAACACTTCGATAAATAAGTCTTCGGCTATTTTGGCTTTATTAATGTACATTTGTTTTTATCCAAATTCCAAAAAATGAAAATTCTATCCTTTTTTTTACTAATCGCTATTTGTCGTTTTGGATATCCTCAGACTGAAGCTACTATTGGCCTTAAAAAATTCGATTCGCCTAGTTCTCCATTATTGAAACCTACATCAGCATATTTGCCGGTTCTATTAAATATATCCCAAATGATTTAGGAATTGACAGATGTAAAATAGAGATTTTACAAATGTTAAAGAAAGATGGTAAGATTATAGATTTTCAAAAAATAGTATTGGAAAACAAAGGTGTAACAACCAAAGATCTATACAACGATCCCTTGCATCAACATCGTTTTTTTATTGAAAATGGCAACTATGAGTATGAAGTAGAAATAGTAGATCTATTTAACGATTCTGCTAAGAAGATAACTTACAAAAAAGAATTTAAATTAGATTTTAATGATGGCATTGCTATTTCCGATATTGAATTACTTGATTCTTTTTGGAAATCTGATAAGGTGTCTAAAACTTCAAAATCTGGTTTCGAAATGGTACCACTTGTTTCTGATTATTTTTCACCAGAATTTGATAAGATAGCCTACTATTTTGAAATATATAACACAGATAAAGAACTAGGAGAAAATAGTAAATATGTATTACAACACTTTATTGAATCGTATGAAAAAGGTATAATTGCTGGGAGCTTCAATAAATTAAGTAAAGAAAACTCTAACCCGGTAAATGCGACTTTGAATATATTTGAAATTGGCACACTTCCAACCGGAAACTACAACCTTGTGGTACAAGTAAAAAATAAAGACAACCAGGTTATTGCAGAAAAAAAATTACGATTCCAGCGTTTAAACTTATTGAACGATCTCAATACTGAAAACCTAAAAGATGTAAATCTTGCAGGACAATTCACTGATAGACTTTCCTTAGATTCATTGGATGAATTTATCTATTGCCTGCGTCCTATTTCAACCCAGATTGAAAATAAAATTATTGACGGGCAATTGGAAGCTATGACAGATACGTTAAAACTTCAATTTATTTATAGTTTTTGGTACAACAGAAACACCGATACTCCAGAAAAAGATTGGAATGCATATAAGTTTCAAGTACAACAAGTACAACTCAAGTTTGGCACGCGTATTAAAAAAGGATATCAAACAGATAGAGGACGTATTTTTCTAAAATATGGAGCTCCAAATACTGTGCATGATCAAAGAAGTGAGGCTAATTCATATCCTTATCAAATTTGGCATTATTATAAAATTGGAAAATTTAACGATAAGCGTTTTGTCTTTTATGATCGTGACTTAGTTACAAATGATTATCAATTATTACATTCCGATTTAATTGGAGAAATCCAAAACTTTCATTGGAAAATTGACCTAAAAAGAAGAAGCACAAGAGGCGGTAATGTAGATGATGCCAACCCAGACTCTGAATTCGGAGATCGAACGGATGATTTATTTTACAAGCCGTAGAAATACAATTTAATTGTTCTAAGCATTGTTTTAATCTTTAGAATATTAATTTTAAATACTTGAATATTGCAGTTGTCATATTAAATTTTAACGGGAGGAAGTGGCTCGAAAAATTCTTACCCCATGTTATTGCAAACAGCGATGAAGCTGATATTTATATTATAGACAATGCCTCCTCTGACGACTCAATTCTTTTCCTGAAAGATAACTTTCCACAGGTCAAAGTTATTATAAACAAATCAAACTACTGGTTTGCGGGAGGTTATAACGAAGGTCTTAAACACATTAATGCAAACTATTACATTCTTTTAAATTCTGATGTAGAAGTCACCCAAAATTGGATTGCCCCTGTTATTGAATTATTAGAAAGCGACGAGAACATAGTTGCGGCGCAGCCCAAAATTTTAGCTTATCACAATAAGCAATACTTTGAGCATGCAGGTGCTGGAGGTGGAATGATTGATAAAAATGGCTATCCATTTTGTCGAGGTCGAATTTTTGACCATGTAGAAAAGGATGAAGGACAATATGATGATATAGTTGAAATATTTTGGGCTACAGGAGCATGTTTGTTTATTAAGGCTAAATCATTTCATGAATTTGGTGGATTTGACACCAGTTATTTAGCGCACATGGAAGAAATAGACCTTTGCTGGAGAATGAAAAACAGTGGAAAAAAAATAATGTATTGTGGGTCTAGTTCTGTGTATCATGTTGGCGGAGGCACCTTAAACTATGTGAACCCACAAAAAACATATTTAAACTTTAGAAACAGTTTATTTACGCTTTACAAGAATCTGGACAAAGGTGTTTTTGTTAAAATACTTACAAGGTTATTACTAGATGGTTTAGCTGGAGTAAGGTTTCTTTTTTCTGGAAAATTCAAACATATTGGAAGTATTTTAAAGGCACATTTCTATTTTTATAAAAACATTTCCCAATTGAATAAAAAGCGGAAACAAATGGCTTATAAAAGTTTTACGAGAATGAAAGGAATGCATGATATTAATATTGTTTGGCAGCATTTTGGCCGTAAAAAAAAGATATTCAAAGATTTATAAATTACAAGTCTTTCTCATTCTCTTGGAAAAAGGTATTTTTACGCTGATTAATGATAAATCAATATGGAATCTACATTCAAAAAACCTTCTTTAATTCAAGCATTTACTCCAATAGTAGTATTGATTTTACTATTAATGGTATCTGTAATGTCTATTTGGGGTAGCGATTCATTAAGTGGAGCCAATCAGATGGCTTTGCTATTTGCTACAGCGGTAGCAGCACTTATTGGTTGGCGACTTAAATACAAATGGAAAGATATGCTCAGTGGTATTAGTGATTCCATTTTATCCGCCCTTCCTGCATTACTAATTCTTTTATTAATAGGGGCTTTAGCGGGAACATGGCTAATTAGTGGTATTGTTCCGAGTATGATTTATTACGGGCTTAAAATATTAAATCCTACCATATTTCTATTTGCTGCTTGCATAGTTAGTGCAATTATTTCCCTAGCAACTGGAAGTTCCTGGACAACTATTGCTACAATCGGAGTTGCTTTACTTGGGATTGGTCAAGCGATGGGCATGCATACTGGTTTAATTGCTGGAGCAATAATTTCTGGAGCCTATTTTGGAGATAAAATGTCTCCGATGAGCGACACTACAAACCTTGCTCCTGCGGTGGCAGGGACAGATCTATTTACACACATTCGCTATATGATGTGGACTACAATTCCTTCCATTGTAATTACGTTATTAATTTTCTTGGTGATTGGATTCTTCGTTGGAGAAGGCGGTTCAACGGACGAAATCAATGGAATACTTTCAGCTATTGAAGGTTCATTTCAAATAACTCCATGGTTATTTTTAGTTCCTTTAGCTGTGGTTTTTATGATTATTAAAAAAGTACCTGCAATACCAGCTCTTTTTGCAGGAGCTCTATTAGGTGGAGTCGCAGCACTTGTTTTTCAGCCAGACATCATCAACCAAAACGGAATAAAAAACACGGTTATAATCGGGGGTAAAAATGCTTCCGAATATACTTTTGAATGGTACCAAGATGGAGAAAAAATTGAAGGTGATAGCAAGCTTAAAAATCAAAATGGTGGTACTTACCAACTTGTCATTAGTAATGAAGCTGAAGTTACTTCAACCGGAACATTTATAATTCCAGAAGCCTTAGACGCGGCGGCAATGGATAATTTCACATTGACTTTTGACAACAGTATTAATAAATTAGGTTTAACAGCAACCTTATCACGAAGCAGCTATTTAGAAGCTTCGTACCGCAGTGTAATAAACGCTATGACTGTAGACACATCCGTCAACACTTCTAGTGATCAAGTCAATAAACTACTGGGAACCAACGGAATGTCCGGCATGATGGGAACAATCTGGCTAATTATCTGTGCCATGAGTTTTGGAGGAATTCTAGACAAACTTGGAATGTTAAGTAAGATAACAGAAGTCATTGTGTCAAAAGCAAAATCTAGAGGGTCTTTAATTGCAACCACAACATTAACATGTATTGGTTTTAATGTAACCGCATCCGATCAATATTTAGCAATTGTAGTTCCCGGTAAAATGTTTTCAAAAACTTATAGAGATAGAGGTCTTGCCCCACAAAATTTGAGTCGAACTTTAGAAGATAGCGGAACAGTTACATCTGTGCTAGTTCCTTGGAATACTTGTGGTGCAGCACAATCTCATGTTCTTGGAGTAGCTACCGGTGAGTACTTCTTATTCTGTTTCTTTAATATCATAAGTCCTATTATGACAATTATATACGGTTACTTAGGCATCAAAATTGCTAGGCTTAATCAAAAAAAGGACGCATAAATATTTTAACTTTTAGACATAGTTTTGTATATTTACCTCATAGGACCTAAACAAACCAACTTAAACCGCCTTCGTATGAAAAGTATTGTACTTTTAAGTGTCTTTTTAATATCTGCTGTATCTTACGCTCAGATAGACCTTGAGAGCCAAATCCCTAAAGATAAGACATACGATAAATCGATCATTGATGATACCTATGGAATTCAACTTTATGAACCTTTAAACATGGTATTAGAAGGAGATTCAGTAAGAATGGAGAATGGTTATGCTGTAAACAACTGGAAAGAAGATTTTTATGAAGATGGAGCACTTCTTCACCGTGGTTATTATATTGACGGACAATTAAAAGTTTATAAAAACTATTACCCAAACGGTAAAATAGAAAGAGAATTTAAAAACATAGACGGTTTCAGGTCTTTACAAAAGAAATTTTACGCTGACGGAACATTGAAGTCTGAGGTTAAATACATGGAGGGATCTGCACTTTTATGGATTGATTACTATGCAAATGGTAATATTGAGTTTTATGAAGAATTCCACAAAAGTTTCTTGTATCATAATGCGAAAAAGTCCTACTATGAAACTGGTCAAGAGGAAACTGTATTAGAGAGAGTAAAGAAATTAAACTTTACACAAAATGACTTTTATTTAGATGGAAAAAACAAGAAAAAAGGAACCTTAACCTATGACTTAAACGCTTATGATTATTATAAAACCGGAAAATGGATTTATTATAATGAAACAACTGGCGAACCTACAAAGGAAGAAACCTATAGCAACGGTAAAGTGGCTAAAACTAAGGACTTGTAAATCACTTATTGCAAAGAAGTTAAATGCGTTTGTCCTAATCTCAATACAGATTATTTAAGAATTCTATTTATTTCATCACCTACTTCATTGGCCATATTATAAACCATAAAGTGACCACCACCCTCTATTACGTTAGGTTTCTGTATTTTTTTTATTGGAATTACTTTATCATGAGAACCATGAATATGAATTATTCTGGAAGGGAGAACCGTATTTCTCCAATATAGTATAGAACGAATTGTCTTTTTTAAATGTCCTTTAGGAGTATCATCTATCATTTTATCAAAAAAACGTTTATCCTTTTTAGAAACACCAAATACTTTTCCAGCAAATGGAATTATTTTAATAAGCCATGGAGAAATAAGGTAATGTAATCCTACCCTTCTTGATAGGCGAACTATTGCAGGAAGCTCTCTGTAAGACTTTGCGCTAGATATGAGGATGAGTTTATCCGGATGAAGAAATTTGGACATCTCAACAGCTAGCATACCACCAAACGAAACACCTAAAATTCCAAAAGACTCTTCTTTATTAATTTGTAAACTTAATACTTCAGCGTATTCTCCAATTGTTTGGGCATTGCCCCATTCAGACCATTCAATTACGTGTGTTTTAACATTAAGTTGTAATCTTGAAAAAAATCGATGATCGGCGCCAGTTCCAGGTATTAGATATAAAGTTTTCAAGTACTAAAATTCAAATTCTTGTACAAATACTCTTGATTTTTCCATTTCACCTTGCATGATTTTATCATCACCTACAAATGGTACCAACTTTCTAAACTCTACAATTAGGTTTTCTATAAATTCAGAAGATTTCAAAGGTCTTCTAAATTCAAGCGCTTGTGCTGCTGTAAATAATTCTACTCCAATAATTTTTTCAACATTCTTGATTACTTCTACTGTTTTAGTAGCTGCATTTGCTCCCATGCTAACATGGTCTTCTTGCCCGTTACTCGAATCAATTGTATCTACAGAGCTTGGAGTGCATAGTTGTTTGTTTTTACTTACGACCGAAGCCGCCGAATATTGCGGTATCATAAATCCTGAATTTAAACCAGGGTTCGCAACTAGAAACGGAGGAAGGCCCCGTGTTCCTGAAATCAATTTATAAATTCTTCTTTCAGAAATACTACCTAATTCTGCTATTGCAATGGCCAAATTGTCCAAACTCAATGCTAAAGGTTGTCCATGAAAATTTCCTGCAGATATTATCATGTCCTCATCTGGGAAAATTGTTGGGTTATCTGTAACAGAGTTTATCTCTATTTCAACTACTCCCCATACATAA
>Ga0206131_10005319_pt1 | contig 13651 bp, 12 predicted proteins | sample Helgoland_Spring_FD_148636 | JGI IMG/M metagenome (GOLD analysis project Ga0206131, IMG submission 148636) | Pelagic subsurface seawater microbial communities from Kabeltonne, Helgoland, North Sea - Helgoland_Spring_Bloom_20160517_1 | ecosystem: Environmental > Aquatic > Marine > Epipelagic ...
AGGCAATGTATTGCCATCAATAACTTATTCCGATTTTACCGGTAAACAAGCATCATTTAAAGAAAACCAAGACTTGATTGATATTTCTATAATGAATGCATTGCACAAAAGCCCATGGTACAATATTTTTAAATTAAAATATCCTAAACATGATGAATGAAATTAGCTTTAATACTTATGTTTATGCTTTTTTTATGGCCTGAGTCATTTGGGGTAGGTTCAAATCCGGGCAACCCCACATATCAAAAAAACTTTTTCAATATTGCAAGCAAATATGCAAAAATTACAACTTTAACTGCCGAAGGAAAAGGTAATATTTTACCAGCAATAACGTATTCTGACTACACTGATAAACAAACATTTTTTAGCGAAGCTGAAGAATTAACTGATAGCTCTTATTTAGAGGTGTTTAAAAAAAATCCATGGTATTTTTATTAATTTATAAAAAATTATATGTATCAAATCATTTACTAACAGTATTAATAAGTTAAAAATTATAAGATGATCAATATAAGAAAAGAACCTTTCAAAAAGATGTTTAAGTATATATTTCTTATAAACATCTTCATAATATTTTTATGGCCAGCATCAATATGGGGAGGCTCTTCAAATTATAGCTTTGTATTACTTGCTGTAGGTGTAGTCTTGTTAAAAGGTAGCTTTAAAACATTAAGCCCAAATCTCACTGTAATGATTTTATTTTATACTATTTTATTTTTAGTCAGTACTTTATACCAGTTCGAATTTATGAGGTATTTAGATAGGAGAGTAATTAGTTTTATAATATTTATGACTATGTTCTCTTATGTAATAATAAATATAGATCAAGACATGGTTAGAGCATTTAAGATTGCAACCGTTTTACTTGTAATTTATTTTATTATTCATATATTAAAAGTATATTTTTTTGAACTTGGTGGTGCTGCAATCGGTTTTTCAGCAAAAGGACTTTTAGGTAATCACCGGTATGGGTTCGTTTACCTGTTAGCTTTTTGGATATTAATGTTAAATAAATCACAACTGATATCTGTAAATATCTTAAGAATAGCCTGTATTTTTATAATATTGTCTGGTTCATTATTAACTTTTTCAAGAAGTGTCATTATTGGGTTAGTAGGTAGCTTGATACTATTTTATTTAAGTAATTTTATTAATAGAAAAAATAAGCTTTCTCTTCGCTTTTTCCTTACTGCAGTAGCTTATCTAGTTTTTTTACTGCTTTTTATTATTTTATTACATAAGTTTTTGCCTCTTACTTTTAATTTTTTTGATCAGCGCTTGTTATCAGTTTTTTCGATAGAGGGTTTCAATGAATTATTTAATGTCACAAAAGACAAAAACTCATCTGAAGGATTTAGATTGTTTCTTTTGGGAAAAATTTTAAATTTTGTATCATCAAATCCTTTTACAGGATCTGGTTTTCTTGGATGCTGGATAATGTTTGAGGATTTGCAATGTTCAGCACATAGTCAATACAATGATGTTTTGTTTCGAACTGGTATATTTGGTTTTTCTCTTTATATACTTATTTTATTTAATATTTTTAAATATTTAAAATCTACGCATCAAGACTTATTTTGGGGCTTTGTTAGTATTCTGATTTATGGTATTTTTCATGAAACATTCAAACAATCTCATGGTGCTTTTATATTAGCATTTTTATTTGGAATGATGATTACTGCAAAGCGTAATTCAAATCTTTAAGTGGCAGGATAAAAAAATAATAAAATTTATAAAATATTCAACAAGATAATCATTTAAATAAGAAAAATAATCTTAAAACAAATGTATTTAAATTGAATAAAAAATCATAATTATATAATTATTTTTCAAAAAATGCTTTAGTAAGATATAAAATAAAAATTATATGATCAAAACTTACATCATAGGAACTGGAAACTTATCCAACAACTTAAAGAATAAAATAGTCAGTTCTGAAATTTTTGGTGCCCGAGAATTTTTGAATAAAATTTTTTTAATTAACAAAAAGAAAAAGAAAATTAATTTAATAATTAATTCATTTTATTCTGTAAATAAATTAAAAAATTTGAATTCATATGAAACTTGGGTAGAAAAATCAATTTTTGAAATCTCAAAAATAATAGATTTATTAGATCCTCAATTTATCAATAAAATTATTTATACCAGCAGTTCATCAATTTATAGTTATTTAAATAATAATATAAAATTAAAAGATGATAATAATAGGGATATATATGCAGCTTTTAAGATATGTTCCGAATCTTTAATTAAGAATTATTGTATTAAAAAAAAAATTTCATTCAATATATGTAGAGTGTTTAATGTGTACGGTAAACATGATAAATTTTCAATTATACAAAAAATTAAAAAGTTTAAAAAAGATAACGATAAAATTTTAATTTATAATCATGGTTTATCAGTAAGAGACTTTATCCATATTGATGATGTAGTGAAAATTTATAACTATATTTTAAAAAAGGTATCTGGCTCAGGAATTTATGATATTGGTACTGGAAAAGGCATAAGTATAATTGAGATAATTAATAAATTAAAACTAGATAAAAAAAATTTAATATACAAAAAAAAATACATAAATGAAATTGATTATTCTATAGCCAACAATATAAGTTTGCTTAAAAAAATACCAAACATAAAATTTAAAAGAATTGAAGATTATCTCAAAATTAAAGAAAAACTTAGCTATAAAACAAATTCATTAAATAGATTATAGACTGATTGCAGATAATTTTTTATTTTAAAAAAATGATTAATAATAATTACATTATAACTTCAAACATTCACAAAAGATGAAAAATGATCACACGATCCGGGTTGTAAATATTATTGAAGAAGGGAGGCTTGGGGGGCCTCAATTAAGAGGGGCAATGATTGCTTCTGCACTTAATCAAAAAATTGATACAACTATAATTTTTCCAAAAAAAAACTCTAAAGAGTTTCAATTGCGCTGCCATGCATTTGGAGCTAAATATTTACTATTTTCTTTAACAACTTTAAATCGAAGTTGGATGGCCATATTAAAATATATAATTTTATTTCCATTTGAAGTTTTAAAGCTATCAAATTTATTAAAAAAATATCGTTTTGATATTGTTCATGTTAGTGGTGGTAGCTGGCAATATAAAGGTTTACTTGCTGCAAAATTAGCTGGTATCAAAGTCATTTGGGAATTAAATGATACTTATGTTCCATTTATAATTAGAGTTATTTTTTTCTTTTTAAGTAAACTTGCCAATGGTTTTATTTATGGCTCGCAACGTACTAAGAAATATTATAAAAAATTTATATCAACCAAGCAGCAATCTTTTTTGATTCAGTCACCAGTTGATGTAGATTATTTTGATCCTATGATTATATATCCAACTGATGAGTTTGTGAAAATAAATATTATAAAAAAAAAAATTATTATTGGTACTGTTGCTAACGTAAATCCCACAAAAGATCTAATCACTTTATTGAAAACAGCTAAAAAACTATCATCTTATGATAATAAAATTATTTTTATTGTAATAGGATCTATCTATAATAGTCAAAAAAAATACTTTAAAAATTTAGTTGAATTAATGAGAGAGCTTGATGTTAAGAATGTTCATTTTTTAAATTCAAGAAAAGATGTTAGACCTTTGCTAAAGATTATTGATATATATTTATGCAGTTCTAAAAATGAGTCTTCACCGTTGTCTATATGGGAAGCCATGTCTATGGAAAAAGCCATTGTTTCAACAGATGTTGGTGATATTAAGCAATTTATTAGTAATGGTGTTAATGGTTTTCTAGTTAAAGTAGGTGATGTAGATAATTTAGCAAATAAAATTTCCAAATTAATCGATCAACCTAAGCTTAGAAATATTTTTGGTAAGCGTGTTAGAAAAATAGCCAAAAATGAACTTAATTTAACAAGATGTGTTCGTCTTCATGTTGAGATGTATCAAAGAATTGATAGCAATAATTAATGAAGAAAATTTAAAAGAAGTTAAATTTCCATATAGAGTTTGAGTATATTTAATTAAGGCTATTTTGTTTGTTTATAAAATATGTAGATAATACTTTATTTTTTACAGAATTCTAACTATGATTTATTAAATGACTCAGATCGTATATGAGTAAATAATAGAATTTACGATGTAATTAAATTAAAATGATGTTAACACTAATTTCCAATGTTTAAAAATAAAAAAATTCTAATTACTGGAGGAACAGGTTCATTTGGTAATGCTGTCTTAAGATACTTTTTAGATAGCAAAGTAAGTGAGATTCGTATTTTTAGTAGAGATGAAAAAAAGCAAGATGACATGAGAAAAAAATATAATAATTCTAAAATAAAATTTTATATTGGTGACGTAAGAGATTATAATTCTGTTTGTAATTCAGTAAATGGTAGTGACTACATTTTTCATGCTGCTGCTTTAAAACAAGTGCCATCATGTGAATTTAATCCAATGGAAGCTGTAAAAACCAATATTTTAGGAACAGAAAATGTATTAGAATCTGCAATTCAATCAAAAGTTAGTCGTGTAATTGTTTTAAGCACTGATAAAGCTGTTTATCCAATAAATGCAATGGGCATTAGTAAGGCCATGATGGAAAAAGTGGCTATACAAAAATCACTTTTAAATCACAAAACAATCATAAGTATAGTTAGATATGGAAATGTAATGGCTTCTCGTGGATCAGTTATACCACTTTTTGCTAAGCAAATTTTTTCAAGAAACCCCATGACTATTACTGACCCAAATATGACCAGATTTATGATGTCATTAACGGATGCTATAAATTTAGTTATTTATGCTTTCAAGTATGGAAAATCGGGAGAAATTTTTGTACAAAAATCACCAGCTACTGATATGAAAACTTTAGCCCAAGCTATGAAAAATTTGTTGGGCACCCCACATCACCCAATAGATATTATTGGAACAAGACATGGAGAAAAATTATTTGAAGTATTACTAAGTCGTGAAGAAATAGTTAGATCAAAAAATTTAAAAGATTATTATTGTATTTTACCTGACTCAAGAGACTTAAATTACAAAAAATTTGTTGAAATTGGTGAAAAAAAAATCTCAAATTCAAAAGAGTATAATTCTCACAATACTGTTCATCTAAATACTAAGCAGATGCAAAATATTCTTATGAAGATAGATATTATAAAAAAAACTATCAAAGGAGAATTCACAGAGTCAGAAGAGTAGAATAATGAAAGTCTTAATTACAGGCTCAAATGGTTTTATTGGAAAAAATTTAAAACTATTTCTAAAAGAAAGAACAGATATTGAAATAATTAGTTTTAATAAAGAGCACGATGCTTCCTCATTAACGTCCATTCTTAAAAATGTTGATTTTATTTTTCATTTAGCAGGTGTAAATCGATCCGATAATTCGGATGATTTTTATATAGGAAATACAAACTTTACTAAAAATCTTTGTGATGCGATCAGAGAAGCTAATTGTAAAATACCTATTGTTTACACTTCATCTATTCAAGCCGATCAAAACACAACTTATGGACTAAGTAAACTGGGAGCTGAAGAGTTATTACTAAACTTAAATAAAGATTTTAAAGTACCTGTTCATATTTTTCGATTACCCAATGTATTTGGTAAGTGGTCTAAACCAAATTATAATTCAGTGGTATCTACTTTTTGCCATAACATCATTAGAGATATCCCCATTCAAATTGAGAATGAAAGTACCATTATAGAATTAGTTTATATTGACGATGTAATTAAAAAATTCATTGAATTAATTGATAGCTCAGGCAAAACAATTAATCCAAGTGGATATACACTTATTTCCCCATCTTTTAAAATAACATTGGGAGAACTTGCAAAACAACTATATGCATTTAAAAAAATGATTAAGTCTAAAATCCTGGAAAGTGTTGGAACTGGATTAATTAGAGCATTATATTCAACTTATGTTAGTTATCTACCTACAGAAAAATTTTCATACCCAATTTCTCAAATGAAAGATTCTAGAGGTAGTTTTACGGAGTTATTGAAGACAAAAAATTGTGGTCAGTTCTCATATTTCACTTCTCACCCAGGTGTTACAAGAGGAGATCACTATCATCATAGTAAAACAGAAAAGTTTGTAGTAGTTAAGGGAAAAGCTTGTTTTAAGTTTTTTCATATGGATACTAAAATTAAATATGAATTAAATATAAATAGTGACAATCCTGAAATTGTTGAAACGATACCAGGATGGAGTCACAATATAACAAACACTGGAGAGGAAGAATTGATAGTAATGCTTTGGTCTAATGAAATATTTGATCCAGCTAACCCAGATACATTTTCTCATCAAACATGAAGACAAATAAAAAAAAAATTAAAGTAGTATCTATAGTTGGAACAAGACCAGAAATCATTAGATTGTCACGTGTTTTTTCAGCTTTGGAGATCTATTGTGATCATATTCTAATTCATACAGGTCAAAACTATGATTATGAGCTCAATCAAATTTTTTTTGATGATTTAAAGATAAGAAAGCCAGATTTCTTTCTAGATAGTGCCAAAAAAAGTAAAAGTGTTTCTGACACTATTGGAAATATAATTTCTAAGACTGATCTGATTTTAAAAAAAATTAAACCTGATGCATTAATAGTCTTGGGTGACACCAATAGCTGCTTATCAGTAATTCCAGCAAAACGTCGAAAAATACCTATTTTTCATATGGAGGCTGGAAATAGATGCTTTGATCAGCGTGTACCTGAAGAAATAAATCGTCGAATTGTTGATCATGTTGCTGATATTAATTTAACATATAGCTCTTTAGCTCGAGAATATCTCTTAAAAGAAGGCTTGCCAGCAGATCAAATCATTAAAACTGGAAGCCCTATGTATGAAGTACTGAGACATTATTTACCACAGATAAAAAAATCAAATATTATTTCAAAGTTAAAATTAAAAAAAAATAAATATTTTTTACTCAGCGCACATCGAGAAGAAAACATTGAATATGATATTAATTTTAATAAACTTACTAAAGTAATAAATTTTTTAGTTGAAGAATATAATTTGCCTGTAATTATATCCACACATCCTCGTACACAAAAAAAATTAAATATAAAAAATAAAAAATTTTCTTCTAAGGTTAGCTTGTTAAAACCATTAGGTTTTCATGATTATATTAATTTACAAACACATTCTAAAGCAACACTTTCTGATAGTGGAACAATTACTGAAGAGTCATCTATTTTAAATTTCGCTGCCCTAAATATCCGTGAGACTCATGAACGTCCTGAAGGAATGGAAGAGGCATCAGTAATGATGGTGGGATTAGAAATTGATCGAATTCAACAAGGTCTGATGATATTGGAAAAACAGCATAGGGGAAAAAAAAGAACTTTATCTTTAGTTGAAGACTATGGTGTTCCAAATGTAAGTGAGAAAATTGTACGCATAATTCATAGTTATATTGATTATATCAATAGAGTTGTTTGGAAAAAGTAGCCATGAACCGCTATGATTTGGTAATCATTAATAGAAGCTTTTGGCCAATTTATCCAGTTATTGGCGAGGGTCTTCTGCGATTAGCAGAAAGCATTGCTCCAATAAAAAAAGTCGCAATAATAACACAAGATCATTCTAATATTAATAGACATTTAAAAGAATCTGGGCGTGGTGTTGGTGTAAAGTTTTTTTTGACTTGGGCGTTTTCTAATTCTTCAAGTAATTTTTTTAAAAGAATTCTTGATACTTTATTTTTTATGTTTTGGGTTCTTATTGTTTTATTTAGAGCAAGGCCCAAAAAAATTTATATTTCAACAGATCCACCTGTATTGGTGCCATTTATTGTTGCGATATATTCAAAAATTATGAGTGCTAAATATTTTTATCATTTGCAAGATATACACCCTGAGGCAACAAATGTTGTATTTAAATTTAATTATTTTTTAATTAGTATTTTGAAAAAAATAGATAACTTTACTATGCGTCATGCAAGTTTATTAATTACTTTAAATGAGCAAATGAAATCTGTAATTGTTAATCGTTCAAACACGCAAAAACATATTGCAATTATTGAAAATCCTTCAGTTCAATTTAACAATCTTTCAACTTTGGAAAAAACAAGAGGATTTTCATTCACTGGCAATTTAGGTCGCCTCCAAAGAATTCCATTACTAGTGGATGCTATCAAGCAATATTTGCAAAAAGGTGGAGCTTTAGAATTTGCATTTGCAGGTGGGGGAGTTTTTGCTAATGAAATTTTTAAATTATCTAAAGATAATTCTTTAATTAAATATTATGGAGTAGTGCCCCCTGACAAAGCGGCATCTATTTCAAATAAATATGAATGGGCTCTAGCACCTATAGAAAACCAAATAACTCAGTATGCTTTTCCAAGTAAACTATCTTCTTATGCATGCACTGGAGCAAAAATTTTAGCAATTTGTAGTGAGGATACAAGTGTTGCACAATGGGTTAAAAAAAATCAAGTTGGTATTATAGTCAAACCAACTATAGGCGCACTTATTGATATTTTTTCTAAAATAGAAAAAAATAATATAGATAACACTTCTATAAATTTAGATCGGAAAGAATTAATCAAAAATTTATCTATGGATAAATTTGTAAACAATATTAGATCTAAAATTTTTCCTTAAAAAATGTCTAAAATTTTAATAACAGGAGCAACAGGCTTTTTAGGAAAAATGTTATGTAAAGACTTAAAGCTTAAAAAACATTTAATTCAAATATCTACCCGATCTGATGATCAAATCTCCATAGAAGGAGCAAAGAGTTTTAATGTTGGTGATATTAATTCTGAAACTAAATGGAATAAAGCATTGGACAATATTGATTGTGTTATTCATTGTGCTGCAAGAACACATGTGATGAGGGAGAAAAAGCAAAATATATTAAAATCTTATAGAAAAATAAATGTTGAAGGAACTAGAAATTTAGCAATTCAAGCTTCATCCTGTGGAATTAAACGCTTTATATTTTTAAGTTCAATTAAAGTAAATGGTGAGCGAACTATTCCTCCTTCAAGTTTTAATATTAATGACATTCCTCAACCAGAAGATGCTTATGGCATATCTAAATGGGAGGCAGAACAGGCATTATGGGAGGTTTCTAAACAGACAGGATTAGAAGTTATAATTATTCGACCTCCTTTAGTTTATGGAGCGGGGGTAAAAGGAAATTTTTTAAGGTTGTTAGACTTAATACACAAGGGTGTACCATTACCTTTTTCAAGAATAGAAAATAGTCGCTCTTTCATAGGACTTGAAAATTTAATAGATATAATCACTCTATGCGTTGATCATCCAAAAGCAGCAGGAAATACTTTTTTAGTCTCAGATACTGAATGTATTTCAACATCAGATTTAATTTATAAATTGGCACAGATAATGAAAAAATCTTCACGTTTATTTTTTATTTCTGCATCTTTAATTAAATTGATGGGCTATATGACTGGAAAATCTTTAGAGGTAAAAAGATTATTATATTCTTTACAAGTAGATAGCTCTCATGCCCATAAAGTTTTAGGGTGGACTCCACCATTTACCTTGGATCAAGGTTTGGAAAAAACAATCAAGTGGTATTTACGGAGCCGATGATACGTTTATTAGATATTTTCTTTTCTTTAATTGGTTTAATTTTATTTTTACCATTATTCTTTTTAATATTAGTAATTGGTTTTCTAGATACAGGTTCACCTTTGTTTTACCAAAAAAGAGTAGGATTAAATTTGGAAACTTTTATTTTAGTAAAATTTAGAACTATGAAGCTAAATACATTATCTTTAGGTACACATTTAGTTGATCCTTCAAATGTAACATATTTTGGATATTATCTTAGAAAATTTAAATTAGATGAACTACCACAATTATGGAATGTATTAATAGGAGACATGAGCTTGGTTGGACCTCGACCATGTTTAGTAAATCAGAAAAGATTAATCAATGAGAGAAAAAAAAAGGGAGTGTTTAAAGTTAAACCTGGAATTACAGGACTTGCCCAGGTAACAAGTGTCACCATGAAGAGTGCAAAACTTCTTGCAAAAACTGACTTAAAAATGAACAAACAAATGAATTTATTTTATTATTTTTACTATATTCTAAAAACGATGTTGTTAGTTATTAAATAATGATTAAAGTTTTTATTTTAAAGTATTATGTCAAATAGCACTTATCGAACTATAGGGAATATACTCTCCATTTCGCGTTATACAAAACGAGTAGTTGTTATTATTTTAGATTTAATTTTATGCATTTTATGCACATGGCTTGCATTTTATTTACGCCTTGAAAAATTTATCACAATTAATGACGGTATCATAATCGCTGTGTCACTTTCTGTTTTATTAGCGATACCAGTATTTTGGTTACTAGGCTTATATAAAGCCATGTTTCGCTATGCAGATTCATTCTTTATTGTTCCAATATCAATATCTATAATGGTATATGGATTATTATATTTTTCACTAATTGGTATTTATGGAATTCAAGGCATTCCAAGATCTATTGGTATTATTCAACCACTGTTATTATTCGGTGCTATTGTAAGCTCCAGAATATTTATAAAATATTTATTAGATGGCAACTATCATTTTAAAGACAAGTCTAAAAACAAAAAAAAAGTATTAATTTTTGGAGCTGGCAGTGCAGGTCGACAGCTATTTATGAGTTTAGAAAATAATATTGAATTGAAAGTAGTTGGTTTTATAGATGATGATGTCCGATTGCACAATCAAGTGATGTTAGGTAAAACTATTTTTCCCCCATCTAAATTAGAAGATCTGATTAAATCTAAAGACATAAATCTAGTTCTTCTTGCACTGCCTTCAATTAATCGAAACAAAAGAAATAAAATTATAGAAAATTTAAATAGATTTAAAATAACTGTTAAAACCTTACCAAGTGTTCAAGATATTGTTGACGGCAAAATTTCTGTATCTGATATCAAAGATCTAGAAATAGCAGATTTATTAAATCGAGAACCGGTTACACCAAATTCTGAATTATTATCTAAAAACATTAAGTCCCAAGTGGTAGTGGTGACAGGGGCTGGAGGTTCAATTGGCTCAGAACTATGCCGTCAAATTATAAAATTCAATCCTAAAAAATTATTACTTCTAGAATTAAATGAATATGTTCTTTATAAAATTTATGAGGAATTAAAATATCTAAATGATAAATTAAAAATTATTCCGTTACTTGTTAATGTTCAAAATCAGTCAAGAGTGAATGAAATTTTTAAAACTTTTAAAGTAGATACAGTTTATCATGCTGCAGCTTATAAACATGTACCGCTCGTGGAAGAAAATATTTGTGAGGGAGTTAAAAATAATGTCTTGGCAACTTTTGTGGTTGCGGAAGCTTCAATTCATCATGGTGTTGCAAATTTTGTACTTATCTCAAGTGATAAAGCGGTAAGATCAACCAACGTAATGGGTGCTACTAAGCGACTTGCAGAACTTTGTGTGCAAGCAATTTATGAAAATGTTAAAATTAAAAGTGCTAGATTTTCTATTGTACGATTTGGTAATGTATTACAGTCGTCGGGCTCTGTTATTCCAAAATTTAAAAAACAAATAAAAGAGGGTGGTCCAGTAACCCTAACTCACCCTGAAGTGACACGATATTTTATGACAATTAAAGAAGCTGCTCAACTTGTAATTCAAGCAGGAGCTATGAGTGAGAGTTGTGAGGTGTTTGTTCTTGATATGGGTGAAAGTGTAAAAATTAAGGATTTAATTGATAAAATTATTAAACTTTCAGGGTTAACAATTAAAGATGATAAAAACTTAGAAGGTGATATTGAAATTAAAATAACAGGTCTAAGACCTGGTGAAAAATTATATGAAGAATTATTACTAGGAGACAATCCTCAAAAGACCAATCATGAAAAAATTCAAAAGGCTCAAGATCCTCACATTCCTTTTAATCAATTAAAAGTAGATTTAGATATATTAAACTCACTATTGAAAGATAATAAAGTAGCTGAAGTTAAAAAAATGTTAGAGAAATTAGTTTCATCATACAAATCCACTACAAAAATTGTTGATCATATTTACGAAGAACAAACAAATTCTAAATATAAAAAAACTAAATCTTTTGTTGAGTGAGAAGAAAATACAGCTATAAAGATCAAATCAAAATAAAATTTTATTTAAAGTAATTTTATTTAATTAGAATTTAATGAATTATTTAAAATACTCAAACACAAATGTGATAAATTTATTGATTTCATCAATAATTCCATTTTTAATTTTGGGTCCTTTCCTTCCTGATTTAATTGTTAGTGTTTCAGTCTTATTTTTTTTATATTATGTTTTTAATAATGAACGCTATTACTATTTTAATAATAAACCATTTATTATATTTTTTTTATTTTGTATCATTTCTATAGTTTGTAGCTTGCTTGCTGAAGATGTCTTATTTAGTTTAAAAAGTTCTGTTTTTTATTTTAGAATAGGAGTCTTTAGTTGTTTTATGTGGTATTTAATTGATAAAGATAAAGGTATTTTAACTTATTTTTATCACGCATTAGTCTTATGTTTTTTAGCTTTAGTATTTGATGGTTATTTTCAATATTTTACTGGAGAAAATATTTTTGGAATTAAATTAAGTAGTACTAGAATTTCCTCCTTCTTTGGTGATGAATTAATTTTGGGTTCTTATCTATCAAGATTGTTACCTTTATTATTTGCTTTATTTTTGATTAAAGAAAAGAAAAAATTTGAAGTTTATTTTATTGGATTTTTATTTATTTTAATTGATGTCTTAATTTTTTTATCAGGTGAAAGAGCTGCTTTCTTTTTTTTAAATTTATCGACAGTATTTATTATTATTTTAATTAAAGAGTATCAAAAATTTAGATTAGTTACATTTATACTAGCCATCATTTCTATTTTTATTTTAAGCCTAAATTCTTCAAATCTAACTAATAGAATGTTTTTAAGCCCTGCTAAAGATATGGGTTTTATAAAAAGCTCAAATGAAAAAATTATCTTTACACCAATGCATGATAGCCATTTGAGAACTGCATTTAATATGTTTAAAGATAAGCCAATTTTAGGTCATGGACCTAAGATGTTTAGGATAAAATGTTCTGACCCTAAATATTCAACTGGCAAATGGCCTTGCAATAGTCATCCTCATAACTTTTATGTGCAATTATTAGCTGAAACAGGAATTGTAGGCTTTAGTTTTATATTTATTGCATTTTTATATGTTTTATATAGCGCTTATAGACAACTCAAATCTATCATTCTTAAAAAAGATAGGTATTTAACTGATTATCAAGTTTGCTTATTAGCAGGAATATTAATTTCAATATGGCCCATTACTTCAAATGGTAATTTTTTTAATAATTGGTTAAGTATAACTTATAGTCTGCCAGTGGGCTTTTACTTACAATCTATTTATTCTAGAAAAAATTGTCATACATAATCATTTAATCAATAAGATATTTCTATAACTTAATAGCAAATTAATTATAATTAAAACGAGTTTTTATATTATTTGAATTTAATATATAATAGTAATATATGATGAATGTGAAATTCAAATCTTCTAATCAAAAAAATATAAATAAATCATATAATAGTGAAATAGACCTATTTGATTTACTCAAAATTATATGGGATGGTAAAATAAAACTTATATTTATAGTGTCTATTACATTTATAGTGACTTTTA